>Ga0214917_10000341_pt1 | contig 61029 bp, 63 predicted proteins | sample LL_1208_BB_MetaG_FD_177983 | JGI IMG/M metagenome (GOLD analysis project Ga0214917, IMG submission 177983) | Freshwater microbial communities from Lake Lanier, Atlanta, Georgia, United States - LL_1208_BB | ecosystem: Environmental > Aquatic > Freshwater > Lake | place: USA: Georgia | collected... | reverse complement strand
TGGGGCTCCAAGTGTGGCAGACCTCGTGTAAGCAATGTAACACGAGCCTTCGTCTTAGCCTCACAGGCTTGGTCCAGGCTCGAGCGGCAGGCACGCGGGTGAGCACAGCCAGATGGCGGAGGCGGTGAGATTCGAACTCACGGAGGGCGTAAACCCTCGCCGGTTTTCAAGACCGGTGCATTCAACCGCTCTGCCACACCTCCGAAGACCGCAATGATAAACCAAGCTAGATTGGCGGATTGGCTTTCCAGTAGCTTGCAGCATGAAAAGTTGGCCACGCTGCCAAACCATCATGCATGCGGGCAAGCCAAAGACTGGCAATCTGGGTTTTTACATCAGGTAACTGATGCTGAGCGATCGCCTCTAGCAGGCTTGCAATCGTGACCCAATGCAACTGCAAACGCTCGCCCTCGTCGAGTCGCTGCTCAACAGCGCTCAAACCTTTGCAAAGCCAGATATCCATCAACTCATCGGCAAAACCAATGGCGGGATAAATACGCGTGAGAAAAGCCCACTCGCGCGCCTGATAGCCTGCTTCCTCGGCAAGCTCACGTACTGCGGTGTCGATGGTGGCTTCACCGGGATCGCGCTTTCCCGCGGGAAACTCTGTGAAGACCGCGCGCGGCGCGTAGCGGAATTGTCGCTCGATCAAAACCTGTCCTTGATCGTTGATCGGAACAATCGCCGCAGCGCCTGGGTGTTTGATGTATTCGCGCTGATGCACCGAGCCATCAACCTGGCTCACCTGGTCGCGCGACACGGAGAAAAAGTGACCCTTAAAAACTTCCTCGGAAGTAAGGCCTACTTCTTCGAGGGAACTTTCTTTAGAACGGTCAAACATCGAAGTAGACATGCAAACCTACAAGGACGCCCGTCTTGCAACGGCTTGGTGAATGTCTGGTCAGCGTCGGAGGCCTCGTTAACGTACAACCATCGAAAGCTGAATCGACTCGACGCAAAGCGTTAAGAGCGGCCCAGGCAAGAGTCCCAAAACCACGACCGTTATGCCGTTTAGACCCAGCATAAAGCGGCCGTCTGCGGCAGGCTCAGGCGTTGATATATCGCTTGGTGGATCGAAGTACATCGTCTTGACGATGCGCAAATAATAGAACGCTCCAATGAGTGACATCATCACAGCAAAAACCGCGATCCAAAGATGCCCCGATACCACGACTGCCTCCAACACAATCAGCTTCGCATAAAAGCCAACGGTTGGGGGAATGCCAGCCAGCGAGAACATCAGCAAGAGCATCACAAGCGCCATCCATGGACTGCGCTTGTGCAAGCCCTTAAGATCTTCAATGGTCTCACACTCAAATCCAGAACGCGCCATCAGCGCAATCAAACCAAAGGTACCAAGCGTGGTGATCACATAAGTCAGGATATAAAACATCGAGGAACCGTATGCGAGCGGCGCCAATTGGAATGATCCGTCAACCATGCCAGCGATCAGACCAAGGAGCACAAAACCCACCTGCGCGATTCCCGAATAAGCAAGCATGCGCTTGAGATTGGTCTGCGCAATCGCAATCAAGTTGCCAAAGGCAAGCGAAAGCCCAGCAAGAATCAACATCATGTGCTGCCAATCAGCAACGACGCCGGGTAAGCCTTCAACCAGTAAGCGGTATGCCATGGCAAAGCTTGCCAGCTTAGGACCTGTAGCAATCAGCAAGGTCGCACCCGTTGGCGTGCCCTGATAAACATCGGGCACCCACATATGGAAGGGAACCGCGCCAAACTTGAAGGCCAAACCACCCACGATAAAGACCAAACCAAAAACCAGGAAAGTTTTATCCTGCTCAGCGCGGCTCACCAAATTAATATCGCTCAAATCCAGGCTGCCCGATGCGCCATATAACATCGACATGCCATAAAGCATGAAGCCCGATGCCAGCGCGCCAAGCACAAAATACTTCATTGCTGCCTCGGAAGCAGCCCGGTCATCTCTGCGCATGGCAGCAAGCGCGTAGAGCGATAAGGACATTAACTCCAAACCTAAGTACATCACCAGCATATTGGCAGCAGACATCATCACCATTTGCCCTAAAAGCGCAAACAGTGCAATCACCTGAAACTCACCGCGAGGCACGGGGCGTTCACTGTTATAACGCCTTGCATAAACAAGCGCGAAAAACAGGGCGATCGTCGAAGCCATCTTGAGCACCGCCGATAAAGCATCGACCACAAAGGTGCCGCCGAAGGCCGTCTGGGCCGGGCCGCCGGCCTGCCAGATCAGCGCCGCAAACACGAGCACAACGCTCAACAAGCTCAAACGTTCAACCCAGGCTCGCTGAGCATCCTTGAGCATCGCATCAACGAGCAAAACCGCGCAGGCCATGACCAGCAGCAAAATTTCCGGAATGAGTGCGGTGAGATTGAAATCGGCCATAAGGTTCACTTGATCTTGGAGACCGACACATGCTCAAGGAGCGCACTCACTGACGCTTCGGTGACGTCGGTGAAAGGCTTGGGCTGAATGCCCATCCAAAGCGTGAGCAGTGCAAGCAAGGCGAGCATGACAAACTCGCGGGCGTTGATGTCGTTGAGTTGTGCGACCTCATCGTTTGCAACAGGACCAAAGACCACGCGCTTGTACATCCAAAGCGAGTAGGCCGCACCCAAAATCAGTGTTGCCGCTGCAGCAAATGCGGTCCAAGGGTTGAAAGAAACCGCGCCGAGAAGCACCATGAATTCTCCAACAAAGCCAGAGGTTGCCGGCAGGCCCGCGTTCGCCATACTAAAAAATAAAAAGAACGCTGCAAATTTCGGCATGGTATTGACCACGCCGCCATAGGCAGCGATTTCACGGCTATGCATACGGTCGTATAAGACCCCGATGCACAAGAACATGGCGCCGGAAATAAAGCCATGCGAAATCATTTGAATGATCGCACCCTGCATGCCAAGTTGGTTAAACATGAAGAACCCGAGGGTGACAAAACCCATATGGGCAATCGAGGAATAAGCCACAAGCTTCTTCATATCGGACTGCACAAGGGCCACGAGTCCGATGTAAACAACCGCTGTGAGCGATAAGCCGATCACGAGCCAACCCAATTCATGGCTCGCGTCGGGTGCAATAGGTAGCGAAAATCGCAGAAAGCCGTAAGCGCCAAGCTTCAGCATAATCGCGGCCAGGACCACCGAACCGCCCGTGGGTGCTTCCACGTGGGCATCGGGCAGCCAGGTGTGGACAGGCCACATGGGGACCTTGACAGCAAACGCTGCAAAAAGCGCAAGAAAGATAAGCACCTGTTCTTGCATCGTTAGGGGCAAGGCATGCCAGTCGGTGATTTGGAAACTTCCGGCACTCAGGTAGAGATAGATTAAGGCGACCAGCGTGAGCAAAGAGCCGGCAAGCGTATAGAGGAAAAACTTGAAGGCAGCGTAGACGCGACGCGGGCCGCCCCAGACACCGATGATCACGTACATCGGAATCAGCGTGGCCTCGAAAAACACATAGAACAAGAGTCCATCAAGCGCGGTAAACACGCCGATCATGAGGCCTGACAGCATCAAGAAAGAGGCCATGTACGCGGCAACATTTTCCTGGATGACCTCCCAGCCAGCAATCACCACAATGACGGTGATGAAGGCGGTCAAAACAATAAACCAGACCGATAAACCATCCACCCCGAGGTGATAGTAGGCATCAAGCAAATCGATCCAAATGCGCTTTTCAACAAACTGCATATCAGCTGTGGATGCATCAAATTGCATGATCACGGGCAGCGTGACGAGAAATCCGATTAACGCACCGATCAGCGCAATGCCACGAACAACCCCGGCGCTTCGGTCATTACCGAAGGCGAGCAACACCAGGCCAAAGGCGATTGGTATCCAGATCGCCGCGGTTAAGAGCAAATGTGATTCCAAGATGGATCCCGTCGAGTTCTAGCGATTGGCGATCGGCACGAACCAATACAACAGGATCGCGACGCCCACAATCATGGCAATGGCATAGTCGTAGATGAAGCCGGTTTGCAAGTGACGAACAAGACTAGCCAACCAACCGATCGTTCTTGCACTACCGTTGACCGCCACACCATCGATGATGCCTTGATCACCGGCTTTCCAAAGACCTTTACCGATCAGTCTTGCACCTGCGGCAAGCACTTTTTCATTAAATGCATCCAGGAAGTACTTGTTTTCCATCAAGCTCACGATCGGCTTGAGGGCCCGTCGCAAACTCGGCCCTAATGAGGGCTGGGCAAGCGACCCCCACCAAGCAAGTACGAGCCCGGCGATCATCAGCCAAAAAGGCAGTGTGAACGGTGCGTGAGCAACCATGCCAAAAACACCATGAAACTCAGCACGGAAGGACGCGATAGCAGGATGCTGGGGCAAGACCGTAATGGCGTCTTTGAAGAAATCGCCGATGACCATGGGTTCAATGGTGTAGGCACCGATGATGACCGAAGGAATTGCCAGCAACATCAAGGGCACGGTAACAACTGCCGGGGATTCGTGAGGGACGTGGCCCTCGCTGTGATGATCATCGTGTTTTGCCAGATGCCAGCGTGGTGCGCCGTGAAAGGCTAAGAAATACATCCGCCAGGAATAAAGGGAGGTAATCAACACACCGGCCACCACCACGAAGTACGCGAAACCGGCGCCAGGCAAATTGGCGTGATGAACCGCTTCGATGATGCTGTCTTTAGAGTAAAAGCCGCTGAAAAACGGTGTGCCGACCGATGACAAGGTGGCAAGCAAACAAGTCAGCCAAGTAATCGGCATCTTCTTCGCCAATCCGCCCATGTGGCGCAAATCCTGATCGTGGTGCATCCCGATAATCACCGAACCCGCAGCCAAAAACAGCAGCGCTTTGAAGAAAGCGTGAGTCATGAGATGGAAAATCGCCGCATGGTAGGCCGAGGCACCCAGCGCAATCGTCATCAAACCAAGTTGCGACAACGTGGAGTAAGCAACCACACGTTTGATGTCGTACTGGATGATGCCAAGTAAACCCATCGACAAGGACGTTATGCCACCAATCACCATCACCACCGATAAGGCCACGTCGGATAGCTCAAAAATGGGTGACATTCTTGCGACCATGAAAATACCCGCCGTCACCATGGTTGCAGCGTGGATCAGGGCCGAAATAGGCGTGGGGCCTTCCATCGAATCGGGCAGCCAGACATGCAAGGGGAACTGCGCGCTTTTCCCCATGGCACCGACAAAAAGAAGAATGGCTGTGAGCGTGAGTACTGCCCAAGCCTCTCCCGGGAGAATCTGCACCGTCTTACCGACAAGATCGGGAAGCGCAGCAAACACCTCGACGTAGTCAAGGCTTCCGGTGTGATAAACAATCATGCCGATGCCAAGCGCAAAGCCGAAATCGCCGACACGATTAACCAAAAACGCCTTCATATTAGCGAAAATCGCGGTCGGCCGGGTATACCAAAAACCGATCAGCAAGTAGGACACCAGCCCAACCGCCTCCCAGCCGAAGAAAAGCTGAAGGAAGTTGTTTGACATCACCAGCATCATCATCGAGAAGGTGAAAAGAGAGATGTAGGCGAAAAATCGCTGGTAGCCATCGTCATCTTCCATGTAGCCCATGGTGTAGACGTGCACACACAAGGACACACTGCTGACCACCACCATCATCATGGCCGTGATCGAGTCGATCAAAAATCCGACCTCGAACTTGATCTCACCAACCTGGGCCCATTGGTAAAGCGCGCCATTAAAGCTGTTGCCTGCCATGACATCCATCAAGGTCATCACCGAGGCAACCGCAGAAACCGCCACCAGCGTGATCGTGATGAGCGCTGAAGGTATACGTCCAATCGAGCGCCCAAAAAAACCGGCAAGGATGGCCCCGAGCAAGGGCGCAAAGGCAGCTACGAGATACATGGTCTTCATTGGCCGGCCCTATCCCTTCAAGCTGTCGAGATTCTCAACGTCAATCGTGTCGAGATTACGGAACAGCACCACAAGAATCGCAAGCCCAATCGCCGATTCAGCCGCTGCAACAGTGAGGATGAAAAACACGAAGACCTGTCCTGCGCCATCGCCAAGAAAATGCGAGAAGGCAACAAAATTCATGTTGACGGCGAGCAGCATGAGTTCGATGGCCATCAAAATAATGATCACATTGCGTCGATTCATGAAAATGCCGACCACACCGATGGCAAACAGAATCGCACCCAACAACAAATAGTGGGCTAGAGAAAGGCTCATCGGTCTTTTGACTCCGCAGGCATCTTGACAAGCGACAGGCGATCGGCGGCGCGCACACGCACTTGCTCACCCGGGTTTTGATGTTTGGCGTCCTTGCGCGAACGAAGGGTAAGGGCAATCGCGGCAACCATCGCAACCAGAAGAATTGCTGCGGCGATTTCAAGCGGGTAGATGTAGTCGGTGAAGATCAGTTTGCCGAGTGCTGCCGTATTGCTAAAGTCCGGTGGCATTTTTGGCGCATCAGCTTGATAGACCCGCGAGAACATGCTGAAAAGCACCAGGGCCATTTCAACCACAATCACAACCCCCACGAAGGCTGCAATCGGGAGATTTCTCCAAAAGCCTTTACGTACAGCATCAAGGTTGATGTCGAGCATCATCACCACGAAGAGGAACAAAACCATCACCGCGCCGACGTAAACGAGCACCAAGGTGATTGCTAAAAACTCCGCTTCCAGCAACAACCAAATCGCACCGCATGAGAAAAAAGTGAGTACCAAGAACAGTGCTGAGTGGACAGGGTTGCGGGCGGTGATCACCCGTAGCGCCGACAGCACCGTGATCGCACCGAACACGTAAAAGGTAATCGTAATAGGATCCATGCTTGCCTTATCGGTAGGCTGCGTCAGCACCACGCGCTGAAGCGATCTCTTGTTCGTAGCGGTCGCCCACGGCGAGCAACATCTCTTTGGTGAAATAGAGATCACCCCGCTTCTCGCCGTGATACTCATGAATATGCGTCTCTACGATGGAATCGACCGGGCAAGACTCTTCGCAAAAGCCGCAAAAAATACACTTGGTGAGATCGATGTCGTAGCGGGTCGTTCGGCGGGTGCCATCCTCGCGCTGTTGCGACTCAATGGTGATCGCCATGGCAGGACAGACCGCTTCACAAAGCTTACAGGCGATACAACGCTCTTCACCGTTGGGATAACGCCTGAGCGCATGGAGTCCGCGAAAACGGGGCGACATCGGCGTTTTCTCTTCTGGGTAGAGAATCGTAATTTTTTTGGAAAACAAATACTTGCCGGTGAGTCTTAAACCTTTCAAGAGCTCGATCAGCATGAAACTCTGAAAGAAATCCTTGACGGCTTGTGTGGGCGATGTGCTAGCCATGACGTCTTACCTCACTTCCAAATATTCCAAGGGGTTTGCATCCAGGCGGCCACCACCACAAGCCAAACAAGGGTGACCGGAATGAAAATCTTCCAGCCAAGCCGCATGATTTGGTCGTAGCGATAACGCGGGAAAGATGCGCGAAACCAAATAAAACAGGACACGACCAGGAAGGTCTTGATGCCAAGCCAGATCCAACCAGGGATAAATGAGAGCGCTTCAATGGGTGCGTACCAGCCACCCAAAAACATGATCGACGCCATGCAGGAAATCAAAATCATGTTGGCGTATTCGGCAAGGAAAAACACGGCAAATCCCATGCCCGAATACTCAACCATATGCCCGGCAACAATCTCAGATTCGCCCTCCACCACATCAAAGGGATGTCGGTTGGTTTCGGCCACGCCAGAGATGATGTAAACCACAAAAACCGGCAGTAAGGGCAACCAATTCCAGGAGAGTATGTTGAGACCCAAATCAGCGCCCCAGCCGCGTCCCTGGCCTTCCACAATATCCGTGAGGTTCAGACTACCCGATACGAGCAAGACCACCACCAGCGCAAAACCGATTGCCAGCTCATAAGAAACCATTTGCGCTGATGCGCGCAGAGCACCGAGGAAAGCATATTTTGAATTCGATGCCCAGCCAGCGATGATCACCCCATAGACCTCAAGCGACGTAATTGCCAGCAGCAAGAGGAGGCCGGCATTGACATTGGCGAGCGCCACATCAGGGCCGAAGGGAATCACCGCCCAAGCTGCCATCGCCGGCATGATGGTCATCACCGGACCGACAAAATAAAGCACCTTATTGGAGGCCGCAGGCGTGACGACTTCCTTCACAATAAGCTTTAAGGCATCGGCAATCGGCTGAAGCAAACCCATGGGTCCAACCCGATTAGGTCCATGCCGGATGTGCATATAGCCAAGCAGCTTGCGCTCCCAGAGCGTGAGATAGGCGACACATAAGAGCAGCGGCAGCAGGACGCCGACAATCTTGACCAAGGTCCAGACCACAGGCCATGCCGGCCCGAGCGCGGTTTCGCCCTGGCTTGTGATCAGTTGCAAGAACTCGTTCACCTTGCACCTGCAGGCGCCAAGACGGCAGCGGATGGCATCACCTCTGTACCCGCCTCCGACAAGGGTCCGAGCAAGCGCGCGTTTAGGTGTTTGGCGCTTAGCGGCAGCCCACGGTTGGCATCATGGGCCATCGGCATGCGCAAAACCCCTGGCGCAACGCCCGCGTCAGGAAAAGAAGCGACGACGACCTTGTGCTCACCGTCGGAGACTTCAAACATGGCCGCTTTCACATCACTGTCGCTCGGTGCGTTGTCGCCGAGGCGCCGCATCGTGCTCGGGTGCATCCGCAAGGCGGGCATGCGGGCGTCACGGGTTGTTTGAAGGCTTGTAGCGCGTCGAACCACCCCATCGCAGGCATAAATCGGCACCTCAGCGAGCCGCTCAAGCGCACGCTCGGAGGAAGACGCATCGCCAGTCTCATCAAAGAGTCCCGCGACGTGTTGCAGGTGATTACTTAAAGCACAAGCATCCGCTTTTGTGAAAGCACTTTGGCGCAAATCTTCAATGGTTTCAAAGGCTAAAGACGGTATTTGCAAGAGATCCGCAAGAACCCGGAGGACTTTCCAGCCGGGTCTTGATTGGGCATGAGGCTTGACAACGGCGCTGTAAGACTGACGCCGACCTTCCATATTGACGACCGTACCCGATGACTCGGTGAAGGTGGCAATCGGCAAAAGACAGTCAGCGTATTGCATCATCGCTTCGCTGCGAAAAGCAGACAAAGCAATCACCGTATCGGACCCTGACATGGCGGCCAAACAGGCTTCAGCCGCAGCATGGTCAAACTCAGGTTCGACCTGATAAAGAACAAAGGCCTTAGTCGCTTGAGCCATCATTTGCTGCGCATTGAATTGCTTACTTGCGACGGCATGAAGTCCAAGCTGCCATGCGCCTACCGCATTGGCACCATCAACCAACACCCCGAGACGCGCATCGCAATGTTCAGCAATCGCCTGAGCAAGCGCATGAATCCGCCCATACTGGGGGTGGCTTCTTGCCGCTGACCCAATCCAAACAGCTTTTCGATCGCCAGACTGCAAGGATTGAGCGATTGACTTGGCAAGCTGTATGTGTTCTGAGGATGCCGAGACGGCAAGACGGTCTACCCAGTCCTTCATGTCGGGAGCGACCGCAGGCATCGGTTTTGCCTCTAGTGCAAGCTGGCTTCGCAACTGCTTTAAGATCAGTGCCAACATCCGTGGCCACTGCGAAGGCGCGAGCAAAGCCTTATTCGCAATTGGCATGAGCAAGTCATCATCGACGGCATGAAGACTCGATAAGGCAAGTCCCTGTTTGGTCGCAGCGCGTACTCTTGCAGCCAGCAAAGGATGGTCTTTGCGAAGAAAGCTGCCGATAAGCAGTAAACGCTGCAAATGATTCACTTCCTCGATGGCCATACCAAGCCATGGCGCACCACTAAGTCCAACATCAGCAGCAAAATCGATCTGGCGAAGACGACTGTCGATCGATGCTCCACCCAGTCCTTGAGCAATTGCCGACAACATAAACTGCTCTTCCATCGAACTGCTCGGCGACACGAGCATCCCGATGCTTTTTACACCATGCTGGTTCTTAACACCTTCGAGTGCATGCGCAGCATAGCCAAGCGCAGTAGCCCAATCGACCTCATGCCACTGGCCATCCCGCTTAATCATCGGCACGCTCAGACGGTCTGCGCTGTTGAGCCCTTCATAAGAAAAGCGATCGCGGTCGGATAACCAGCATTCATTGATCGCTTCGTTTTCCAAGGGCACGACCCGCATGACCTTATCGTGCTTGATTTGCACCACGACGTTCGAGCCTAAAGCATCGTGCATCGCGATCGAGCGACGTCGTGAAAGCTCCCAGGTCCGAGCACCATAGCGAAATGGTTTCGAAGTAAGAGCACCGACCGGACAAAGATCAATCATGTTGCCCGAGAGTTCGGAGTCGACTGATCGGCCCAGAAAGCTCGTAATCTCAGCGTGCTGTCCTCGATGATTCATGCCCAATTCCATGACGCCGGCAACTTCTTGGCCAAAGCGCACACAGCGGGTGCAATGAATACAACGACTCATCTCTTCGGCAGAGATCAGAGGGCCCATGCTTTTATGAAAGACCACACGCTTTTCTTCACGATAACGCGAGCCTGAACCACCATAGCCCACCGCGAGATCCTGCAATTGGCACTCACCGCCTTGGTCACAAATCGGACAGTCAAGCGGGTGGTTGATGAGCAAAAACTCCATGACCGCTTGCTGCGCCTTCTTGGCCTTCTCGCTTGCGGTTGCTATTTTCATGCCTGGCGCAACAGGCGTTGCACAAGCTGGTAGCGCTTTAGGCGCCTTTTCAACATCAACAAGACACATGCGGCAGTTGGCCGCAATGGATAGTTTTTTGTGGTAACAAAAGTGCGGAATATAAATCCCAAGCTTGGTCGCCGCCTGCAAAACCATGCTTCCAGGCGCAACCTCAACTTTCTGACCATCAATTTCAACTTCAACCATCTCAGCCTTCCCTTGTGAGTCCCCTGCCCTTGCTGCCCGGAATCAGTCGCTTCCAATCAAACATAGGCCGGCACCATACAGGTCTTGTGTTGGATGTGATACTCAAACTCGTTCATGTAGTGCTTCAAAAAAGCCCGCACTGGCATGGCAGCAGCATCGCCCAGCGCACAAATCGTGCGTCCTTGAATGTTGTCGGCCACCGAATTGAGCATCGCCAAATCTTCTTGGCGCCCTTGACCGTGCTCGATGCGATTCACCATGCGATAAAGCCAGCCTGTGCCCTCTCGACAGGGCGTGCACTGGCCACATGACTCTTCGTAATAAAAATAAGAAAGTCTGAGCAGACTCTTGACCATGCAACGGGTGTCGTCCATCACAATGACCGCACCTGACCCAAGCATCGATCCTGCTTTTGCGATCGAGTCATAGTCCATATCGGTTGCCATCATGATGTCAGCAGGCAGCACCGGCATCGACGATCCGCCAGGAATAACGGCCTTGAGCTTACGTCCATCGCGTACACCACCGGCAAGTTCAAGCAACTTGGCAAATGGCGTGCCCAAGGGAACCTCAAAATTGCCCGGACGGTTTACATCGCCACTGACTGAGAAAATTTTAGTGCCACCGTTGTTGGGCTTGCCAGCTTCCAAAAAGGCCTGACCACCGTTTCTAATGATCCACGGAACTGCCGCAAAGGTTTCGGTATTGTTGATCGTGGTGGGCTTGCCATAAAGACCGAAACTTGCTGGAAACGGCGGCTTGAATCTAGGCTGACCCTTTTTGCCCTCAAGCGACTCCAAAAGTCCGGTTTCCTCACCACAAATATAAGCACCATAACCATGATGCGCGTGTAATTGGAACGAGAAGTCAGTGCCGAGGATTCGATCACCGAGGTAACCGGCAGCGCGCGCCTCGTCGAGCGCCTCTTCAAAACGCTCGTAGACCTCGAAGATCTCGCCGTGGATATAGTTGTAGCCGACGGTAATTCCCATCGCGTAGGCACCGATGATCATGCCTTCGATAACGATATGCGGATTATATCGAAGAATATCGCGATCTTTAAAGGTGCCAGGCTCACCTTCGTCTGAATTACAAACCAGGTACTTTTGCCCAGGGAATTGCCGCGGCATGAAACTCCACTTAAGGCCGGTCGGGAAACCTGCCCCACCTCGACCGCGCAATACGCCCGTCTTCAATTCCGCAATCACCTGCTCGGGTGTCATGCCCTCAAGCAAAATTTTGCGCAAAGCCTGATAGCCCTGACGCGCCTCGTAATCTTTAAGCTGCCAACCGTCTGCCGAATTCAAACCCGCAAAAATAAAGGGATTGATATGTCGACCGTGAAAACAACTCTCCTGGGCCGAGGCCACGGGGATCACTGCTGCTGTGTCATTAGCTCCCATTGCATTACTCCTTTGCAGCGGTACGCAACTCGGCCAGTAAGGCATCAAGTTTTTGTGCATCCATGAAACTGCACATCCGCTTGTTGTTGACCAGCATCACCGGTGCATCACCGCAAGCACCGAGACATTCCAGTTCTTTCAGGGTAAAGACCCCGTCGGGCGTGGTTTCGTTGAAGTCGATGCCAAGGCGCGCCTTTAAAAATTCAGCGGCCTTTTTGCCATCGCGAAGTTGGCAGGGAAGATTGGTGCAAACACCAAGCTTGAAGCGACCCACCGGCGCGGTGTTGTACATGTTGTAGAACGTCGCAACTTCTTGAACTGCAATAGGCGCCATACCGATATAAGTTGCAACTTCCTCGATCACGCAAGGGCTCACCCAGCCGTGTTCGTCCTGACAGATTGCCAGTGCGGCCATGACCGCCGACTGTCGTTGATCGGGAGGGTATTTGGCAAGTTCCCTGTCAATGCGCGTTTGCGCCGCGTTGCTAAGGCGATAGCGAGCAGCCTGCGCCGCACCGGCAAGACTTTGGGCGCCGTGAGCAGCACTCATCGGTCGATCTCTCCAAACACAATATCCTGCGTACCGATAATGGTGACCACGTCGGCGATCATGTGCCCACGCGACATTTCGTCAAGCGCTTGAAGGTGAGCAAAACCAGGGGCTCGCAATTTCACCCGGAAAGGCTTATTCGCACCATCGGAGACGATGAACACCCCGAACTCGCCCTTGGGATGCTCCACCGCTGCATAGACTTCGCCTGGCGGCACATGCATCCCCTCGGTGAACAGTTTGAAGTGATGGATTAAATCCTCCATATTGGACTTCATGTTCACACGACTCGGGGGTGCGACTTTTCGGTTACCGCTGATCACTGGCCCCGGGTGATTGCGCAGCCACTCGATACACTGCTTAATGATCTTATTCGATTCTCGCATCTCAGCAACACGCACGAGATAGCGATCATAGGAATCACCGTTACGACCCACAGGAATATCAAAATCAACCAGGTCGTAGACCTCATAAGGTTGTTTCTTGCGCAAATCCCAAGCCACACCGGAGCCGCGCAGCATCGCACCGGTGAAACCCAGCGCTTTAGCGCGATCCGGATCGACCACACCGATGCCCACCAAGCGTTGCTTCCAGATACGGTTATCGGTGAGCAAGGTCTCATACTCATCGACACATCCAGGAAAGCGGTTGGTGAAGGCCTCGAGAAAATCAAGCACAGAACCTTGTCTTGCCTGATTCATTTCCTTGATCGCAGATTCGTTACGAACTTTGGAAGCGCTATACTGGGGCATCTGATCGGGTAAGTCGCGGTAAACACCACCCGGTCGGTAATACGCTGCATGCATGCGAGCGCCAGAGACGGCCTCGTAGGCGTCCATCAAGTCCTCGCGCTCACGAAAAGCATAGAGAAGCACCGCCATTGCGCCCACATCAAGCGCGTGCGCGCCAAGCCAAAGCAGGTGATTCATGATGCGGGTGACTTCATCGAACATCACCCGAATATATTGCGCCCTCAAAGGCACCTCGATGCCGAGCAGCTTTTCAATCGCCATCACATAAGCATGCTCATTGCACATCATCGACACATAGTCGAGCCGGTCCATGTAGGGCACGCTTTGCAAATAGGTGCGGGTTTCAGCGAGCTTTTCGGTAGCTCGGTGAAGAAGTCCGATGTGGGGATCGGCACGCTGCACAACTTCGCCATCCAATTCAAGCACGAGACGCAATACACCGTGCGCCGCTGGATGTTGAGGCCCGAAGTTGAGCGTGTAATTTTTGATATCTGCCATGCTCAGTTCCTACCTACGCCGTAGCCGTCTTCGCGAACCACACGGGGCACGTTTTCCCTGGGCTCTATTGAAACCGGCTGATAGATCACTCTTTGCTGCTCTGGGTCATAGCGCATCTCGACATAGCCAGAGACCGGGAAATCTTTACGGAAGGGATGGCCCACAAAACCATAGTCGGTCAGGATGCGGCGCAGGTCGCTGTGGCCATCAAAGACGATGCCATAGAGATCGAAGGCTTCACGTTCGTACCAGCCCGCCGAGGGCCATACGCCGGTGAGGCTGGGCACAACCGGAAAATCCTCATCCGTCGCAAAAACCTTGAGTCGCAACCGCAAGTTGTTTTGAACCGATAGCAAATGGTTGACAACTGCAAATCGCAGACCTTCATGGGCCGCATTCGCGAAGTTCATGTAGTCCACACCACAAAGGTCAATCAGCGTATCGAACCGCAGTGCCGGATCATCACGCAAAAGGATTGCCACCGACAAAAGCTCAGCGCTTGCGACCGTGATGCTAATTTCCCCGCGATCCACGACGAGCGCACGCAAACGCCCTTCAAAAAGCGCTTCAAGCCTTGTCTTTAATGCATCTAGCGAAGGGCTACTCATGCGGATCCTTGGCCTTGTGGTGTTGCACTCATCGCGCAATCGTATGGGTACGGCGGATCTTGTTTTGCAACTGAATCACACCGTAGAGCAAAGCCTCTGCGGTCGGCGGGCAACCCGGTACGTAAACATCGACCGGCACGATGCGATCACAGCCACGAACGACGGAATAAGAATAGTGATAATACCCACCACCATTGGCACAAGAGCCCATTGAGATCACCCAGCGCGGCTCAGCCATCTGGTCGTAGACTTTTCGCAAGGCTGGCGCCATCTTGTTGCAAAGGGTGCCCGCCACAATCATCACATCGGACTGCCGTGGGCTCGCGCGAAACATCACGCCAAAGCGGTCCATATCGTAGCGGGATGCCGCAGCGTGCATCATCTCAACCGCACAACAGGCCAAGCCGAAAGTCATCGGCCACATCGAACCGGTGCGGGTCCAGTTGATGACTTTATCGAGTTGGGTTGTTACAAAGCCCTCGCTTAGCGCGCCGTCAATGCCCATGGCGATCCACCTTTTCACTACGCATGTTGCTTCCCAAGATTGGCCCTCGTGGAACCAACCCCCTAGTTACGGCTTGCTCTCAATCCCAGTCGAGCGCGCCCTTTTTCCACTCGTAAACAAAACCAACGACCAAAATCCCGAGAAAAACCATCACCGACCAAAAGCCAACCAGACCAATTTCCTGATAGGCCGCTGCCCATGGAAACAAGAAGGCGATTTCAAGATCGAAGAGAATAAAAAGAATAGCGACGAGGTAATAACGCACATCGAACTTAATACGCGCATCCTCGAAGGCGTCGAAACCGCATTCATAGGGCGAGAGCTTTTCGGCGTTGGGGCGTGAAGGGCCAAGCAACTTGCCAAGCACAATCGGACCGATGCCCACAAGTGAGCCGACCAAGATAAACAAGATCACCGGCAAATACTGGCTCAAGTCCATAAATGACGCTTCTTCCCTTTTGAGTACGACATGTCTTGTGTACTACTTATTATGGTGCCGACGGCGAGACTCGAACTCGCACAGCTTTCGCCACTACCCCCTCAAGATAGCGTGTCTACCAATTTCACCACGTCGGCTTGCGGCTCGCATTCTACTTGGTTTTTTCGCTTGCAGGCACTGGCACGCTGCTGGCTGGCGACACCGCGCCGCCCGATGAAACAGCAGGAACACTGGAGGCCTGGGGCGGGGTGGACGTGGAGACCGCCGGTGAGGTACTTGCTGGTGCCGCCGCCGGTGCCGCCGGCGCTGACGGGCTACCCGCCGGTGCGCCCTGGATAGGCGTCGTCGTCTGGCCTGGAATTTGCGAGCTTGGGCCTTGTTCCATCACGCTCTTAGGCACCTGTGCACCACGACTGGCCGTATTACCCAGGTAGGCAAGTCCCAGGGTTGACACAAAGAAGACGGTCGCAGCCACAGCAGTAGCCCGGCTGAGAAAATTCGCAGATCCGGTTGCTCCAAAAAGACTACCACTTGCACCACCACCAGAGGAACCGAAGGCAGCGCCCATATCAGCACCCTTACCCTGCTGAATCAGCACCAATGCAATCACGGCGAGCGCACAAAGCACTTGCACAACCAACAATAAAGAGCTCAACCAAGCCATGCTTCATTTCCTTTCGGCAGCGGCGCAATGATACGCCGAACAGCGGCCTCGCCGATGGCCAAAAAATTCGTCGCCTTTAGGGCCGCGCCACCAACCAACACACCATCAACATCCGGCATTGTAAAGAGTGCTTGTGCGTTGGCGGCATTAACCGATCCGCCGTAGAGAATCCTCATGCTCGCCGACGGCCAGCCCGCCATGGCGAGGCGATCACGGATGAAAGCATGGACTTGCTGTACCTCCTCCGGCTTGGCGCTTTTTCCGGTGCCAATCGCCCAAACCGGCTCATAGGCAATCACCAACTGTGAGGCCAGGCGATCCATTGAAAAAGCTTCATGAGGCAAAGGCTCAGGCTGCCCTGCCTGGCTTTTAGCCGCCTCCCGATGTTTTTGCATATCGTCAATGATGACTTGCTTAAGCGCAGGGAGTCGCGCGAGTTGATCTGCGATCACCGCCTCGGTTCTCCCTTCCAGTCGCGCTTGCTCGGATTCGCCAACGCAGAGAATGATTTGCAAGTCCGCGCCGACCGCCCGTTTGAGTTTTCTAGCGATCAAGGCTTCAGATTCAGCAAAGTGCTGACGCCTTTCCGAATGGCCCACCAAAACGGCTGTGCATGCGCAATCGCGCAACATCTCAGCGCTGACCTCGCCGGTAAAAGCCCCATCCTCGGAAGCGGAGAGGTCCTGCGCACCGAGTTTGATGGCCAAGTCGGGGGATCTTGCCTGCCTGCCAGATAAGACTGCAGCAACCATTTGCAAATGAACAAAAGGCGGGCAGATCAACCAATCGAGCGCCTGTAGGTCTTCGCGACTATCGATGCCCTCGATAATCGATGTGCTGAGCGCCGCTGCCTCGCTAAGTCGGCCGTTCATTTTCCAATTGCCAGCGATCAGGCACCGCCTTGTATGAGCCGTCATCAGCGTGCTCACCTCGTGAGGTCCATTTTGGATGACGCGTCAGCAGGCGCGATGCAGCGATCACAAGCCCGATCAAGCAGCTTCATGAGGCTCGTGTCTCGCAAAGGGTGAAGGCCTGCCTTTGGCGCGAAGCCAGGCGGCGTAAATCCACCCTGATAGTCCATAGCCCAGGAAAAACAAGAACAGCACGAGCGCGGGATCAAGCGACACCAAGCCGAAAACCAGCATAAAAGCAAAAGCTGTCATGAAGGAGACGCGCCGTCGCGGATTCATGGTTTTAAAGCTGTAAAAAGGGGCGTTCGATACCATCGTGAGACCGGCGTAAATCGTGATCAGCCAGCCCAACAAGGCCAGGTCAGGGCCACGCCAATCGACCAGCTTCATGGCTTCAAGCTCCGTGAAAGTCCAAATAAGACCTACCACCATGGCTGCGGCGGCAGGCGAAGGCAAGCCTTGGAAGAAGCGCTTATCGACAGCCCCTAAATTCGTGTTGAAGCGCGCCAGACGCAGGGCCGCCCCTGCCACGTAAACGAAGGCTGCAACCCAGCCGAACTTCCCGAGACCCTTGAGTGCCCATTCGTACATGATGAGCGCCGGGGCCGCGCCAAAAGAAACCATATCGGACAAACTATCGTATTGCTCACCAAATGCGCTGGTGGTGCCCGTCCATCGGGCCACGCGACCATCAAGGCTGTCGAAAATCAAGGCAAAAAAGCATAGCATTGCCGCCAAATCAAAACGGTGGTTCATGCCTTGAACAATCGAGGTAAAACCACAAAAAAGCGAGGCTGTGGTGAATAAATTAGGGAGCCAGTAAACGCCCCGAGGACGCTTTTTTGACGCGGGGCCATGCTCACCTGAAGCATGATCGTGCGCTTCAGCAGCGAGGCCACGGCTTTCTTCAGCAGCGAGGCCACGGCTTTTTTCAGCAGCGAGGCCACGGCTTTCTTCAGTCGCTGGCCCCTTGGCTGGGTCAGGCACCGCCAGGCTCCAACCTTGCCAGCACCGTGCTTGTGGCCTTGACCACCTGACCAACGGTAACCTGGGGTCGAGAACCTGGCGGCAGATAAAGATCAACCCGAGACCCGAAACGTATAAAGCCATAGCGCGCAGCACGGTCAAGTTGATCGCCAGGTTGAACGTAGCAAAGAATTCGTCTTGCAATGAGTCCGGCGATCTGCACAGCCGTGACCACCCTACCCTGCGCATCGCGGATCACCACCGCATTGCGTTCATTTTCCAGCGAAGCCTTATCAAGCGCTGCGTTAAAAAAGCTGCCCCCAAAATAATTGACCTTCTCAACATGCCCGGCAAGCGGTGCGCGATTTGAATGCACATTGAAAACATTCATGAATACGCTGATTTTCAATGCAGGGCGATCCGCATAAGCGTCCTCACAAAGTTCGATAGCAACAATCCTGCCATCGGCCGGCGACAAAACATCATCGGGATCTGCCGAACCAACTCGCGGCGGATCCCTGAAGAACTGAAGCACGAAAATCGCAACAATCCAGAGTATGCCGCTCAGCCATGATCCCACCCAAGTATCAGCAAGCATCGCTGCCAGCACGGCCAGGGCCAAAAACGGCCAACCTTCACGGGCAATGATTGGATGTGGCCATGGAAACTGGCGCATTGCTTCCCCTGTTCCTCTTGTCAATCAACTCTTTTCAATCAACTCTTTTCAATCAATTCGCGCTGACGCTGTCTCTTACCTCGCATGAGGCAGGCAGCTTAGTTGCGCGATTTATCGACGAGCTTATTGTTTTTGATCCAAGGCATCATGGCGCGCAGCTTCTCGCCCACCACCTCAATGGAATGCTCAGCCATCATTCGACGACGTGACAAGAGCGTTGGTGCACCCGCCTTGTTCTCAAGAATAAAGCGCTTGGCATATTCGCCCGTTTGAATATCGCTCAAGATCCGCTTCATTTCTGCTTTGCTTTCCTCGGTGATAATCCGCGGCCCCGACACATACTCGCCAAACTCGGCGTTGTTTGAAATCGAATAATTCATGTTAGCGATACCACCTTCATAAATCAGATCGACAATGAGTTTGAGTTCGTGCAAGCACTCAAAATAAGCCATTTCGGGAGCATAGCCGGCCTCAACAAGTGTCTCGTAGCCAGCCTTAATCAGTTCCACAGTACCGCCGCACAGCACGACCTGCTCACCGAACAAATCTGTTTCGGTTTCTTCGCGGAAATTAGTTTCGATAATGCCCGCCTTGCCACCGCCGATGGCGCATGCATATGACAAAGCCACATCCCGGGCCTGTTTGGACTCATCTTGATACACCGCGACGAGCATCGGGACGCCACCACCCTGCGCATAGGTCGATCGAACCGTATGGCCCGGCGCCTTGGGAGCAACCATCACCACATCAATATCCTGACGGGGTGTGACCTGTCCGTAATGGATATTAAAACCATGTGCAAAGGCAAGGGTCGCGCCCTTCTTCAGGTTAGGTTCAATCTCGCTGCGATACACATCGCCGATATGCTCATCGGGCATGAGCAACATCACAAAATCTGCGCCGCTCACCGCATCGGCAATCTCAGCAGGCTTTAGCCCCGCTTTTTTGACTTTGTCCCAGGACGGTCCGCCTTTGCGCACGCCGACCACCACTTTGGCGCCGGAATCATTGAGGTTTTGTGCATGGGCGTGGCCCTGCGAACCGTAGCCGATCACGGCAACTTTGCGGCTTTTGATCAGTTTAAGGTCACAATCTTTGTCATAAAAAACTTTCATTCATTTCTCCTTGTTTTATCGGTTTTCAATGTCAGAGCACATGCTCATAGACGAAGGACGCGCTCGCCGCGGGCTATGCCGGAAGTTCCGGTGCGTACGGTTTCAATAATGGCCGAGCCTTCGATCGCTTCAATAAATGCATCGAGCTTTCCGCCATCGCCGGTCAGTTCAATCGTGTAGGTCTTGTCGGTAACATCGATCACGCGGCCGCGAAAAATATCGGCCATGCGCTTCATTTCTTCGCGTTCTTTGCCGACCGCTCGTACTTTAATCAGCATCAACTCCCGCTCGATATGCGGGCTCTCGGTGAGATCAACCACTTTGACCACATCGATGAGCCGATTCAATTGTTTTGTGATTTGCTCAATCACATCGTCGGAACCGGATGTCGCAATTGTCATTCGGGAGAGGGACTTGTCCTCGGTCGGCGCTACTGTCAGCGCCTCAATGTTATAGCCCCGCGCGGAAAAAAGACCCACAACCCTTGATAAGGCGCCTGGTTCGTTTTCCAAAAGGATAGAGATGATGTGCCTCATGACAAAACCTCTTAAAGATCTTCAGCGCCGAGGATCATCTCGGTGAGGCCTTTGCCTCCTTGCACCATCGGCCAGACATTCTCAGTCTGATCGGTGATGAAATCGAGAAACACCAAGCGGTCTTTGTACTTGCCGAAAGCATCGCGCAGCGCTGTTTCGACATCCTCGGGCTTTTCGATCCGCATCCCCACGTGCCCGTAAGCTTGCGACAAAGCCACAAAATCCGGCAAGGCGTCCATGTAGGACTGCGAATAGCGACTGCCGTATTCAATCTCCTGCCACTGTCGCACCATGCCCAGATAGCGATTATTCAAATTGATGATTTTTACGGGTAAGTCGTATTGCTTACAGGTCGAAAGCTCCTGGATATTCATTTGAATCGAGCCCTCACCGGTGATGCAAGCCACCGTGGCATCGGGGTGCGCCAACAACACGCCCATGGCGTAGGGTAAACCCACCCCCATGGTTCCCAGGCCACCGGAATTGATCCAACGTCGCGGCTTATCGAAAGGGTAGAACTGAGCAGCGAACATTTGATGCTGGCCGACATCGGAGGTAATGTAAGCGTCGCCGGCTGTCACCTCCCAAAGTTTTTGAACCACAAACTGCGGCTTGATGAGATCGCTGCTTTGTTTGTAGGCCAGACAATCCTTTGCACGCCATTGCTCGATCTGCTCCCACCAACGCTTCAACGACTTGTTGGGCGCGTGCTGTGTGTTGCCCAGGCCGTCCTTAAGCAGGTTGATCAGTTCCCGCATCGAATCCTTGACGTCACCAACGATGGGCAAGTCGACCTTGACACGTTTTGATATCGATGAAGGATCGATATCGATATGAATGATTTTTCGGGGATTCTGCGCGAAATGCTTGGGATTTCCAATCACGCGGTCATCAAAACGCGCACCAATGGCAAGCAAGACGTCGCAGTGCTGCATGGCCATGTTCGCTTCGTAGGTACCATGCATGCCGGGCATACCCACGAACTGTCGACTGCTCGCGCGGTAGGCGCCCAAGCCCATCAAGGTGTTGGTACACGGTGCACCCGTCAAGTCGACAAGTGCGTTCAATTCCTCGGAGGCTTCGCCGAGGATGATGCCACCTCCGGTATAAATCATAGGCCGTTCTGCGGCCAATAGCATTTGCGCCGCCTTGCGGATTTGTCCCTGATGCCCCTTGACAACGGGGTTGTAGGAGCGGAGGTTAATGTCCTTGGGATATTGAAATTTACACTTATTGCGCGTGATGTCTTTCGGAATGTCGATCAGCACCGGGCCGGGGCGGCCCGAACGCGCGATATGGAATGCTTTTGCAAAAGTTTCAGCCAAATCTTTCACATCGCGCACGAGAAAATTGTGCTTGACACAGGGTCGTGTGATCCCTACAGCATCACACTCCTGGAAAGCGTCCTCACCGATCGCATGGGTGGGTACCTGACCGGAAATCACCACCATCGGAATCGAGTCCATGTAGGCTGTGGCGATTCCCGTCACGGCGTTGGTGAGCCCGGGCCCGCTGGTCACGATGCAGGCCCCTACGGTTTGGGTGCATCTCGCGTAAGCATCAGCGGCGTGTACGGCAGCCTGCTCGTGGCGAACCAGAATATGTTCGAAAGCAGTTTGTTTGTAGATCTCGTCGTAAATGTAGAGCACCGCGCCACCGGGATAACCAAACAAATGTTTAATGCCCTCTTCAGCAAGGCAACGGCAGACGATTTCTGCGCCAGTTAGTTCCATAAAATATAATCCTTTCAAAATCCGGCGTCTCCGACCCGTCGGCGCCCGCGCGGGGGTAACCGCCCATGACGCAGACCTTAGAGCCAGGCCCGTGAGGTTGATCGGACGCTCCGAATCAGCGCTTGTGGCGCCTTCGGATGCTGTCTTCATGCGCTGGTGCGGCTTGTGAGCATCACCAAAGCTCTCCAGTGTACTGCGCTGCAATAATGCGAGCAAATGCGCTAGCATCGCGGGCCATGTCAGACGCTCGTTTGCGTATTCGCCAGGAACTCGACGGCTTTCTCGCCTCGGTGGAGCAACGCGCTTTCAAAACGGCGCTTTACGCCGTACGCGACGAAGATCTTGCCCTTGATATTGTGCAAGACAGCATGTTGAAACTCGCCCAGCATTACGCCGATGGGCCGAGTGCCGAGTGGCCTTTGCTCTTTCAACGCGTGCTACAAAACACGATCCGTGATCACTTTCGTCGTAGCCGGGTTCGTAACCTCTGGGTGAGTCTGGTGGGCAATTTGCGCGGCGCAGGCGACGCGGATGCAGATCATGAAAGCAGCGAAACCGACTTTCTTGATGCGATGGCTGCCAGCTCGGGCCATGTTGCAGAGAGCACAGAAAACATCATGAATCGTCGGCAAACCCTTCATTTGATGGAACGAGCCCTTGAAAAACTGCCGGCACGTCAACGGGAAGCGTTCTTGCTGCGTTATTGGGAAGGATTAGACGTCCAAGAAACTGCACAGGTTATGGGGTGTTCCGAAGGCAGTGTAAAAACCCACTGTTCACGAGCGGCGCACAGTCTTGCCGGCATGCTCCAAGCCTTGAAGCCTTGATAATCAGTGAGCTGGCTTCGTCCAGACGTGTTCAATGACCGGTCACCGCACGAAACAACGAGTACTTCAGCATCAATCGAACCATGACACCAGGGCCTTCTCATCAGGAATTTCGCAAGCTGCTAGACGAGAGTCTGCGGCACGATGCGGGTCTCGGGCTGAATAAGTCCACGCGGGATCGGCTGCTCTCAGCACGGCGTCAAGCGCTCCAAGCGATTCCCGAGACGTCGGGGCAAGCATCGCTTGTCCATGCGGATGCGGATGCCACCCTGCAAGTTGGCCCGGGCGGGGCCGCAATTGCCCTTGGCTACGGCCGGCGGGGCGACCATGGGCTCCGTTCAAGTGTCAGGCATCGATGGCAAGTGATGGTGGCGCAACATTTTTCTCGTGCCAACTGGCTTGAGCGCTTGTTTGTCATAGCGCTGCTTGTGTTGATGCTCACGAGCGTGAAATTAGCCATGGAGGAGGCCGAAGTTCAGGTTTTCATGCGCGAAGGTGAGACGGATGCCAAACTCCTGACCAATGAATTACCGCTTGATGCATACGCCGACAGAGGCTTTGCGGTTTTTCTGCGCAACATCAGCGCCCATGGCTATGCCAGTGATCCGGATTCGGACCAAAGCGCTGTCGAGGATGCTCAAGAAGACGATGTCAAGCCCGGGACATCCTCCGGCTCATGAAACCGAGCAAAGCGATCGCTTCGAGTTGCCTCACGCTCGGCCTGATGGCCGGTGTATTGATGAAGCCCGCGCTTGGACAGCATCCGGCCGAGGAAAACCAGCGTGAGCAAGCCGGTCAACAAGCGCTTACCGCTTCGGGCCTAGCAGCCTCAGGTCCGAATGCCTCGCATTCAAACAGCACCTCAAATTCGAACAGCACCTCGCATTCGAACAGTACCTCGCAGCATGACAGCAACGCGATGCCTGATCCTGCGGGCGCTTCAAGCGTTGACGCAGATGGTGCCGCACTTCAAGCTGCGATTCGACAAGCGATTGAGGATTTGCAAGCGCGTCGCAAAGCACAGCAACAAGCCCTTGCAGCAAAGGCATCTCAGGCGCCGAACCGGCATGCACCAAACTGGCAAGGGCTCGGCATGCAGGAGCAGCGCTGGTTGCAACCGCTGGCGCCGGTCTGGCATGAGCTCCCCTCGGCGGATCGCTATGCCTGGTTACAGCTGGCGCGGCAGTTTCCCAAGATGCCCCAGGCCGCTCAGGACCAGGCACAAGAAAGGATGAAGCAATGGTCCACGTTCACGCCCCAACAGCGTCAGGCTGCGCGTGAGAATTTTCGGCTGGCCCAAAAACTCAACGATTCCAAACTCAGCGAAGGTCAGCTCCAAGCGCTTTGGGAACGCTATCGTGAGCTAACGCCCGAGCAACGTGCCGTGCTCCGTGCCGCGGGTCAGACCGCGAGCACCGCGGCGCGTCATGCGGGGGCAGCGACACCGCTCGCTAAGGAAGCATCACGCCCACTCCCGCCACTGGACAGGCACGGCAAACCAACCCCATGATCACGGAGGATGCCAGGCCCCTCGCGCTGCAATCAGCAGGGATTTGGCGACGTTTCATGAGTATGGTTTATGAGGCGATTGTGCTTTTTGCTGTGCTTTTCTTCTTCGGGTATGGTTTCTCGGCACTCTTGCGTTTCCAAGGTCACCCCGGCGTCTTGCGCGACCTCTTTCAGTGGTTTCTGATGCTGCTGCTTGGGCTTTACTTCACCTGGTTTTGGAGTTCAGGCCGGCGCAGCCTGCCAATGAAGACGGTTTCCTTGCTCATCGTCGATAAGCAAGGCGCACCGATCAGCACACTCCGGGCTTTGGCGCGCTTTACGATCGCCGCTGTGCTTGGGCTCATGCCGATCGCGCTCGCCGCAAAACTGCACCCGGGGTTTTTTCTGCTTGCCCTGCTTCCGATTGCCTGGTGTTTCGTCGATGCTGATCGGCAGTCGCTCTATGACCGATTAAGCGGTACCCGGCTGGTGGTGAGTGACCCCAAGGACCCTCAAAGCTTCACGCAGTCCACAAAATAATCGCTCCCCTGCCGCACTAAACCGTGCACATCAGTATCGAAGCCTGGCAATTTATCGTTGAATGCACGCGCAAACTGCAAGAACTGCACAATGGTTCGGTTAAAGCGCTCACCCGGAATCAACAAGGGAATCCCTGGCGGATAAGGGGTAAGCAACATTGTCGTCACCCGCCCTTCGAGCTCGTCAATCGGTACCCGGTCGACTTTGCGGTGCGCCAAATGCTCAAAGGCTACCGAGGGCTTCATGACCGGCTCCATATCCGACAAATACATTTCGGTGGTCACTCTTGCCACATCATGACTGCGATACGCGTCGTGAATTTGGGCAGCCAGATCGCGTAAACCCACCCGTTCATAGCGCGGGTACTTTGCAACAAACTCAGGCATCACACGCCATAAGGGCTGGTTCTGGTCGTAATCCGCCTTGAATTGTTGTAACTCGGTGACAAGACTATTCCAACGTCCCTTGGTGATACCAATCGTGAACATGACGAAAAAGGAGTAGAGGCCGGTTTTTTCAACCACCACGCCATGTTCGGCCAGGTACTTGGTGACCAGTGCTGCGGGAATACCCCATTGGCCAAAGCGCCCCGTGATATCAAGACCTGGCGTGACAATGGTTGCCTTGATCGGATCGAGCATATTGAAGCCACTCGATAAACTGCCAAAGCCGTGCCACGATGCTTCCGAGTGCAATACCCACTGATCACGGCTACCGACACCGTTGTCGGACAATACATCCGGCCCCCAGACTTTGAACCACCAGGAATCGCCGAACTCGTCATCGACTTTGCGCATCGCGCGGCGGAATTCAAGCGATTCAAAAATCGACTCTTCCACCAGAGCGGTACCGCCGGGCGGCTCCATCATCGCCGCGGCCACATCGCACGAAGCAATGATGGCGTATTGCGGCGAGGTTGAGGTGTGCATCAAAAAAGCCTCATTGAACCGGAACTGATCGAGTTTGCGCTGCTCGGAATCTTGCACAAGGATTTGCGATGCTTGCGACAGGCCCGCGAGCAATTTGTGCGTGGACTGCGTGGCATAGACCATGGCCTGCTGCGAGCGCGGCCTGTTTGGTCCGATGGCATGAAACTCGTGATAGAAGTGGTGAAAAACAGCGTGCGGCAACCAAGCCTCATCGAAATGCAGGTTATCGATATAGTCGCCGAGCGTATTTTTGATGGTTTCGACGTTATAGATAATGCCATCATAAGTTGACTGGGTGATCGTCAGAATTCTGGGCTTCGCCTCTTTGTTCTTCACAAGGGGATTGTTGTTGATTTTCTGAGCGATCCGCGCCGGCGAAAATTCTTCCTGCGGAATCGGACCAATAATGCCCAAATGATTGCGCGTGGGCTGCATAAAAATTGGAATCGTTCCCGTCATCATCAGCGCATGGAGCACCGACTTGTGGCAGTTTCGGTCGACCACGACCACGTCATCACTACCCACATTGGCATGCCAAACAATTTTGTTGGATGTCGAAGTCCCGTTGGTAACAAAAAACAGGTGATCGGTATTAAAAATCCGCGCTGCATTCGCCTCGGCATGCGCAACCGGTCCCGTATGGTCGAGCAACTGTCCTAATTCATCGACTGCATTACACACGTCCGCACGCAGCATGTTTTCACCAAAAAACTGGTGAAACATTTGACCCACCGGGCTCTTTAAAAATGCAACCCCCCCGGAATGGCCAGGGCAATGCCAGGAATAAGAACCGTCGTTAGCATAGTTGACCAACGCCTTAAAAAAAGGCGGGGCAAGAGAATTCAAGTAATTGTTACATTCACGAATAATATAACGTGCAACAAATTCAGGCGTATCTTCAAACATATGAATAAAGCCGTGAAGCTCTTTCAAGATATCGTTTGGAATATGCCTTGAAGTTCGGGTTTCGCCGAATAGGAAAATCGGGATATCGGCGTTTCTTCGCCTTGTTTCTGCGATGAACTTTCGCAAATCGATAATCGCCTTGCTTTCGTTGCCGTCTTCGTTGATTTCCTCATCATCAATCGACACGATAAATGCCGACGCACGCGCGGCTTGATTCGCCACCATGCCCACATCAACATAGGTAAAACCCCCAACGATTTCCATGTGTTGATCTTCGAGCGCCTTTGCAAGGGCTCTAATACCAAGACCACTGGCTGAATCTGAACGCCAGTCCTCGTCGATGATCACCACCGGAAAGCGAAACTTCATGGGCAAGCCCCTCCAAAACAAGACACCGTCAGCGGCATCAAAAGCATTCGCGGCCAGCGTATTGGCCGCGCGGGTTTAGCGAGCCCGAAGTCTAGAACACTTCAGTAGTCGATGTTGTGACTTTTACGCCTGAGGCGCCGAATCAGTGCACAACCCGTTCAAAAACAAACTGACCGTTGCGAAAATCAATCGGAATCACATCGCGCGGCCCGTAGCGTCCCTCGAGCACCAATCGGGCGACTGGATTTTCAATGTGTTGCTGAATCGCACGTTTCAAGGGCCTTGCGCCATAAAGCGGATCAAAACCTGCTCTGGCAATCTCGCGCAAGGCCTCGTCGCTAACCGTCATCGCCATCTCGCGGGCGGCAAGACGTTGCTCCAGCAAAGCGAGTTGGACAGCAGCAATCGACTCGATATGTTTGGCATCTAGCGGGTGAAACACCACCATCTCGTCAATCCGGTTGATGAATTCGGGTCTGAAGTGCCGGCGCACTTCGTGGAGTACGGCATCGCGAATATCGTCCTGTTCCTTGCCTTCGGCCGACAGGCGCTGTAAATCGTGAGCGCCAAGATTGGAGGTCATCACGATCACGGTATTGCGAAAATCGACTGTCCGTCCTTGCCCGTCGGTCAATCGGCCGTCGTCAAGAACTTGTAATAAAATATTGAACACATCGGGGTGAGCTTTTTCAATCTCATCAAAAAGAATGACCGCATAGGGTTTTCTTCGAACTGCTTCGGTGAGATAGCCGCCCTCGTCATAACCCACATAGCCTGGAGGTGCACCGATCAACCGGGCCACTGAGTGCTTTTCCATGAACTCGCTCATGTCAAGGCGAATCAAATGATCGTCGCTATCAAACAAAAAGCCGGCCAATGCCTTGGTAAGTTCGGTTTTTCCCACCCCGGTCGGACCGAGGAATAGAAATGAGCCATAAGGCTTTCGAGGATCGGAGAGTCCGGCGCGTGAGCGACGAATCGCATCCGAAACCAAGCGCACCGCATCGTCCTGACCGACAACCCGACGGTGCAAGACCGACTCCATCTGCAATAATTTTTCCCGCTCACCTTGCATCATTTTGGCAACCGGGATGCCGGTTGCGCGGGAGACCACTTCGGCGATCTCTTCAGCGCCGACAGCAGTGCGCAAAAGCCGCGGACGGCCTTCACCGCTTCGCGCGGCATCTTTTTCAGCATCGGCCGCTGCCTTGAGCCTACCTTCGAGTTCGGGAAGCCTGCCGTATTGAATCTCGGCAAGCTTGTCGAATTGTCCTCGTCGTTGCAACTCAGCCATGTCGAGCCTCAGCTTGTCGATCTCGGCCTTTATTTGCGCAGAACCTTGAACAGCCGCTTTTTCAGCTTTCAGTAACTCCTCCAGGTCGGCGTATTCGCGCTCAAGCTTGACAATCTCCTCTTCGATCAAATCAAGCCGCTTGCGCGATGAATCATCGCTTTCCCGTTTTACCGCTTCGCGTTCGATCTTTAGTTGAATAATCCGACGATCGAGTTTGTCCATCGACTCAGGTTTTGAATCGATCTCGATTTTGATACGTGCGGCCGCCTCGTCGACCAGGTCGATCGCTTTGTCGGGCAAAAATCGATCGGTGATATAGCGATGTGACAGCTCGGCCGCCGCAACAATTGCCGGATCGGTGATTTCCACACCATGATGCACTTCATAGCGTTCTTGTAAGCCACGAAGAATCGCGATGGTGGCTTCGACCGACGGCTCGCCCACCAGTACTTTTTGAAATCGACGCTCCAGGGCTGCGTCCTTTTCGATATATTTACGATATTCGTCTAAGGTCGTGGCCCCGATGCAATGCAGCTCGCCGCGTGAAAGTGCGGGTTTGAGCATATTGCCCGCATCCATCGCGCCTTCTGCCTTGCCAGCACCCACCATGGTGTGGATCTCATCGATAAAGACAATGGTTCGTCCTGCATCGGCTGCCACATCCTTTAGCACTGCCTTTAAGCGCTCCTCGAATTCGCCGCGATACTTCGCCCCTGCGAGCAAGGCAGCAAGATCCAATACAAGCACGCGCTTTTCTTTCAAGGATTCAGGAACCTCTCCCGAATGAATACGCTGCGCCAAACCCTCAACAATGGCGGTCTTGCCAACCCCTGGCTCGCCAATCAGGACTGGATTATTTTTTGTACGACGTTGCAAAATTTGTATGGCACGGCGAATTTCATCGTCTCGACCAATCACCGGATCAAGTTTGCCCTGCCGCGCGCGCTCGGTAAGATCAACGGTGTACTTCTTGAGCGCCTCGCGTTGACCCTCTGCTTCAGGCGAATGCACCGACTGCCCGCCTCGCAGCGCTTGAATGGCAGTCTCAAGTGAAGCACGACTAAGGCCCGACTCGCGCATCGCCTTGCCGCATTCGCCAAGCCCCTCTTTTTCCATCAATGCGAGCAGCAGCATTTCCGAGGCGATGTATTGATCACCTCGTTTGCCAGCTTCTTTTTCCGCGAGATTCAAAGCCTGAGCCAGTTCCCGGCTCACCTGAACCTGTCCATCACTGCCTTGCACTTTAGCGATACGCGCTAACACACCCTCTAGCCCCGTTTTGAGTGCCGGGATCCGTGCCCCGGCACGTTCGAGCAAGGCTTTCCCGAAGCCCTCAGGCTGCTGAAGCAGTGCGAGCACGGCATGAGCAGGTTCAATATAGGGGTGATCCTGGGCAATACACAGGCTTTGTGCCTCGGCCAAGGCTTGTTGTAGTTGTGTCGTTAACTTGTCAATTCGCATGGCTGTTTCCCCGAATCAGTATCATTACGTCCCGATATGGGGTTGTATTGCAACACTTCAAGCCATTGGCATAAAAAGCAAGCATTTACGTCCCCTTCAAACCCAAACGATAAAGCGCCCATGAGTAAACTTTTTTCTCCCATCCAGTTACGCGAGCTTCCATTGAGCAATCGAGTCGTCGTATCGCCAATGTGTCAATACTCGGCACTCGACGGCGCCATGCAAGAGTGGCACCGTATTCACCTCGGACAAATGGCGCAAAGCGGCGCCGGGCTGGTGATGGTTGAAGCGAGCTCGCCAACACCGGAAGGCCGAATCACCCACGGCTGTGTCGGCCTTTGGGATGACCGCACCGAGGCTGCGATGGCCTCGGTGCTGCACAGTCTCCGCGCCACCTCGCCTGCGAAACTCGCGATTCAGATCGGCCATGCGGGCAGAAAGGCGTCAAGCTCGAGACCTTGGGAAGGTGGCCAAATTATTGGCCTTGATCAAGGCGGCTGGCAAACTTGGGGGCCATCGGCGATTGCGCACATGGAAGGCGAAACAATTCCTCATGAGCTTTCGGTTGCCCAGCTCAAGAGCCTCACCGAGGCCTTTTTATCAACCGTGGCACGGGCGGATCGGCTGGGTTTCGATGCGATTGAACTACATGCCGCTCATGGCTATTTGCTGCATGAATTTTTATCCCCCATCGCCAATCAGCGTCAGGACGCATACGGCGGCAGCCTGGAAAACAGAATGCGCTTTCCGCTTCAGCTCTTTACCGCGATGCGTGCGGCCTGGCCCGCGCACAAGCCGATGGGGCTTCGACTGTCGGCCACCGACTGGGTTGAGGGTTCGGGCTGGGATATCGCCGATGCCTGCGAGTTTGCCCGGCGTCTGGAATACCTTGGTGCCGACTGGATTGACGTCTCCTCGGGCGGGGTGTCCAGAGCGCAGCAGATCAAATTGGGACCGGGCTACCAAGTGCCCTTTGCCCAGGCGATCAAAGCGGTGGTAAAAATACCCGTGATCGCGGTTGGCTTGATCACCGAAGCAAAACAGGCCGAATCAATCCTTGAAAACAATCAAGCCGATATGGTGGCACTAGGACGGGGCTTTTTGTGGGACCCTCACTGGGCATGGAAAGCAGCCGCAGAGCTTGGTGCAAGTATCGCAGCACCGCGTCAATATTGGCGCTCGAATCCTGCGCAATACAAGGATGTGTTTGGCAGCATACGATTTGGTGCACGTTAAGCTCAGCGCTCGCGAGGCTCCATCGGCCCTGGGCGCCCGAATCGATAAGTCAAGGCTCGGATCTGGATTGGCCGAGGTGTGCTAGCCCTTCAGCCAACGATCTCGAGCCTCATCATCGGAAGCGCGCGCCTGAACCCAGCGACTTTGATCAGCGACTTGTTCTTTTTTCCAGAACGGCGCCTCAGTTTTCAAAAAATCCATGACGAACTGACAAGACTCAAACGCATCTTGGCGATGCGAGCTTGCACTCAATACCGCCACAATCTGATCGCATGGTTTGAGCAAACCAATGCGATGCACAATCGACAATGCTTCAAGATGCCAGCGTGCCAAGGCTTGTTGCGCAATGGTTTCAAGGCTTCGTTCGGTCATGCCCGGGTAGTGTTCTAAGAACATCGATGTGACCGTATCGCCCAGATTCAAATCCCGCACCGTACCCACAAAACAGGCTATGGCACCGATTTGCGGTCTGCCCCGACGTAAGGCCACCATCAAATCATCGAGCGCAAAGTCCTCACGCTGTACAAGCACGCTGATACGCGGACTCAGCATGACAGTGCCGGAAGTCTCCGAGCCTTCTCGACCTTTTTCGTCGCCCTGATCGCTGCCCGCCCTAAGCGCCATGGTCATCCGCCTGTGACCGGGGGGAAAAACGCGATTTCCGCCTGGTCCTGCAAACGCGCAGAAGCCTTCACGACCTCTTGATTTATCGCTGCGCGCAGGGCCTTGTGCTCGGCAAAAGCCTCCGACCAGGGAGCACCTCGCGCAGCTAGAAAATGCCGCAAGTCTTGCAAATCCTCAATGTCTTCGGGCAGTGTAATCGTTTCGGCTTCCACCCCGAGCGCTTCTCGAAGCGAGGCGAAATAACGCATATGCACTCGCATCAGCTTTCACCGTACCAATGATTAAAAGCATGGTAGGGAATCAGCTCCCCCTGACGCACCGCCGTATTGGGCTCGATTTCGGCGAGCCCGTCACCCCAAACAGTGGAGGTAAGCACGCCTGAGCTTTGGTTAGGGAATCGCTCAAGACCTCCTTCGGCATTCAAGCGCACACGCAAAAACTCGCGTCGTTTATCAGGCTTGAGCCAATCGAAGTCGGCCCTCATGAGCAAGGGCCTCATGCTCCAGTCTCGCCTGCCTTGCAGCTTCAAAATAAAGGGTTGCACAAAGAGCAAGAAAGTTACAAAACTCGACACAGGATTACCGGGCAAGCCAATGAAGTGAGCCTCCCGCATCGGGCGTTGGATCCTCCCCCAGGCAAGTGGCTTACCGGGTTTGATCGCAATTTGCCAGGCACGCAACACCCCTTCGGCTTCAACTGCAGGCTTGACATGATCTTCTTCGCCGACCGACATGCCGCCTGAGCTCACGATCAAGTCGCAACGGTCAGCGGCTTGCCTCAGGGCAGCGCGTGTTTGATCGAGCTTATCGGCAATGATGCCAAGATCCTCGACCTCGCAACCCAACCGTCTGAGCAAATTGACGAGCACGAATCGATTCGAATTGTAGATGGATCCAGGTTTTAGCACTTCGCCCGGCATCGTCAATTCATCGCCGGTGAAAAAGCACGCTACCCTCACCCGGCGATAAACCGGAAGCTTTGCCAGACCCACCGACGCTGCAAGCCCCAAGGCTTGCGGGGTGAGGCGGTCGCCCTGGGCGAGTATACGGGCACCCACGCGAATATCCTCACCGGCCCGACGAATCCATTCACCTGCTCTTGGCTGGTGTAGCAGAAAGACCTTATCGCCTTCAATGCGGACCTGTTCTTGCATGACCACGGCATCGGCACCTTCCGGAATAAAGGCGCCGGTAAAAACTCGGGCAACGGTTCCTTTTTTCAGTCTCTGGGCCAGATGCCCTGCGGGAATGCGCTGACTGACTTCAAAGCCTTGCGCTCCTTGCAGTGCTTCGCTATCAATAGCATAGCCATCCATTTGGGTGTTATCCATCGGAGGCACATTAATGCTTGAGATCTGATCACAGGCGAGCACACGCCCGTCTGCCGCAATCGTGTCGATCTCCTCCAGCGCTTGAACCGGCTCAGCCAGCACGAGCAGCTGGGATAAGGCCTCGCTCAGCGTCAACATGCGCGTTGGCCTTCAGCGTGCAGGCGCATGGCGGCGGATGTAGGCTTTAAGCACAGCTAAATCCTTGGGCATGCGACAGAAACGTTGCGCACTTTGCTGGAGATGCTGAAATCCCGCAGGGACGGGCGGCGCCACGCCGAGCGCTTCAACCATGGTGTCGGCAAATTTGGCGGGCTGGGCGGTTTCAAGACAAATCATCGGGACCCCAGCTTCGATAAAGGCTTGCGAGACCGCAACACCGTCAGCCGTATGGGGATCGATCAGCTCCTCGAAACGCTGATAGACCTCTCGGATGGTGTCGATTCTCAAGCGATGTGAGCTTGATCCGGAGACCAAGCCAAAACGCGCCACCTGCTGTTGCCAACGCGGGTCATCAGACAGATCGAAGTAGCCTTGCTGATCGATTTGTGCCCATAACCCGCGGGTCTGAACAGGGTCGCGGTCAAGCAGATCAAACATAAAACGCTCAAAATTTGAAGCCTTGGAGATATCCATGGAAGGTGAGCTCGTCTGCCGGGTTTCCTGGCTTAATCGGGGTCGATATCGTCCGGTTCTAAAAAATTCATCAAGCACATTGTTTTCATTGGTCGCAAGTACCAGACGGCGAATGGGCAGCCCCATTTGCCTTGCAATATGGCCAGCCAAAATATTGCCGAAATTTCCCGATGGCACACAAAAAGAGACTTCCTGCACGCGAGGTGGCCGCTGCGACATCGGCTCCTCGCCTGAAGGCTCTGGCTCGGTCATCGCTTTTGTGGCAGCAAAATAGCCCTTGAAGTAGTAAACGACCTGGGCGAGCACACGGGCCCAGTTGATCGAATTAACCGTGCCGATGGCATAGCGGTCCTTGAAGGTCAAATCCGAAGACACGGCTTTCACCAAGTCCTGGGCGTCATCAAAGACGCCGTCAAGTGCGATATTAAAAATATTCTGATCTAACAAAGAAAACATTTGCGCAGTCTGAAAGGCGCTCATTTTCCCGTCTGGTGAGAGCATAAACACCCGAACACCGCGCTTGCCCCGCATGGCGTATTCAGCAGCACTTCCGGTATCGCCAGAGGTGGCCCCCAGAATATTCAAATGCTCGCCTCGCTTGAGTAAGACATACTCAAAGAGATGACCGAGCAATTGCATCGCGATATCTTTGAATGCAAGCGTTGGGCCGTTCGAGAGTCGCAGCAGATAACGTTGCGGATCGAGCTGCTTCAGGGGTGTGACCTCACGAGAACCAAAGGCCATTAAGGTATAACTTTTATCAATCAGCGCACGAAGGCTGGTCTCGGGCCAGTCAGTGATATAAAGCTTGAGGATTTCAAAGGCGAGTTCAGCATAGGAAAGTCCGCGCCAGGACTCAATCTGCGGGCCTTCGCAATGTGGATAGTGTTCAGGCACCACCAAGCCGCCATCCGGCGCCAAACCACCAAGAAGAATCGCCTCAAAACTGCTTGGCGTTAAGCCGCCGCGGGTAGAGATATAGCGCATGGCTTAATCGAGATCCTCAAGACGCAAACGGATGGCCGAGGACAGCACCGTGGGTAAGGCTTCGATACGCGCTATCGCCTGATCAACCGCCGATTCAATGCAACGATGGCTAAGCAGGATCACATCGGTTTGATGCTCACCGGCGTCTGGCTCTTTTTGTAACACCGCATCGAGGGAGATACCCCCATCAGCTAGGATTCGCGTGATGTCGGCAAGCACACCCGGTTGATCCTGAACCCTTAGCCTCAAATAATAAGCCGACTCAATCTGTTCACGGGACAAGACCGCAGTATCCATCACCGCATCGGCCTGAAAGGCCAGACTAGGCACGCGCAGTGCGGCGGGCACCGCAAAAGCCCGCGCCACATCGATGAGATCAGCAATGACGGCCGACGCGGTTGGCTCAGCGCCTGCGCCTTTGCCGTAGTACATGGTGTGCCCGACGGCATCAGCCTTCACCCAGACAGCGTTCATGGCACCTTCCACCGATGCGATCAATCGCTTGGCAGGAATCAAGGTGGGATGAACGCGAAGTTCCACGCCCTCAGGGCGGCGGCGTGTGATGCCGAGCAACTTGATTCGATACCCGAGTTGTTCGGCATAACGAATATCCGCAGCCTGCAAATCAGCAATGCCCTCAACATGCGCTTTATCAAACTGCACCGGGATCCCGAAGGCGATCGAGGCAAGCAAGCTTATCTTATGGCCCGCATCAGTGCCCTCGATATCAAAGCTTGGATCGGCCTCCGCATAGCCTAAAGCCTGAGCCTGCTTCAATACGTCAGCGAAAGGCAAAGCCTTGTCGCGCATTTCCGAAAGAATGAAATTGGTGGTGCCGTTGATGATGCCCGCAATCCATTCGATACGATTGGCTGTTAATCCCTCGCGCAAGGCTTTTATGATCGGTATACCACCGGCAACCGCCGCCTCGAAGGCAACAATGACGGCATGCTTTCGGGCAGCTGCAAAAATCTCATTGCCATGCAAAGCAAGCAAAGCCTTGTTTGCAGTCACGACATGCTTGCCCTGCTCAATGGCCGCAATCACCAAGTCTTTCGCAAGGCCATAACCACCCATTAATTCAAGCACCACGTCGATCTCAGGATCGTTAACGACGGACCATACATCGCCACACACTTCAGCACGATCACCCACCAGCGCACGGGCCCTGTCGAGATCCTTATCAGCAACTCTGGTGATTCGAATCTCGCAACCCGCGCGACGCGTGATTTCATGCTGATTTCGCCAAAGCACTTCAAAGCTGCCGCCACCCACCGTACCGATGCCAAGCAGACCAACACGCAGATTTTTCATGATGACTTCCTATGTCTAGACGCGCTTATGACTGCGACTCACCGCGCAAGAGTTCGCGAATGCCACGCACCGCCTGACGGATCCGCTGCTCATTTTCGATGAGTGCAAAGCGTACATACTCATCGCCCAATTCGCCAAAGCCGATGCCGGGCGACACCGCGACTTTCGCGTCGCGCAAGAGACGTTTTGCGAATTCCAAGGAACCTTCGGCCCGGAAGGCTTCCGGAATTCGCGCCCAGATATACATCGATGCTTTGGGAAGTTCGACTTGCCATCCAGCCTCATTCAAACCTCGGCCAAGAACATCGCGGCGCATACGGTACTTTGCACAGACCTCGTGCACACATTCCTGGGGGCCATCGAGTGCGGCGATTGATGCCACCTGAATCGGGGTGAAGGCACCATAATCGTGATAACTTTTAATGCGCGCGAGCGCGGCGATCATCTCGCGATGCCCCACCATAAACCCGATGCGCCACCCCGCCATGTTGTAGCTTTTGCTCATCGTAAAGGATTCGACAGCAACTTCACGGGCGCCGGGCACTTCGAGCATCGAAGGCGCTCGGTAACCGTCAAACACAATATCGGCATAGGCCAAATCGTGCACGATCATGACGTTGAATTCATGCGCCAAAGCCACGACTTTCTCGAAAAAAGGAAGATCGACGCACTGCGCAGTCGGATTACTTGGAAATCCCAGAATCATCAGCTTTGGCTTTTTGGCTGCGCTACGCAGGACAGCTTCAAGTTCGGCAAGAAAATCAACACCCGGTAGCATCGGCACGGAAACCGTCTCCGCCCCTGCGATCACCGCGCCATAAATATGGATCGGGTAGCTCGGATTGGGCACGATCACGGTGTCGCCGCGATCAAGGGTTGCAAGCATCAAATGAGCGAGACCCTCTTTTGATCCGATGGTTACGATTGCTTCCGTTTCCGGGTCGACCTCAACCGCAAACCGGCGTGCGTACCAATCGGCGATGGCCTTACGCAGTCTCGGAATGCCCCGGGATACAGAATAGCCGTGGGTGTGTGGCTTTTGCGACGCCTCAACCAGTTTGTCGATGATGTGTTGAGGCGTTGCGCCATCGGGATCGCCCATGCTGAGATCAATAATGTCCTCACCCCGACGGCGCGCAGCCATTTTGAGCTCGCCCGTAATATTGAAAACATAAGGCGGCAGGCGTTGAATGCGCGAGAATTCCCAAGAAGGCATCATGATGGTCGGACTAAGGGGCTGATCTGGAGCGGAGGAATGTAACATTTCCGTATGAATCTATCCGGCATCATTCGCTTATGAAACTTCAAGAACATCAGGCAGCCTCCTTACACACGATTACGGCTTATGGTGACAACTGGATCGCCGTCAATAACCAAAGCACTGAGGGGAGCCTTTTGGTCATGCCTGAAGGCATGCTTCAAGCTTGGCGCCCGAAGCAGTGGCAAGACATCAGCGCCGAAGACTTTCAGCCCATGATCGAGGCCAAACCGGACCTGGTGATTCTGGGTACAGGCGCCCAACAGCGATTTCTGCACCCCAGGCTCGCAAGCCAGATCGCCACCCGAGGCATCGGGCTGGAATGCATGGCCACGCCAGCTGCTTGTCGCACCTACAACATTTTGATGGCAGAAGGCCGCAAAGTCCTGGCGGCACTCTTGCCCATGCATGCCTAGCCGCGACGTCGGCAATCCTTTCATTGATCAGCCCTTCTATTGCGAGTCATCCCAAGCATGTCTGAAACACAAAGCCCCGAACAACAAAGCCCGAACCCCGGTCAATCCATCAGCCCATTTGAGGCCGATTCCACAGCGGGCCGTTTTTCCTCAGCCGAGCTGCAGCAAACCCTGGTGCTGTACTTTTATCCAAAGGACAACACCCCGGGCTGCACCACGCAAAGCATGGATTTTCGCGATCACCATGACGCCTTTGTGACGGCGTCGGCACTTGTCGTTGGCGTATCGCGCGATTCGCTTAAATCTCATGAGAATTTCAAGAAGAAGTACGAGTTGCCTTTCGCGCTGATCTCCGACCCCGACGAGGCGCTCTGCACCCAGTTTGGTGTCATGAAAAATAAAACCATGTATGGCAAACCGGTCCGAGGGATCGAACGCTCCACCTTTGTGATCAGCAAGCAAGGCGAGCTTCTAAAGGTTTGGCGTGGGGTGAAGATTCCGGGCCATGTCGCTGAGGTACTCGAGTTTGTAAAAAGTATTTGACCAATCATGCTTCGGTCAAAAAAGTCTTTCTCGACGTACACCCCATGGACTGGTTGAAGAAAAACATCAACCCTTTGGTCATTGCAGAAAACCTAGTCCCCTAAAAAGTAAAGCAAAGCACATGCCCCTACCACCTGCCCCACGCAAGCCAGCAACCTTGATTGACTTAGAAGCGGTCGCCAAGCAACGCACCCAAGGAACCCGGAAAAAAACAAACGTGGATCGACCCGTCGCAGAGGCCATTTCCCATGAGCGAATCGACGATACGCCGATGACCATGCCGGGGGGCAAAGCGTCCGGCACAGGAATAGCCGATCGCGTTCATGATCTGAAGCTTGCCGTCGAAGCATCGGCCGAAGCGCTCGACGAAGCATCGGCCGATGCGCTCGACGAAGCAAGTCCGGCATTGATCGAGTCGCTACCTGGTCAGCATCCAGCGACAAGCAAAACAACGGGCAGTCGACGCAAAAAAACAAAAACAAGCGCGAGTCGCTTGTTCGTACTCGACACCAATGTGCTGTTACACGATCCTTCGAGTTTGTTTCGCTTCGATGAACATGATGTTTACCTGCCCATGGTCACGCTCGAAGAACTCGATGCGCACAAGAAGGGCATGTCTGAGGTTTCTCGCCACGCCAGACAAATCGCTCGCAGTCTTGATCAACTCATGCAGGCTTCGGGCAGCGATACCGAACTTGGCATGTCGCTTGATGCCTTGGGTAATGCCGAAGCAAGTGGCAAGCTTTTGATTCAAACCCAAGGTTTGAAATTCGATTTGCCGGCAGGTCTGCCGGAAGGCAAGGCAGACAACCAGATTCTCGGGGTTGTGAAAAGCCTGCAAACCTCAAGACTTGACCGGCAGGTGGTGCTGGTGTCTAAAGACATCAACATGCGCATCAAGGCCCGGGCACTTGGGCTGATTGCTGAAGACTACCTCAACGATCAGGTGCTTGAAGACACCGACCTGCTCTACCCGGGGATGACCGCCTTGCCTGCGGATTTCTGGGAAAGCCATGGCAAAGGCATCGAGTCCTGGCAACAGTCTGGATATACTTTTTATCGCATCCAAGGGCCACTGGTTCCCACACTTCGCGTCAACGAGTATGTTTACATCGAAGGCAATCAGGCACTGCACGCGATCGTTCGCGAAATTGTTGGCAGACGTGCTGTTTTGCAAACACTTCGGGATTACGGTCACCCCAAGCATGCGGTATGGGGTATTACCGCGCGCAACCGCGAGCAGAACTTCGCCATGAACCTGCTGATGGATCCCCAGGTTGATTTCGTTTCCTTGCTGGGGCAAGCCGGCACTGGCAAGACCTTGCTTGCACTTGCTGCCGGGCTTGAACAGGTGATCGAGGCCAGACGGTATAGCGAAATCATCATGACCCGCGCCACGGTGCCGGTTGGCGAAGACATCGGTTACCTGCCGGGCACCGAGGAAGAGAAAATGCAACCCTGGATGGGGGCGCTTGAAGACAATCTCGAGGTACTCAATAAAGGTGACAGCAGTTCAAGCCAATGGGAACGCTCAAGCACACAGGATTTGATCCGCAGCCGAGTCAAGGTGAAGGCGATGTCATTTATGCGCGGCCGAACCTTCGTGAATAAATTCTTGATCGTTGATGAGGCGCAAAACCTCACCCCCAAACAGATGAAAACGCTCATCACGAGAGCAGGTCCCGGCACCAAGGTTATTTGCATGGGCAATATCGCTCAAATCGACACCCCCTACCTGACCGAAGGTTCATCAGGTCTGACCTATGTGGTCGATCGCTTCAAAGGCTGGAGTCATGCCGGGCACATCACTTTGCAACGCGGGGAGCGTTCAAGGCTTGCGGATTTTGCGTCGGAAGCGCTCTAGCGCGAAGCCAAGTCTCAAGCCATGCTGCTATAGTTTTCAAACTTGGTGTATTTGCCGAGAAAGGTCAAGCGAACCGTGCCGATCGGGCCGTTTCGCTGTTTGCCAATAATGATTTCAGCTGTTCCTTTTTCAGCCGAATCCGGGTTATACACTTCATCACGATAAATAAAAATAATCACATCAGCGTCTTGTTCAATTGCGCCCGATTCCCGCAGATCAGACATCACCGGTCGCTTATTGGGTCGCTGTTCCAGCGAACGATTCAATTGCGAAAGCGCAATCACCGGGCATCGTAACTCTTTGGCAAGTCCTTTGAGCGATCGCGAAATCTCACTGATTTCAGTGGCGCGATTCTCCCCGACGGCAGAAGCCGATGACATCAGCTGCAGGTAATCAACAATCACCAGACCGAGTTGTCCGCATTGCCGCGATAACTTGCGCGCTCGAGAACGCAATTCCAAGGCATTGAGGCTGGGGCTCTCATCAATATAAAGCTGAGAATCCTGCATTTTTTGAATCGCATTGGTTAAGCGCGGCCAGTCATCGTCGACCAACTGTCCGGTACGAACGCGTTGTTGATCCAAGCGGCCAACCGAACAGACCATGCGCATCGCCAACTGGCTTGCACCCATCTCCATTGAGAACACTGCAACCGGCAGGCTTTGGTCGACCGCCACATGCTCACCAATGTTTAATGAGAAAGCTGTTTTTCCCATTGAGGGCCGACCTGCCACAATCACCAGGTCGCCGGGCTGAAAACCCGACGTCATTTTGTCTAGATCGGTAAAACCCGTTGGAACGCCGGTTATACCGTTATGATTACTTTGATCATAAAGTTCCCCGATCCGATCCACCACCTGACTCAGAAGATCAGTCAGCGACTGAAATCCGCTGCGGCCGCGAGCACCCTCTTCGTTGATGTTAAAGATCTTCGACTCAGCCTCGTCAAGCAAACTCCGGGTATCTCGTCCCTGAGGATTGAGGGCTTGATTGGCAATATCATCTGCAACAGCGATAAGCCTGCGCAAGATCGCCCGATCTCGAACGATTTCAGCATAACGTCGAATGTTGGCGGCGCTTGGCGTGTCTTGCGCAAGCCGATTCAGGTAGATCAGTCCGCCGATTTCTTCAGCTTTACCGATGGTGCTGAGTGATTCATGCACGGTCACCACATCAGCCGGCTGATTTTTATCGACGAGTGATGCGATTGCGACATAAATCTGTCGGTGGTCGCCCCGGTAAAAATCGTCCGCCCGCAAGAGATCGGCAACACGATCAAAAGCCGTGTTGTCGAGCAGCAAGCCCCCGAGCACAGCTTGTTCGGCCTCAAGCGATTGCGGCGGTAGCCTTAACTGACTTAGTTCGGGATCGCGGGGGGATTCCACGGCGATGGCTTGCCTTTCAAAAGGCCACATAGAGCCCGGGCCGAAACCCGGGCACACAGTCTTTTAGTGCGTCTCGCCGACCACCGAAACTTTGATGGCTGAAAGCACATCGCTGTGCAGGGCGATCTCAACATCATGATCGCCTATGGTCTTGAGCGGACCATTGGGAAGACGGACCATGGCTTTTTCAACCTGAAAGCCCTGTTTTTTCAGCGCCTCGGCGATGTCAAAATTGGTTACTGAACCAAACAATCGACCATCGACCCCGGCCTTTTCACTGACCTGCAAGCTCAACCCATGGAGGCGTTCGGCTTCATGTTTGGCTTCAGCCAAACGGTCTGCTTGAACTTTTTCAAGTTCAGCTCGACGCGCCTCAAATTCCGCAATCGCCGATGGTGTCGCGCGCCGGGCTTTGCCTTGCGGGATCAGAAAATTACGGGCGTAGCCATCTTTAACCTTGACCACATCACCGAGTTGACCGAGGTTGACAACCTTCTCGAGCAAGATGATTTGCATAACAATACTCCTTCTCGTTTCAATCAGTGGTTGTCGGTGTAGGGCAACAACGCAAGAAAACGCGCGCGCTTAATCGCGTCGGTGAGTTGGCGCTGGTATTTCGCACTGGTCCCGGTCAAACGTGCAGGAATGATCTTGCCGGTTTCTGTGATGAAGTCTTTCAGCAGATCGACGTCTTTGTAGTCGACCCACTCCATTTTTTCAGCGGTGAAACGACAAAACTTCCGGCGTTTAAATAGCGCTCCTTGGGTGGGACGCTTGGGTTTGCGGTCTTTCATGTTGCGACGTGTAAATGCCATGTCAATGTCCTTCAATGATCTTCATGTCTTGAATATGCATACGCAGGCTTCGCGCATGCATCCGAATCGGTGCGATGAATCCTTCGAGTTGCAGCAAGCTACCTAAGGGAAGACGACTCGCCTGAACCGCCAATGCTTCGGTAAAGCGCAGTGACATCTCAAACTGAACCTGGCGCTCTGCGCCCGCCTCGATGACTTGCGCATCGACCCGACCTGCCGCATCAAGAATCGCAACACCAGCGGGACTGTATCGAAGCGTCTGCAGGGCAGTCAGGCGAAGGCGAAGGCTCAGGTGATTAAGATGCCGCCCGATGGATCAACTCGCTTAGTCGCCTGCATGCGCTGCCATCGATTGCGGTGCAGTCTCGACCACACTGCGGCGCGACTCTTCACGCTGAATCTGGCGCAGCATCGGTGACTGACCGGTATGCGCTTTCTTCATGCTGGTGGTCATGTGGCGCAGTACGGCGTCATTAAAGCGAAAAGCGTTTTCCAACTCGGCCAGGCATACCGGCGTGCATTCGAGATTGAGCATCACATAGTGTGCTTTGGTCATTTTCGCAATCGCGTAGGCCAGTTGACGGCGTCCCCAGTCCTCCATGCGATGAATCTTGCCTTGCTGCGATTCGACCATGGTTTTATAACGTTCGACCATGGCTGGTACCTGCTCGCTTTGATCAGGATGAATGATCAAGACGATTTCATAGTGACGCATCGGTTACTTCTCCTTATTGGTTAGATTCCTTGGCGGAATTCCCCATGGACCGCTTGAGCCGGGCTCACAAAAAACCCGTTTTCGCGCAACTTGAAAACATCGTCACGCGAACGAATCGATCTGAAAGCAAGCTCAAGCATGACCGGCCAAGACGCGCGTCGGAGCGCTTAGCCAGTGAGGAACCGTCGATTATAGCCCGGGAACCGGCGTTAATAAAGAGGAGCCTTCACGCCAAGCCAAAAGATTACGCGCCGCCAGCATGGCCATGCCCAATCTTGATGACAAGGTGGCCGAACCGATATGCGGCGTCAGAACAATGTTGTTACAGGCAAGCAAATCAGGATGAACGGCGGGTTCGCCTTCAAACACATCAAGCCCGGCCGCCGCAATCAGGCCTTGCTGTAGCGCCTTAGCAAGTGCGGCATCGTCGACGATCCCGCCGCGGGCCATGTTGATCAAGGTGGCACTCGCTTTCATCGCCTTGAGTTGATCCTCCCCGATGACATGATGGGTGGCCTGAGAGTAAGGCAATACCAACATGACATGATCAGCGGATGCAAGCAATTCATCGAGACTGAGCAAGCTTGCACCCAAGGCAGCGGCCTGAGCTGACTCGCTACGATTGTGATAACAAATTCGCATTGAAAAACCCTGCGCTCTTTTCGCAATCGCGCAGCCGATCCGGCCCATGCCAACAATGCCAAGCGTAGCCCCATACAAATCAGCCCCGAGAAACTGATCCCAAGCCCAGCCCTTCCACGAACCCGCACGCAGCCAGCGCTCGGACTCGGTTACCCGACGCGCCGTGGCCATGAGAAGCGCCCATGCCATATCGGCTGTTGCCTCGGTCAGCACATCGGGTGTGTTGCTCACCGGAATACCGCGCATCCGGCAGGCAGCAAGATCAATATGGTTGAACCCAACAGAACCTGTGGCAATCATCCGTAAGCGCGGTGCCGCGGCAATCACCGAGGCATCAATCCGATCGGTCGCAACCGTGTAGAGCGCATCCATCGGCGCAATTCTCGCCCGCATTTCTTCGAGATCCCAGGGCACATCAGCCTCGTTGTGCTCGATTTCAAAATGCCCAGCAAGTGATTCAAGCACTTGGGGAAAAACGCGGCGGGTAATCAACAAGCGCGGCTTTGTGGATGCGTGATTCAAATCCTGGTCTGACATGCTGCTTTCTCTTTCGATGTTTCTTCGGACCTGACCTAAGGCGAAGGTCTTACCCGATGACGCGAGCCGAAAGGCTCATCCGATTAAAATGATGTGAACCCGATAGGGACCGTGTGCACCCATCACAAGGGTTTGTTCGATGTCCGCAGTCCTCGATGGTCCCGAAACAAGATTCATTGCACGTGGCGGCTCCGCATGTTCGGCGCGCATCAAGGCAAAAGCATCCTCGTAGTGCGCAACAATTCGATCAACTGGCAACAAGGCGATGTGGGTTTCAGGCAGCAAGTGGGTTGAGGCAGGTGTTTGCGCTGACGACAAAAGCATCAAAGTCCCTGTTTCAGCGATACCTGCGAAAGCACCACCGAGCCCGACCAGGTCATCGCCCCTTGGCGCGCGAAACTCAAGCTCAAGCGCAGGCAGGTCTGCCGGCTTCGTCGTGAAATCAATACGGGAGAACCCGGGCCAGGCTGCAACGCGCAGACTCAAGTCCATGTCGACCAGATATCTTGTCATCGCCTGCGGTACTTCGGATTCGCTTGGTACACGGTCAACCGTACTTGCCATGCGCTGGGCTTGTGTGCAAAAGTGATCAACAACATCAGCGCCGATACTGGGCCCCAAACCACGCGGGTGCTCGGCGAGATAAGCATCGCGTTCACTCCGGCGCACCAAATCAGCGGGGGAACCCTTTGCCGGATCGCCATGACCTTGGGCCTGGCGGATACGTCGCAAGATTGACTGGCGCGCAATCGAGGTATCGGGAATCATGCGGTTTCCTTTGACTCCTGGGGTAGCGGAATACCAAACACTTGGCGCAGATAACCTAAATAGGCCACATCATCACACATGTTTTTGGCAGGCGTATCGGATAACTTTGCAACCGGCTGGCCGTTACAACGAACCATTTTCATGACGATTTGGAGCGGTACATAACCAAGATCGTTCGTAAGATTAGTGCCAACACCAAAGGCTATTTTGCTGCGTTGATGGAAGCGCTTGTAAAGCTCAATCAGCACAGGAAATGTCAAGCCATCAGAAAAGACTAGCGTTTTCGTTTTTGGATCAATGCGTCGCTGCTCATAGTGCGCGATCATTCTTTCACCCCAATGGAAAGGATCGCCTGAATCGTGTCGGGCACCGTCAAACAGTTTGCAGAAGTACAAATCGAAATCGTTCAAGAAAGCATCGAGCCCGTAAACATCCGACAAAGCAATACCCAAATCGCCCCGGTACTCGCGCGCCCAGGTTTCAAAGCCGTAGATTTGCGAATCGCGCAGACGCGGACCTAAAGCCTGGCAGGCCTGCAGGTATTCATGCGCCATTGTTCCCAAAGGCGTCATGCCATGCTTCATGGCATAGAACACATTCGATGTGCCCACGAAATGCGGCCCCAGCGATGTTTTCAAACTCAGCAGCACCTCTTCATGCCACAAACGTGAAAAACGACGACGGGTGCCGTAATCGGCAAGCGTCAATCCGCCAAGCTCCCGATCTTCCCGAATTAAGCGCGACTTTTCGATCAAACGACGTCTGCCTTCCGTGTAGTCAGGCATGGGGTGCATGCGTCTGAAGTAAAGTTCGTTGATGATTGCCAGCACCGGGATCTCAAAGAGGATGGTGTGTAGCCACGGGCCTTCAACCGTCATGTCCAACTCGCCCGAATCGAGGCCCCTCAGTTCAATCCATCGTGGATTCATCTGAAAGAGCGCGAGAAAATCGACAAAGTCGCTTTTGATGAATCGAAGGCTTCGCAAGTAATCAAGTTCACGCTCGCGAAACCGCAGCGTGCACAAGGCATTAATCTCATCGCGGATTTCATCGACCAGCGGCCGAAAATCAACACCTGCCGTACGACACTTGAAGCGATACTGGACCTGCGCACCTGGAAAGTGGTGAAGCACCACTTGCATCATGGTGAACTTGTAGAGGTCGGTATCAAGCAAGGACGAGATGATCATGCCTTGATTCTAGCGACAGTCTGAAGCGGCGTCAGCTTTACTTTACACTTGGGCTAGAATTCGATGATTCAGGTCAAAAGAGGTCTAGCAATGACTCATGTCGTCATGGAATCTTGCATCCGCTGCCGCTACACCGATTGCGTGGATGTTTGCCCGGTTGATTGCTTCCGGGAGGGTCCCAATATGCTGGTGATCGACCCCGATGAATGTATTGACTGTGCGGTCTGCATACCCGAGTGTCCCGTAGATGCGATCCGCGCCGAGGAAGACGTGCCTCCCGACCAGGAACATATGATCAAGCTCAACCTTGAGCTTTCAAAGGGCGGATGGCCGAGCATCACCCGTGCAAAAGGTGCATTGCCTGATGCCGAGGACTGGAAAGACAAGGCGGACAAGCTTTCCGAGCTCAAGCGCTAACAAGGACAAAGCAAGATGCTCTATCAATGGCAGGAAGCACAACGGGCCTTTTTGCAACCCCTTTCAGACTGGGCTTTGTCGGCATCGCAAATGTATGCCAACCCCTACAGCCCTTTTTCATACATCCCCGGTGCTGCGCGCGTTTCAGCGGGTCTCGAACTGATGCACCGCCTCGGCAAGGACTATGAAAAGCCTCTCTTCAGTATTAAAAACGTGATGATCGATGGCGAAGAAGTGCCGATTATCGAGCGTTGCGTGCTCAATAAACCGTTTTGCAAATTAATACGATTTGAGCGCCTGCTTCCCAAATCGCTGGCACACCGTGAAAAAGATCCCTCTGTCTTGATGTTTGCCCCACTGTCGGGGCACCACGCAACATTGTTGCGCGACACCGTGCGCACCATGTTGCCCGACCACAATGTCTACATCACCGATTGGGTGGATGCCCGGATGGTGCCCTTGTCCGAAGGTGACTTTCACCTCAATGACTATGTTCATTACTGTATTGAATTTTTCAGGCTCCTAGGGCCTGAGGTTCACTCGATGTCGGTTTGCCAGCCAACCGTCCCGGTCATGGCGGCCATCAGTTTGATGTGTTCACTCAAGGACAACGCACGACCGCTGAGCATGACCATGATGGGTGGTCCGATTGACGCAAGGCGCAGCCCAACCACGGTTAACCAGTATGCAACGGATCGGCCTTTTGCTTGGTTCGAAAATAATGTGATTTTCCGTGTACCTGGCAGGTATCCAGGCGCAGGCCGTATGGTTTATCCCGGCTTTTTGCAGCATGCGGGTTTTATCGCGATGAACCCTGACCGGCACGCAACCTCACATTGGGACTTCTACCAGAGCCTGGTTCGTGGGGATATGCAAGACGCTGAGCAGCACAGACGTTTTTATGATGAGTACAACGCCGTACTCGATATGCCGGCGGAGTACTACCTCGATACGATTCACACCGTGTTCCAGAAACACATGCTTCCGAACGGGACCTGGGATGTTGATGTGGACGGGGAGGTACTTCGGGTCGACCCAAAAGCAATCCGCGACGTGCCCCTGTTCACGATTGAAGGTGAGCTCGACGACATCTCTGGCTCGGGCCAAACCGAGGCAGCGCACGGGCTTACACCCAATTTGCCCGCCGCACACAAACAGCATCATGTGGCGATGGGTGCTGGACACTATGGCATCTTCAGCGGCAGGCGATGGCGTGATCTGATATACCCGCGAGTGCGGGATTTCATTGCCACCCATCCCCGTCGCATCAAGTCGCGTTAATGCCCGGTGCGGTCCGATATGGATCTTGCTGAGGCAATCAATCAAATCCTCCCCCAAACCCAATGCACCCGTTGCGGCTACCCGGCTTGTAAACCCTATGCGCAGGCTATTGCATCAGGTTCAGCCGATATCAATCGTTGCCCACCTGGTGGACAAAAGGGCATTGAGGCGCTTGCCCGCCTCACGGGTAGCGTCGCAAAGCCGCTAGACCCGAGCTGCGGCCAGGAGCAAAGCCTGCGTTATGCATGGATCGTGGCCGAGGACTGCATCGGTTGTACGAAATGCATCATTGCCTGTCCGGTCGACGCCATCCTGGGAGGTCCGCAGCGATTGCATGCTGTGATTCCCGAACGCTGCACAGGCTGTGAGCTTTGCCTGCCTCCCTGCCCTGTGGACTGTATCGAGCTGCGGCCCTGGGAATCTGCGCGTGAATGGACAGCGGCGGACGCGGCTGCGGCCAAAACGCGCTTTGAGTCACGCGGCGAGCGCCTGCGAAGGCAGGAGGAGGAAGGGCTTCGCTATCAGTTGGAAAAAGCGGAGGCCAAACGCCAGACAGATGCTGCATCCACGCCGCGAGCACGTGCCATCATCGATGCCGCGATTGCAAGGGCAAAAACAAGACAAGCGCGCCTTAGCAAACCACGGGCCTAATCCGCACATGAACCGAGCCAAACGCCGTGAGATGTTTGAGCGTTGGCGCGCCGCCAACCCTCATCCCCAAACTGAGTTGCATTGGCGAAATCCCTTTGAATTGTTGATCGCGGTCATCCTCTCGGCGCAGGCCACCGATAAAAGCGTGAATTTGGGCACCCAAGGCTTGTTTAAGGAAGCACCCGACCCGGCATCGATGCTCAAACTCGGTGAAGCCGGTCTGATCAAACACATCAAGCACATCGGCCTATACCAATCCAAAGCGAAACATGTGCTGCAAACCTGTGCCATGTTGATCGAGCGTCATGGCGGCGAAGTTCCCAGAGCGCGTGAAGCCTTGGAAGCACTTGCGGGCGTTGGTAGAAAAACAGCCAATGTGGTGCTCAACACCGCCTTTGGCGAGCCCACGATGGCCGTCGACACCCATATTTTTCGGGTGGCTAACCGCACCGGTCTGGCGCCCGGTAAAGACGTGCTTGCGGTTGAAATGAAACTGCTGCGCTTCATTGAACCTGAGTTTTTGCGTGACGCCCACCACTGGCTGATTCTGCATGGACGTTATGTATGCAAGGCAAGAAAGCCGGATTGCCCTGTTTGCAGGGTTGCGGATCTTTGTGATATGAAAAATAAAACAAAACCAGATCGAACAGTGCAGCAGCCGAAAAAAACGTTGAAATCGACAATATCCTGATCCATACGCTAAGGCTCCATGCTTTTTAATCCGAGTTCCGCAGACGTTCGACGCTTTTTTTGTGATGCCTGGCGACGCAGCAAGCAGGGGCTTCCCTGCGAACCGCTCCAGATGCTTGCCGCATCCTGGTGCGCGGATCATCCCGAGTATCAGGCCCTGCTTGATGAACCCGATCGAGCCGTTGAATCGGCTTTTCATCCCGACTCAGGCCATGAGAACCCCTTTCTGCACCTGTCGATGCATCTTGCGCTTGAGGAACAAATCGGCGCGGATCAGCCACCGGGGATTCGCAAAGCCTGGCAGGCCCTCCTCAGCAGGCAACAGGGCGATCGCCATCAGGCGGCCCATCGGGCCATGGAATGTCTGGGGCTTGTGCTTTGGGAGGCGCAAAGGCACAAGCGCATCCCCGATAGCGACGCTTATCTTGATTGTTTGAATCGTACTTAAGCATCTCTTGCGGGCGAGGCGGGGCTGCGGTGATTTAAGATGACGGCCTTGTGACAGCTCTAAGGCGCTACGCCATGTTTTCTCGCCTCTTGCCTGCGGATGGCAGTTTTTTTGAACACTTTGATAAGCTCGCAACCCAGGTGGTTGAGGGTAACAAGGTGCTTGTGGAACTGCTGCACCGTTTCGACGATCTGGCGGCGCGCAGGCAATTGATTGCCAAGGTGGATGACATCGAGAAATCGGCTGATAAGACCACCCTCGATACCATTGCGATGGCGCACAAGACCTTTATCACCCCGATCGATCGCGACCAGATCCATACCCTGGTCAATGCTCTCGACGATGTGCTTGACCTGGTTCAGGATGTGGCTGAAGCTGTGGTGCTCTACGACCTGCAGAGTGTTACCAAGGAAGCGGTGCAATTGGCCGAACTTGGCTTAATGGGGGCTGAACGATTGCGCGATGCCGTAAAGCTGATGGCAAACTGGGACAATGCTCGGGCGATCCTTCAGACTTGCGAGGAGATCGATCGCCTCGAATCGGATGCCGACCGGGTGATGCGCGCGGCCATGTCAAAGCTTTTCCGCGACGAGGAAGACACTAAACAAGTGATCAAAATGAAAGCGGTCTACGAACTGCTCGAGGAACTGACCGATAAGTGCAAAGACGCGGCCAAAATCGTCGAAGTCGTGGTGCTCGATCACGCTTGAGCGGGCCGAGTGATGAAAAAGTCAACAGCATGGATCGAGTTGCCACCCATCAATCAAAAGCATGCGCCAAGCCGCTTGCTTGTGTTTTTGCCAGGCGACCAATCAAGCGCTGAGTCGTTTGCGCCTGTTGCCATTGCTTGGCAGCTTAAATTTCCGAGTGCGCTTTGCATGATTTTGCAGCCCCCGCTAGGCGATGGCCTGTGGTGGGAAAAACATCGCAGTCGCCGCGATGCTGCAGCAAGCTGCGCCCGCCTCGTTGCCCAGCAGGTTCAGGATCAACAGCGCTTACTTGGCTTGCTTGCATCACAGACCGCCTTGATTGGCTTTGCGCAAGGCGCAACCGTCGCCTTAGAACTTATTCGACGGTCAACGCGAGGGCAAGCCCATCAAGACGAGGCATCGGTATTGCCCCTTTGCAGCATTGTTGTGGCCTACGCTGCCCAACTCGCGCGGCCGCTTCTGGCGCATGAGCATGTTGACTGTTCGGTTCACCTGATCCATGGTGATCTGGACCACCGCGTCCCGGCGATTTACGGGCAACAGGCATACAGGAGCCTGAAAGCCGCGGGCGCTGATGTGACATGGGACCTGCTTGCCGATGCCACGCATACGATTGGACAAGATGGCGTGATTGTTGGCACGATGCGCGCATTGCATAGTATTTTCCGTGGCCGCAGCAAAGGGCGTGCAACCACGCTGCATTAAGATCACATCTGATCTTGCGGTGCCCGAGTAACCGTTCTAATTCCCAAGGAGATTCCCATGAGTAGAGAAGTGGTCGTTGTCGAAGGTGCCCGCACGGCAGTCGGCACCTTTGGCGGTAGTTTGAAAGACTTCGCACCCACCAAGCTTGCAGCCAGTGTTGTTCGTGAGGCCGTAAGTCGCGCTGGCGTCGATCCAGCCGAAGTGGGGCACCTGGCCTTTGGCCATGTGATCAATACCGAGCCCCGCGATATGTATTTGTCACGGGTTGCAGCCATTGAAGGCGGCCTTAGCAAAGATACGCCGGCCATGAATGTCAACCGTTTATGCGGCAGCGGCTTGCAAGCGATCGTAAGCGCTGCGCAGTCGATTTTGCTCGGCGATGCCGATATTGCCATCGGCGGTGGCGCTGAGTGCATGAGTCGTGGGCCTTATGTCTTACCTGCGGAGCGCTGGGGTGCCCGCATGGGTAATGGCAACACCGTCGACATGATGGTTGGCGCATTGACCGATCCTTTTCAAACCGTCCACATGGGTATCACCGCTGAGAACGTCGCCAAGCAATGGGGCATCAGCCGTGACGATCAGGATGCGCTTGCTGTAGAAAGCCATAAGCGTGCGGCCCGGGCCATCGAGGAAGGACGGTTCAAGGCGCAGATTCTCGGCCTTGAAATCAAATCACGCAAAGGCGCGGTTGTTTTTGATACCGACGAGCATGTTCGTATGGACGTCAAACCCGAGGATATGAGCAAACTGAAACCCGTCTTTATAAAGGAAAATGGAACAGTTACCGCTGGCAACGCTTCGGGCATCAATGATGGCGCCGCCGCTGTTGTGCTGATGGATGCAGCCGCAGCGGCGCGTCATGGCAAAAAGCCGATGGCCCGTCTGGTAAGTTATGCGCACGCCGGCGTGGAGCCCCACATCATGGGCATCGGCCCGGTTCCTGCCTCGAGAAAAGCGCTCGCGAAAGCCGGGCTTCGTGCAGACCAGATGGATGTCGTTGAGGCGAACGAGGCCTTTGCAGCGCAGGCACTTGCGGTTTGTCGCGACCTCGATCTCGATCCGGAGAAGCTGAATCCAAACGGATCAGGGATCTCGCTCGGACATCCGATCGGTGCCACCGGTGCGATTATCACGCTTAAAGCGATCCATGAACTACAACGGATTCAAGGCCGTTATGCGCTGGTCACCATGTGTATTGGCGGCGGCCAGGGTATCGCCGCGGTGTTTGAGCGTATCGACCACTGATCGGCAGAAAAGCGGCATCGATGTCTGCTGCCGCGCTCAGGAGGCAGGCAGGGTTATGACGCCGTCTTGCCCTGCCACGATCACCAGATCGGCTGGTCTTGCCGCAAAAAGTCCGACCGTCAGCACGCCAGGCCATTGGTTGATGGTTGACTCCAAAGCGACCGGATCATCAATCCTAAGTCCTGACACATCGATGATGGGATGACCGTTATCACTTATATAACCTTCGCGCAGGCGAACCTTCGCACCCATCGATTCAAGCTTTCTCGAGATTTGTGAGCGTGCCATGGACAGGATTTCAATCGGTAGCGGAAAAGCGCCGAGCACGGGGACGCATTTCGCTGCATCAACAATGCAGATAAACCGGTCAGCGAGATCGGCAAGGATTTTCTCCCGGGTGAGCGCACCGCCACCTCCCTTGATGAGGCAGCGTCTCGGATCGACCTCGTCAGCGCCATCGATATAAAGCGACAAACGATCGAGCGCATTGGCATCCAGAAGCCTAATACCAAGTGCCCTCAAGCGCTTGCTGCTCGCCTCAGAACTGGAAACCGCTGCATCAAGCCGCAGGCCATGCTCGGCGATCAAATCAATCAAATGGTTGACGGTTGATCCGGTACCGACACCCAGGATCATGTCAGCTTTCACATATTGGATCGCTGCTTGGGCAGCAGCGCGCTTGAGAGCATCGCTAAAAGACGTCACGGTTTGGCTCCAGTCACCAAAAGGCTGGGCGTCAAGCTTATGCGAAAATAGCATCATGTCTCATGAGTTAGCATCTGGCGGGTCATCCGTAGCGTCCATAGGTGATTATCAGCACTCGGGCAACCCCTACAGCTATGGTAGTGCGCCTGCCGTAGCAGCCTCCCAGTTTGTTTATTGGCTCCGTTCGGTTGCTCCATACATCCACAATTTTAGGCATCGGACCTTTGTGGTTGGCTTTCCTGGCGAACTTGTCCAGGCCGGCCGATTAAACGCCCTGATTCAGGATATCGCCCTGCTGACTGCGCTTGGTATTCGGATTGTGGTGGTCCATGGCTGCCGTCCGCAGGTTGAGGAGCAACTTCGGCTTCGCGGGCTCGAAGGACGCTTTGCCCAAGGCATGCGAATCACGGATTCACATGCGCTCGAATGCCTCAAGGAGGCTTCCGGGGAGATTCGGCTTGATATTGAAGCGGCCTTTTCGCAAGGACTGCCCAACACACCGATGGCCAACTCCGCCATCCGGGTCATCTCTGGCAACCTGGTGAGCGCCAGACCGGTTGGGATTGTTCAGGGGGTCGACTTTCAACACACGGGATTGGTGCGCAAAATCGATCGTGCAGCGATTCGCTCAGCCCTCGATTACGGCTCAGTCGTCCTGCTGTCACCGCTTGGTTTTTCACCGACAGGCGAGGCCTTTAATCTCAGCATGGAAGAAATTGCAGTCGCAACCGCAATTGCACTTGATGCCGATAAGCTGATTTTTCTCACCGAAATACCCGGTATGGTGAGCGCCGACGGCGAGATGCTCAGTGAAATTTCTGAAGCCAATGCGCGTGAGCTGCTTGCCTCTAAAGACGCCCTTCAAGCAAGCGATACGGCGCGTGCTTATCTCCAGGCTGCACTGCGTGCGGCCGAAGGCGGCGTAGAGCGCAGCCACCTCGTGCCCTTCGATACCGATGGCTCGCTGTTGCTCGAACTGTTTTTGCACGATGGTGTGGGCAGCATGGTGGTTGAGGAAACACTTGAAGCATTGCGCGAGGCAAGCATTGATGATGTGGGTGGGATTTTGTCGATCATCCGTCCACTTGAAGATGACGGCACCCTGATCCGGCGCGACCCGGGCACGGTTGAGCGCGACATTGAACGCTTTTCTGTGATTGAACACGATGGCGTGATTTTCGGCTGCGCTGCACTGTTTCCCTTCCCCGAATCAGGCATGGGAGAAATGGCCTGCGTGGCGGTAAACCCCGGTGCACAAGGTCAGGGTGACGGCGAACGCCTGTTGCGCCATATCGAACAACGGGCAAGAGCAGCAGGGTTAAAGCGGCTTTTTGTGCTCACAACGCGTACGATGCACTGGTTTTTAAAGCGGGGCTTTGTACAGGTGACGCCTGATGAACTACCGCCGCAGCGTCGAGGCCTTTATGATCGACAACGCAACTCGCAGGTCTTGATGAAGGACTTGAGCTCGCCTTTGAAGGATATTGCAGTATGAGAACGGTTCGCTGTATTAAATTAAACAAAGACGCCGAAGGCTTGGACTTTCCACCTTATCCTGGAACCCTGGGTCAGCGTCTTTTTGAGTCGGTAAGTAAAGAAGCCTGGCAAGGATGGATTAAGCACCAGACCATGCTTGTGAACGAGAATCGGCTTAATCTTGCCGATTTGCGTGCGCGAAAATATTTGGCACAACAAATGGAAAATTATTTTTTCTCCGACGACGTTGATCAACCAGCAGGCTACGTGCCGCCAAGCGGCGATTAAGGAAAAGCATATGGCTTTGTTTGGCAGCAAACCCGAAGGAGAATCTCAGGCCAGTACTGAGCCGATCACCGCAAGGATTTATCCCGACCAGCATTGCTGCGCCACCTGTCTTTGGTGGGAAGGCAAACGGAGCCTTGTGAAGCAATACGAGCAAAAAGATTCGGGCGTTAAGGGCAAGCCGATTTACTTCATCCGCATCTTTAAGGACATGGATGGCGAGTGCTTAAACTTCAAGTCAAAACAATGCTCGCAACGCTTCATGCCGATTGTGGTGTGCCCTGATTTTGAGACTTGGTTTCAGGGCGGAATTCCGAAGGAATAGCGTCGTCGGGCAGATAGAGTTCGGGTGCACGTGCAGGCTCGGCCTTAACCTCGTAAGCCCAGGCGATCAGCGCGGCCACGGCGCGGTATAAAGGCTCAGGGATGGCCGCACCCACCTTAACCGCGCCGTCAAGCGCTCGAGCCAGGACCGGACTCTCAGTAACAGGCACCTGGTGCTCCTTGGCAACTTCACGAATTCTCAAGGCGAAATTGTCATGCCCCTTGGCAACCACGACCGGTGCAGCCATCTTGTCAGCCTCATAACGCAAGGCCACAGCGATGTGGGTTGGGTTCATCACCACAACATCAGCTTTTTCAACCGCGGCGATCATTCGACTGCGGGCCATTTCACGCTGCTTTTGCCGGATTCTTCCTTTCAGTTCAGGATTACCTTCGCTCTCCTTGAGTTCATCGCGCAACTCCTGAATCGACATTTTCATACGTTCTTTAAACAGCAAGGCCGTGATGAAGCCCCCGCTGACGCCGAGAATCAGGACAACGGCGATGAGCACGAGCATGCCCCCGCCAATCAGGCGCAAGGCATACAAAATCGCGTTCGTGAGGCTCATGCCTGCAAACGCACTCACCCCGTCGATCACAACCCAAAGGTAAATCCCGATGGCAAGGACGATCAAGGTTGCCTTCAACAAGGCGAGCCCGAGTTGACTCAGGCCCTGGCTCGAAAAGATTCGCTTTAAGCCATTGATGAACGATATTCTTTCAGGATCGATCTTAAAGTTTGATAATTTGGGCTGAAAATTGACGAGCGCAAAGGGCCCAAGCACCGAACCAAGCCACAAGATCAATAAAACAAGCACGATCCAAATCAGCAGCGATCCAACAGGACCCAACAGCCATTCAATCAGAAATGGTGTCACCCGCGCCGGATCGCTGAAGGACAGCGCCATTTTGGTCGAGTCAACCAAGGCTTGAAGAAAACGGCCGCCTGCCACCCAGATGGCAAGCGCGCCAATGCTCACGAGTACCAAGGTCGTGACGTCCGGGCTTTGCGGAAACTGCCCTTCCTCACGCGCTTTCTCAAGCCGTCTCGGTGTAGGGTCTAGGGTTTTTTCTTGGCCGCTTTCCTCGTTGGCCACGGTAATCTCCTAATCATTTTTCCCGCGAGCATGACGATTGAGTGACTCGACGCCAAAGTCCAGGCGCCCGCGCTCAACCCTTTGTGGATGCCGCCTCGTCTTTGAGCAGACCATCTCTGAGACGTTCTGCTTTCGCAACATCCTGCTCGGGCATCAAATCGCGCAAATTACGCAGATGATCCTTCGCGGTAATCACACCGAGATCTTCTGCAACCATAAACCAGGCATAAGCACGCACGAGATCGCGAGCTGTCACCCGACCAGCTCGGTACATGGTACCAAGGTTGAATGCAGCAACACCGGAACCATTTTTCGCCGCGGTCTTCCACCACTGCGCGGCCATGATGCCATTGGGTTGACCGTCTGCACCGGCCTCGTAGTGCGCACCAAGTTCAACCTGCGCATCAACATTGCCGCCTTTTGCAGCACGAATAAACCAGTTCCAGGCCTCTTCCTTGTCCTTTGCCACGCCGATGCCATTGTTGAACATCATCGCCACCTCATACTGGGCCTTCAGATGTCCTTCTTTTGCAAGCTTGTAGAGCTTTTTAAACGCCTCTTCGTGCCGGCCTGCCGAATAGACCGAACGCGCATCGTTATAGTCTGAACAAGCGACGAGAAGGCTGCATGAAACAGCAATCAGCGCCGCAATGAAGCGCTGAATCAGCCTGCCCCGAAAAACAAAGCCCTGCTCCAAGCATCGAATCGCTTGGGCGGGTTTAGCATCGACGGTATTCGCTTGCTTACCAGTCACACGTTGGATGCGACTTTACCTGCCGCAGGTTTCGCCTCTGGGGCTACGGGTGCTGCTGGCGCTGCCGGTGCTCCGGCAGCTTTCGCGGGCGCCGCAGGCTTTGCGCCAGATCCTGGTGTATCCGAAGCGCTGTAATTGGCACCCAAAAGACTACCAACGGTTCGCGTATAAGAACCAACCATGCGTCTTGTGAGATCAGGATAGTGGGGCGCCGTGGGCAAATAGCCCCGAACCTGCATACAGCCCGAAGGATCCGGGCATACACGGCAGACAGCTTCGGCTTCAAGGCGCCCGATTTCCAGTCGCTCGCCGATCATGAACACACCACCGGCTGCAAAAATAGCAGCGCCAATCACCTTGAATACCAATTTGGTCCAGTTCCCAAGGTATTGCAACACTTCCTTCATCATGATCGTATCCTCAACGGTCAATGCTCATCAATGCGTTTTACTCGAATGCGATTTGGTCCTGTCTTCGACGGGTCCGGGGACATTCCCCCAGCCTACTGACTTCTCCATCAAGGCAGCTGTCTCCGACGGTATGCGCCATGGATAGTTGGGCTCGCGGGTGATCAGTTTTGCATACAATTCCACAATGTACATATGGTTGGAGGGTAAAAATCCGCGCATTTTTCCAATCACCTGCGCAGCCTCGTCTTTACGCCCTTCTTTTAAAAAGCCAAGGCCGGCACAGCGATAATATTCAGCCGCTCGCTTGATGTCGGCATGCAGCCCGTAGCCGTGAGCCAAAATCTCAGCGATCCGATCACATGCATCGGGCAGGCCTTTATCTGCGGGTGCTTGCAAAAACTTTGCCGCTGTGCGGAACTCTTCAGCACCAAACGCGGTGATCAACATCGCTTCTTTACGCGCCCCCAGGTCATCCGAGTTGAGCTCGCCACGGTTCACCTGGCGGCGAGCCAATTCCATGGCGATCGTCCCTCGCCAGTAGCCGGCTTCAAGATCGCCTTTTTGCGCTCTTGCGGCAAGCCTGTCGAGCAGTTCACGCCGCTGCACCATCAGTTGCAAGACTTTCCGGTCTGAGGACAAACACTTGGGATCAAAAATACAAGCGGTGGCTTTTTCCGCCTGTTCGCTCAAACGCTGGTAGGCGATCGCCAAATCCTTTGAGCTTCTGGCATCGTCATCCTTGGCATCTTTCGCCTCTTTAGCACCCTTGGATGCCGCGGGCTTAGTCGGGCTTACAGGCGACAAAGCTCTACTACCGGCTGTTTCAGACGGCGAAGCCTTGCTGACCGCCTCAGGTGCCGCCGATGCTGGCGCTGCAGAAGCGCTATGAGCGACCCCGCTCAGGCAAAGCGAAAGCCCAAAAACGATCGCCTGGAAAATCCAGGCGGGGACTTGACATGGCAGACGCCGCATCGACTACCTCGGCGGCGGAAGCGTGAGACCAGGCGAACGAGCGCGGGAAGCGGCCTGCCCGTCTTGGGCCCCGCCGGGTGGCATGGCGCGCGCAGCAGGCATCGCAGAAGGAGCGCTGGCACCTGACCCGGCAGGCTGCGTTGTTGCCGTACCGTTTTGCGTGGTTGCTGCACCTTGCATGGTTGCCGTACCGCTCTGCGGCGCTGCAGGCACAGCCGCACCAGGAGATCCCGCGCCATTGGCTGGCGCCGCACTCTCACCGCCTCGCACGCTACGACCAAGGAAGGAAGCAGCGGGGAATGCCGGGAGATTATCCACAATCTTTGGCATGGTCTCCTTGATCGCATTTTTGGGCGATCCTGAGGTGTTTGGCACCCACGTCGCGCCGCCACCTGATGAGGGCACAGAGCCCGCGGGCTGGAGCCCTCCAGGCGACTGAGGCTCTGATTGTCCCGTCGCTTTTGCCGCACCACGCGCATTAAGAATCGTGATCGAAATGCGTCGGTTCATCGGATCATTGGGGTCCTCTGGATTGAGTTTGACCGAGTCGGCATAGCCAACAACCTGGGAAACCCGAGCGCCTTCAAGCCCTCCGGCAATCAACTCGCGACGCGCAGCGTTTGCCCGATCGGACGAAAGTTCCCAATTGGTATAGCCTGAAGCCGCACCCGGGAAAGGTTTGCCGTCGGTATGACCTTCAATTCTCAAAGGCTGGCCGCCACCGGCGAGCACTTTGCCGATAACACGCATCAGCTTTTTAGCGTAGTCAGGCATCGAAGCCGATCCGCTCTCAAACATCGGCCGATTCTTTTCATCGACGATTTGAATCCGCAAACCGTCTGAACTGACGTCCATGAAAATCTGTTTTTGATATTCCTCAAGCGATTTGTCACCTGCGATTTGCGACTCGACCTCAGACCGCATCTCTTCAAGCTGACCTTTTTGCTTGGTGTTGTATTGCTCGTAGGCTTCGCTTTCAGACATTTTGCGCTGCACACTATTGGAGTCTGCACGCTGCTCCTGACCTGAAGCCTTGGTGACGTTATCACCCCCACCCTTCACAATGCTTCGCGTGTCGCCTGAACCCTGCCCCCCGTCCATGGCAAGCCGGAGGGGATTCTGGAAGTAAGCAGAAATACCAGCCAAGTCACCGGAGGTCGTTGAGCCAAGCACCCACATGAGCAAAAAGAAAGCCATCATCGCCGTCACGAAATCTGCATAGGCGATTTTCCAGGCACCACCGTGCCCGCCGCCAACAACCTTCTTGACGCGCTTGACAACGATTGGTGCTAATTCTTTTCCGGGTGCTGAGGCCATGACTATTCCAAAAACGAAAAACGCCAAGGCGGCATGATCGCCGCCTCAGATTACTTACCCTTGACTTCCTTGGCCTTTTCGTCGAACTCCTTAAAGGTTGGGCGCTGGTCAGGGAACATGATTTTGCGACCAAACTCACAAGCCTGGGGAGGGGTGAAGCCGTTCAGGCTCGCGAGCAAAATTGCTTTCACCGCGAACAAGGACTTGATTTCTAATTCACCGCGCTGCGCCATGGCCGCTGCCATCGGCGCAACCACCGCATAGGAGAACAAAATCCCCAAGAAGGTTCCCACAAGCGCCGCACCAATCAGCTTACCCAGCTCTGCAGGTGGCAAACCGATTGAGCCCATGGTCTGAACCACACCCATCACCGCCGCAACAATCCCGAAGGCGGGCAAACCCTGCGCCATGTTGTCGACCGCATGCACCGCAAGATGCTCGGTTTTTACGAATTCCTCGAGCTCTTGCTCCATCAAACCTTCAAGCTGGACAAGATTCAGAGAACCGCCAAGCATCATCCGAAGGTAATCGGTGAGGAACTCGACAAGGTGATGGTTTTCGAGGACTGCGGGATACTTCTTGAAGATCTCACTGTTTTCGGGCTCTTCGATATCGGCTTCGAGCGCCATCAAGCCATCTTTACGGATCTTGTTGAGTAACTCAAACATGAGCGCAAGCACATCAAGCAAGAAGACCTTGTTGACTTTCGAGCCCTTAAACACCGCACCCAAGTCATGCATCATCAGCTTGATCGTCCGGCTGTTATTGGATGAAATCGTCGCACCAATCGCCAGACCAAAAATCGTCAACATCTCGGTCGGCTGCCAAAGCACCACGGGGTTTCCGCCGTGGAGTACATACCCCGCCAGCGCGCAGCCAAAACCGATGACAATACCAATTGGGATAACCATGATGCTTCCTTATTCCTTCCTGCGTTAAACCCGACTTAATACCATAGAACTTTGCAAATTTGATTGACGCTTCATCAACCAAGTCTTTGGAACAAATTCATCGAGCCGATCGTCGCCGTGATCGATTGGGCTGCTTCGAGCAGGGCTTTCGCCTTTTGAACTTCCATCGTGGACTCAGCGAAATCGGTGTCGACTTCGTTGGAAAGCGAAATGGATACCGTCAGCTTGAGATCCTCGGTTCGCTGAACCGACCGGTCGATCCGAGCCTGCGCCGCACCGACACGGATCCTTTGCTGGGTCATTTCGTCTGCCGCCCGACGAAAAACATCGG
>Ga0214917_10000340_pt1 | contig 61088 bp, 58 predicted proteins | sample LL_1208_BB_MetaG_FD_177983 | JGI IMG/M metagenome (GOLD analysis project Ga0214917, IMG submission 177983) | Freshwater microbial communities from Lake Lanier, Atlanta, Georgia, United States - LL_1208_BB | ecosystem: Environmental > Aquatic > Freshwater > Lake | place: USA: Georgia | collected... | reverse complement strand
ACGCTATGAGAGACAGAGGGCATCTGGCAGACGTTCATCACGACGCTCTCAACGCGCTTCGATTCGACTTGCATTCTCACGACGACGACCGAGTCCTCATCGATTATCTTCGCCATTACATTCTTGAGCAGGGAACCAAGGTTCCCCGCACCCCTCCTATTATATGTTAGTTTGTTGTGAATTCTGTTAGATTATTCATTTTCCAAAAAGGTACCAGTTTCATGTCGCCCTTGTCTGCAAACTAGTTTCCTTCCACATTGAATGCTTTTTGGATTTCTATTTTTCTAACAATTTTTAAACGTTCTAACACCATCTTCATTTTTTTTGTTTTTTTTGTCCACCATTACATAACACAAACACAAAAGCACACATGAAAATTCTTGAAATCAGATACGGCACAGAAGACTACTCTATTGATGTCACCTCTGCATGCCGATTGAAGTGCGTTCTTCCCAACAGTAACGTCATCAAAGTTCCATCCGGAGATGTCGCTCGCGCAGATATCTTCTCCGATCCACTTCCCCACGTCAAAAAATTCATTTACGTCATCATAAATGGCCGGAAAAAAGAGTTGGATGAAAGCTACGATATCCGCATTGATCTTGACAACAGTTGCTCGGTTTATTGTTACCAGGATAGAATCGGCACCTTGCGTTTTTTGCATGAATCCCTTACCATGATCCATGGCTCTCTCAGCGATGAAGTTCCTGAGCAAGAGATGAGTCTCTATTATTTAACAGGAAAAGAGCGTATTCTTGAAATCGGCGGAAATGTAGGCAGAAATTCGCTCATCATTAGCAGTGTTCTCCAGTGCCCCTGGCAGCAACTTGTTGTTCTCGAGTGTGACCCCGTGTCGGCGCAAATGTTGCGCGAAAACAGAGACGCAAATCATTTCGATTTCCACGTGGAAGTCGCAGCACTGTCTCAAAAGAAACTCGTACAACAAGGCTGGAGCACCATGCCTATTGAGGAAAGACAACCCGTACCGGATGGGTTTGTCGAAGTCTCCACGATTACATGGAAACACTTGCAAGCAAAATATGATTGGATCCCATTTGATACTCTGGTGTTGGATTGCGAGGGTGCTTTCTTTTACATTTTGAGGGACACTCCAGAAATTCTCGACAAAATCAACTTGATTTTAATGGAGAATGACTACACGGATTTTTCACACAAGGAATTTGTTGACAGTGTTCTTCTCAAGAGTGGGTTTTATCGGGATAGTGCAAGGGCCGGCGGGTGGGGACCCTGCGAACAATTCTTTTTCGAGGCATGGAAGCGACGATGACTTATATATCGTTTTATTTATTTTTGGATCGCAAACACCAAATCATCGTACCGCCCTTTGTTCTCTCGCAAATCGTACGTCTGTACAAAGGGTTTCAATTCCTCGGGAACGACTTGTCTCAGCTCTTCAAACCAATCGATCGACTGAATATCTTCAATGACCAAGACACCACCTTCAGCGAGGAGAGGGGCATAGAGGCGAATAAATTGTTTCTGAGAATCCAACGTGTGCGGTCCGTCATCGATAAGTACATCGAATTTGGAGCCTTTGTTGACGAACTCGCGCTGCACGAAAGACTCATCGTAAGCATCGACGGAAGTATACAATCGGATTCGGTAGTCGCCCTTGATTCCATCCCACACTTGCTGAAAGGGGATGATATCGAGAGCGTAAATGGTAGCTTCGGGAAAGTAGTCACGCCACAGTTTGATGCTGCCACCATTGCAGTCGCCACCGCCACCGATCCCGACCTCAAGAACGTTTTGGGAAGAGTAGCGTCGTGGGGCAAAGAAGGTTTCGTAGAGGCTTAAATAGGAATGAGTTGTGTTTTTATCGGTTTTCGTGTTGTCCACGAGCTCAAGTAAGGATGTTGCTTGCATGTTAAACTTTTTAACCTCTTACAACAAAATAAAAAACGATATTTTTTCGCATTTTGAAGAAATAAAAATGATGTGCATCAAAAACAAATTCCAAATTTATTTTTGATCTTTCATGTTGAGCAAGACAGAGCTCGCCAGGTCGATATCTCTCATCTCTTGTATCTCTGTCAGCTTGGACTTCACAAAAATACTGAACCAAGGGTCTTCGAGACGATCAATCAAAACCCGCTTCGCGTCCTGGGTCACATAGTTGTCTTTAAAAGACTCCATGATGATGATACACAAGGACGTCCACATATTGAACAGCATGTTTTTCACACTGTCGATACGTGGATGTTTGATGTCGGCCCGAAGGAAATGATACATGTTGTCGAACATCTGCTCTGCTGGAAATTGCAAGGAAACTACCAACATGGGTCGAAGCACCATTCGAATGGCCTCGCAACGTTCGTCGAAAGAATAGATGCTGGCAAGCTTCGCCAAAACACCCTCGGCATACAACTCTCTTTGTTCGAGAGTGGCGGGTGGAGCAATGCGCTTCGCCGCGAAAAACGCATCTGTGAAAAGAGTATTTTCCATGGTTTGTTTGTCTGTTTGTATAATATGTGTTTGTGGGTCTCAAAAAGGCTAGTCAAGTTTCACATTTCAATTTTTTTGCCCGTTAACGTTAGGGAGGTATTTTCCTCTACAAAATATACATTCATTCTAAGCAGCATTGTTATCATCATCATACTCTGATCTAATACTATCACGGATACCATGCAAACACGTCTCAATACGTAGCCACTCGTTTCGTCCACGATAAAACGCGGAGATATCGATGGTGCTTGGCTTGCGGATATTCACCGCTGATTCGGTGTTCCAAATGAATTCTTTTACTGTGGCCCGAGTTAACTTGGTCTTCTCTGAAATTTCAGAAAGAATATTGGGAAAGGGATGAAAATCAATCGCCACTTTCAAAATGGGTGTCTCACTCGTCATGTCCGCAAAATTGATGGAGTGGCGCGAGATGGGCGATGCCATGGCGATTTCAGATGGTCTCGAACGATAATATTGAATGCATGCATGCAGCATCTTGATATCATCCGCCATTCCGCCGTAGAAAGATCGATAATGGATGGCCAGCAATACATCAGCCTCATGGAGATGCTGGAGCTCCTCATGGGTAGTAACATATTCAAGCACATTCATACTCTTTCGATACGGAAAGACATGCCTGCATTCGCACAAATCTGCGACGATGTTGAGAATATTTTCAACATCGATCGGTGTCAACTCCACATCGTTGCCTGCCATCATGAGCCAGACCGGCACAGGAAGAGACCGCAAAGGACAGACATCCTCCACAAAAATAATGGGAAGACGCCGCATCAATTCCATCGGGTTTTTTTGAAGCATCGCCAAGGCAGTTTTCACGGCAACTTCTGCGTTTCCACGACGAATAGCTTTTTGCAAATTGGATTTGAGAAGATGGATGCTCCAAGGCTGCATGATTTTAATCGGTGGTGGATGACTCAAGCCTGTCAGACGTCGTCGATACAACTTCAGATCGCTCTTCGTGGTGATGAATTCATCTCGACCGGTTGGGTCTGGACGAAAAGCAAAAAACGCATGATTCATCTCTGGATCATAGATGAAGCATCGTTTGACCTTGTCATCAAATTTGGGATTGGTGGATGGGATGAAAAAGGATTCCAATCTTGTCTGAGTCATTTCTTTTTTTTGTTTTGTTCTGTTTTCGAATTCCAGATTTTTTGTTGGTTGTGAGACGCGGTGTTCGGATGTTTTTTCATTTCAATTTTTTTTTGACCCCCATGATGTTAGTCATTGAAGTCTTCAATTTTTCGGAGTTGGACGGTTTGGTAGGTTTCTTTTCAACACGGAAAAAACGTATTTTGACGCTTGCTTTTTTCTTCTCTATGACGGCGGCATCATGCAAAATCCTGTCGTCACATAAGGATCCTTGATCGGCTATTTTCTGAATTAATTTTGATCGCTGCATGTTGCAAGCCGCACAGCGGCAACCCTCGTCTTGGTAATGATACCGCTGTATGTAGTCAATGTGATTGTTTTCGATGCAAAGACGTTCGTACAATGAATATTCGTCTGTGGTGAAAGGAACGATGCTCGGAATATCCGATGACCATTTTTTCAAGTATGCCTCTTGCTCAGAGGGATCGTTGAAATAGCGAAAGTCTTTGTCGTTGGCGACCCACTCTAACAAATTGGGTGGCAAACGATAAGACTCCTTGAAGCGTCGATACAGATCTTTGATGGCCTTCTTGTCACTGCTGTAATCATGCAAGACACGAAACGTGGTTGGCAAGTTCAGTCGGTCGATTAAGATACGTGCCCACGTCTCTTGAGAATCCTGCAAGCGCAACTTGATGTATTCGATCCCGCCTCTTTGCAAATAGAGGTGACGATTTTCAAAATCGAACGTCGGTGGTATTGTGAGCAAGTCGAATCGGTCCAAAAAATGGTCGCCGTTCCCGATGTGTGGAAAGACACAGTTGAACCGCTGGATGACCTTTTCCACTGGATAGTTGTTGACTTCCTCGGCGACATTGTTGAAATGATGGCAGTCGATCTTCTCAAAAAAGGTAGACATTTTTACTTCGACAGGGTTGCGATATACGTCGATCACGACCACTTTTTTCCCCTGTCGAGCATTGTATTGGATGATGGCGTTGATGGAAACGCCAGAGTTGACACCGCAAACCACTCGCATCATTTCCTCGTCATGCAAATGAAGCACGTGATACTGATCGAGTGCAAAGAGGCGCAAAGAGCTTACCAAAGAGGTGGAACCAACTTTCGGTTTGCTGTAAATAAAGACAATGCTCTTCGTTTCTGCGGTTATTTTCAGTTGTTCGCTGGCAGCTTGCAAGAGTTTGTCATCTTCTCTCAACATTTGTGCAATCACGGTTTGTTGTTCCATTTGTTTTTTCCAGCTCTCTTCTTCGTGTTCTCCCAGAAAAAAAACCTATTTAGATACCTCGTTCATTTCGAAAGAAAACTTCTTTTGACTTTTTTGAAAAGACACAAAGACCACCGAAAGAGAAGAAATATGTCTAATAAAAGAGTTGCCTTGATCACTGGGATCACTGGTCAAGATGGCTCCTATTTGGCTGAATTTTTGCTAGAGAAAAATTATGAAGTATGGGGCGTCCTTCGGAGAAGCTCTAACCTGAACACCAAGCGAATCGATCACATCTTCGACCGCCTGAATCTGCGGTATGGTGACTTAACTGATTCGACCAGTCTAACAAATATTTTGAGCGAAATCGGACGCCTGGAATTCGACCGTCTGGAGGTGTATAATTTGGCAGCGATGAGTCACGTGAAAGTGTCGTTCGACATGCCAGAATACACTGGTGATGCCGATGCAATCGGTGTGTTGCGTTTGCTGGAGGCGTTGCGGACATCCAGCATTGACCACGGCAAAATTCGTTTTTACCAAGCGTCGACCTCAGAAATGTATGGACAGGTTGCTGAAGTTCCCCAGAAGGAAACGACTCCTTTCCATCCCCGTTCGCCTTACGGCGTGGCCAAAGTGTACGGACACTGGATCACCAAAAACTATCGTGAATCGTACGGCTTGTTCGCTTGCTCGGGCATTCTGTTCAATCATGAAAGCCCCAGGCGTGGACACACGTTCGTAACACGCAAAATCACCATTGCTTTGGGCAACATTCTAGCAGGAAAACAAGACAGACTTGTGCTGGGCAACATTCACTCTTTGAGGGATTGGGGACACGCGAAGGACTATGTGAAAGGGATGTGGTTGATGCTGCAACAGGATACGCCGGACGATTATGTGTTGTCGACCAATGAATACCACAGCGTGAAAGAGTTTGTGGAAAAATCGTTTGGCTTGAGGGGATTTCACATCGAATGGAAAGGCGAAGGGGAAAACGAGGTCGGCTTTGACAAGATCACTGGCAGAGAACTGGTTTTCGTCTCTCGCAAATACTACCGACCTGCCGAAGTGGAAGAACTTCTTGGCGACAGTACCAAGGCTCGCACCATTCTAGGATGGACGCCTGAGTGCTCTTTTGATGACTTGGTGAAAGACATGGTGGAAGCAGATACGAAACCTCATCCGGCTCTTTGATAGGTATCCAAGAATTGGATGTAGACGTCGTACGCCGGTTCCTCCTCGAACGACAGCTCGCGAATGTCCTCTAAAAGCTGGGTGAAAATCTCGTGGTCATTGTCTCCGTGGAGGTACAACAAGACGTTGACGATCGATTCGACGTCGTCCCGGCGGCTCGGTTCCATGCCTCTCAACAAGACGTTCTTGCTAACGAATTTCGGGGTGCCTACCATCCGGTTGATTTGCCGACATTCGATGTGTTTCCCTTGGTCGTCTGTGTAACGCTTGCAGAAGCCAAAGTCGATCAAGTAGAGAGTGGTGCGTTGGCAATCGAGCAAGAAGTTTTCGGGCTTGATATCTCTGTGCAGTAGTCCTTTGCCATGCAGATCCTTGATGCGCTGAAACATTTGCTTGCCAAGCGGAACCACGACATGCATGGGCATTTCAGGAACGGTGGCATGCAAATCCGCCAGTGATTCCCCTAAGAGAGGCAAGACAAGGTAATGAAATTCGCGTTTGAATGCGCCGAACCATTTTAATGCTGGGAAACCTGTGATGCCCTGCATGTAATGAAGAACACGTGCTTCGTTTTTCAAGCTGCTGGATTCAAACGGTTCAATTTTGATTGCCACTTCCTCTTGGGTGCGCACATTCACAGCACGATACACTTTGCCGAAATTACCCTGGCCAATTTTATTGCACAGTTCGAATTTGTTGCTGAGAATCATCCAAAAATTTAATGAGACTTGCTGCACTGTCTTTGAATCTCATACAAAACAAATATAGAACTTTGGAGTTCCAATCAAAAAAAAATTGAAAAATTTTGAAAAACAAAACAAAATGGTCGTCATTTGTCCGTCCGAATATCCCAAGGAAAAAGAGACAGAGTATGCTTCGTCTTTTGAAAATTACCCATTCGAACTGAGTAGTTTTCAAAAATGGGCCATCCAAGCAATTGTCACAGGCCATCACGTGCTGGCAACAGCGCACACCGGAAGTGGCAAGACCCTGCCCGCCGAGTTCGCCATCAGACACGTCGTCCAAACCCTGGGCAAAAAAGTCATTTACACCAGCCCCATCAAAGCCCTCAGCAACCAGAAATTCCACGAATTCACCGCCAAATTTCCAGATATTTCCTTCGGTCTCTTGACTGGGGACATCAAGGTCAATCCCGCTGCTGACGTCATCATCATGACCGCTGAAATATTGATGAACAAGTTGATTACGCAACATCAGACAATGACTGCGTTTTCCTTCGACATCAATTTGGAAACCGAGCTTGGCGCAGTGGTCATTGATGAGGCGCATTACATCAATGACGCGGAGCGTGGTGGTGTGTGGGAGACCACCATCATTCAGCTACCGCTCCACGTGCAATTGGTGATGTTGTCTGCTACGCTGGATAGTCCGCAAGTCTTTGCCGGCTGGGTGGAAGCGAGAGACAAAACGGCAACAACTACGCGGAAGCAAGTCTACTTGTGTTCCACACATGAGCGTGTGGTGCCTTTGACACATTACTGCTTTCTGACGTGCACACAAGGTCTCTTCAAGGTGCTCAAGGACAAGGCGCTCGAAAAGGAAATCACTCAATTCTGCAACAAAACGCATGTCCTACAGAGAGCCAAAGGCGTGTTTCAAGAGGCGACCTTGCAATCCATCCGCAAGTATTTGAAATTGTTCTCGCAAAAAAACCACTATGTCAAGCGGCAACATGTCATGAACCAACTCTGCAAACACTTGGTCGAGAAGGAGATGCTACCGGCGCTGTGTTTTGTGATGTCGCGGAAGGCCGTAGACCAGTGTGCGCAAGAGGTGACCACGAACCTGTTGGAATTCGACTCCAAGGTGCCGTACATCGTTCGCAACGAATGTGAACAAATTTTGCGATCCAAGCTGGCCAATTTTGGCGAGTATCTTCGGTTGCCGGAGTATTTGACGCTGGTTGGCCTGTTGGAAAAAGGAATCGCGACTCATCATGCAGGAATGATGCCCATTCTGCGCGAACTCGTTGAACTGATGTTTGCCAAGGGATATGTGAAACTGTTGTTCGCGACGGAGTCCATGGCTATTGGGGTCAACATGCCTGTGCGCACCACCGTTTTCACCGACGCGACGAAATTCGACGGCCATGGTTCCAGAATGTTTTACAGTCATGAGTACACCCAGATGGCCGGCCGAGCCGGCAGGCGAGGCATCGATCAAGTCGGTCATGTCATACACTTGAGCAACCTCTTTCGGTCGATCGACTCCGTGGCAGAATACAAAGCGATGATGCGCGGGGTGCCGCAAACGTTGGTATCCAAGTTCAAAATATCTTACCACCTTTTGTTGATCCAGAAAGACGACATTGTTTCTGGCTCTATGATCCAGTTGGACTTGGAGAGACAGCAGCGCTCGTTTCAACGAGAGTTGGAAAAAATACAAGAAGTTCAATCTGAAACGGAAGAAAATGCGGCGCTTACAGAATTTGTGGTTGCCGAGGAAGCACGTGTGACGGCAGTGAACAGCCGCAGAAAGGAGTTGGACCGAGTAATCACTGGTCTTAAAGAGACGCATGGATTCACCGCATTTGACAAAGACGCATACATCGAGAGACGCAACCTGCGTCGACAACGCGATACCCTCTTACAATCGATGGAACAGAGCAAGCGATTCGTTGAGTGCCAGTTGAGCAAGGTTCGATGCCTCTTGACGGAGAACGGTTTTTTATGCAACGAGGAACCCACACTGAAAGGCCAAGTGGCGGCACACTTGAAGGAATTGCATTGTCTTGTTTTTGCGGATTGGCTTGTGTCGTTGTCTCCTGACAATCACTTGACAAGCGTCGACCTGGTGAGCATTTTTTCCTGTTTTGCAGGCGTCACTGTGCCAGACGAGCTGCGCAGCACAGAGCCGTCTTCTTGTGTTTCTGAGACAAAAGAGTTGACAAATGCGTATCAACGTTACCAACACATGGAATGTCGCCTTGGTCTGGACACAGGCACCCAGTACGAAATTCAATTTGATTTGCAGCCGTTTGTGCGAGATTGGTGCTTGGCACAAGACGAAGCTCAATGCAAAGCGATCTTGCAACAAATGGAGGCCGAAAAGGAAGTATTTTTGGGAGAGTTCGTCAAGGCCATTCTAAAGATCAACAACATGTCTGCCGAGTTGGAGTGTGTCGCAGAAATGTTGGGAGATTTGGTACTTTTGCAAAAGTTACGCGAGATTCCTGGTTTGACGCTGAAATTCGTGGCGACCAATCAGTCCTTATACATCTGACCAAAGGATCCAAAAATGAGACGGTCAATGGTCGTTCTCACGCAAAAGACGCGGTGCAAAACGATGCCTGTTATAAATAGAAGGAACAAGATCCACCAAAAAGACGTTTTGGGAAAGAGGAAGCGATGGATAAGGAAAGCGCCAAGGATGGTCAACACAACATCTACCACGGCAATATTGGCGATGCGGATGGAATGCACACCTTGTCCGATTTTTCCTAGTATATCTCTGTATTTGCAAAGTCCCCACATTGTTTTGTTTTTTGTTTATAAGCGGTTAATGTTGTATTTAAAAAATACTAAACCTTTTCCTTTTTTTCCTCTTGCAATAAAAAGAATGGACACAATGCCATCATCCAAGTCGTCGTCGTCGTCGCATAGTCGGAAGCGATCGCGGTCGTCGTCGTCGCATAGTCGGAAGCGATCGCGGTCGTCGTCGTCGCATAGTCGGAAGCGATCGCGGTCGTCGTCATCTGCTTCCAAAAAAAACTCGTCCAGGAGAAAGAGCAGCAGCATAAGGAGTGCCTTGAGAGAGGAAGCGATCGTCATCGACGACAGCAACATTCACGACCTTGTCAAGAAATACCTGCACAACAAAGGCGACCTTCCGGCAGTACTTCAGGCGAAACCCATTGGCAAATGGAATGTGAGCCGGGTGACCAATATGGCATCTCTCTTCGAAAAAGCACACAGATTCAATGAATCGATTGAAGAATGGGACGTCTCCAAGGTCGTCAACATGGAATCCATGTTTGCAGGAGCACACAAATTCAACCAACCCTTAAACGGATGGAAAGAGAAAGTTCACAACGTCAAGACGATGAAGAACATGTTCCAATCCTGCTTCGAGTTCAACCAACCATTGGACAAATGGGACGTTGGGAATGTGGAGGACATGGAATGGATGTTCTTCTCGTGCGGCGAATTCAACAAGCCATTAGCAAATTGGAAAGTCAACAATGTTTCGTCCATGGCTTTTATGTTTTACGATTGCAAGGAATTCGATCAACCTCTTGGCAAATGGGAAGTTGATGGGGCATTGGAGATCTCACGTATGTTCAAGAATGCCGCAAAATTCAATCAAGACTTGTCGAAATGGAAACTACAATCGACTTGCAAAGTATTTGAAACTCTTGTCGGAACTGCAATCGAACAACCTTTTCTGAAATGGACGTATTGGATTCCACATTTTGTTCAAGGATTCGGGAATTGGAAAAGGGTAATCGAAGATGAGAAAATCGAATCGCTCATTTCAAAAATGCAACAGGAAGAGACCGAGACAGACATAGAGACAGATACAGACAAAGACACGGAGAAAATATTTGTGATTGATGACAGCAACATCCACGATCTTGTCAAGAAGTACTCCAACAACAAAGGCGCCCTTCCGAAAGCCCTCCAGCAAAAACCCATTGGCAAATGGGATGTGTCCCGGGTCACCAATATGGCATCTCTCTTTTCAAAAGATATTTACAATTTTAATGAGTCGATCGAAGAATGGGACGTATCCAACGTGGTGAACATGGAATATATGTTTAAAACAGCATTAAGTTTCAACCAACCCTTGAACGGATGGAAAGTTCACAATGTCAAAACCATGAAAGGAATGTTCACAAGCTGCACGGCCTTTGATCAACCATTGGACAAATGGGATGTTGGGAATGTGGAGGACATGGAAATGATGTTTTTCTCCTGCAGAAAATTCAACCAACCGCTCACAAAATGGAAAGTAAACAAAGTAAGGTCAATGAGATTTATGTTTTGCGATTGCGCGAATTTCAATCAACCTCTTGGCGAATGGGACGTTAGTCGAGTAACGAATATATCATCAATGTTCAACGATGCCAAAAAATTCAATCAAGACTTGTCTGAATGGAGACTCCGATTTGAATGTAACACGCGACAGGCTCTTTTCAATACTGCAATGAAACAACCTTTTGAGAAATGGACGTATTGGATTCCACATTTCGTCGAAGGGTTCGAGAATTCGGATGCGGTCATCGAAGATGAGAAGATTGAATCGCTCATTCCAGAGATGAAACAGAAGGCACTCCGTCAAAAGAGACGATACGACTTGTTTTCTCCTTCAGAACAGGTCGAAAAACGATCAGACGACGAAACAATGTTTCAAACAAGAGCGGTGCAGCCGGTTCCGGAAGCCAACCGGATTAAGATTATTAAAAGCTTGAATCACCTGAACAAGCTCGGACGTACTGCAAGAGTTGACTATGACTTCTTAAATAGAGACACGTTCCGAAGAGCGTTTTACATTTATTTGATGGAGAAGTACGGAGCAAATTGCATCAACACGTACACCGACGCTTTCGCTGGATTGAGAAAATACTCCATTATATCGAGTGGACACTACAACCTGGTATTCGAAGAGGACAGATGTGTAGACACGGAGGACAATAAACATTTTGCAAAAGAGCTTGTCGAATGTGATATCAAGCAAAACAAAAAGCTCATCATTCTTACCGTCGCACTTTTATTCAAGGATAACACAGGCCACGCGAATATGATAATTTACCGTCCAAAGCAATCCACAATAGAATATTTTGAGCCACACGGATCGGCGATGGAAAACAAACCTGAAAATCGAGAGTGGATAAACAAATGCATGACGAACTTCATCCATATTATGGAGGAAGAGTACAAATTACGTGGGAAAAAGAAGAAAATCGTTTTCAAGGACAGTGCCGATACTTGCCCAACCTTGACTGGCGAAGGAATGCAGGACGCCGAAAGAGCGGATGGGTATGACAGTGGTTACTGTGTCTCTTGGAGCTTCTTGTTCGGAGAGCTTGTTTTAGACAACCCAGAGTTAAGCGCGCAACAAGTGAATGCAGTCGTGTTCGATTACGCGAATTCTGCAGAACAAAAAGCCAACGCGATGGTTTTCCTGAAAAATGTCGTGCGCGGTTTTGCGGCCCGTTGGTTCGACAAATTGCAGAAACAACTCGGGTACGAAGGAAAAGATCTGCGTGACATTGATAGTCGCAATCTTGAGTACTTCGATTTCGAAGCTCCCGTGCTGAGTCCTCGTGGATTCTCTTACTCGCCTGTAAAAGAAGACGTGACCATCATCACCGACGACAACAAAACATAAGGGAATTGTTCAGCAGCCCATTTCTCTTTTCCATCGGAGGGTTTTTCAAAAAGAGAAATTCTAACAAATTTTACAACCTTCTAACACAAAACCGCCGAAGGCGGCAATTGTTAGTTGCCTTGGATTTTTGTTAGTTTTTTCTGTTTTGGGAAACCCATTGATTTTTCTTTTCATTCGTTGCAAACCGCAATGGATCAAAAATAGATAGGTCTTGGAAAAGAGAAAAACTAACAAAATCTCAAAATCTAACATCAAAAATCTTTTCATCTTCCTGTCCAAACTTTCACTACTGGCTTTTGAGGCACATTGTTGGCCTTTTCCTCAAGGTAGGTCTGAAAGGTTTTGCCCCACTGCCAATTCACATATTCATGAATGTTGCCCAAGAGGCTGTTGTGATTGCGCCCGTTTTCCTGAAAGCAAATGACGGAAAACAATCGTTCAAAACAGGAACGGTCACCTCGGCAGGTCACTTGGCTCAACAGCAGATGCATGTCGAATTTTTTCCAGAGGTGAAGCAAGAACGATCGGTCAATGACCGACATGGCACCCATGCATCCACGCCACAAATGTTGTTCCTTCTGATAAATCTCGAGGAGTGGACCAGAGTTTGTCAAAGTGCCAATCAAAGACGTTTCTTGTTCTGGTCGGTTCCAGTTGTGATAAAAGTCCCAAAGAAACAACACGTTCTTAAAATCGCTGGGAATTTCCAAGGGTTGCTGCAAGAAAACAGAGTCATGCAAGATGACGGCTCGTTTGAAGCCAAAGTCGCACAGCGCCCAATAATAATAAGGGAGCAGCTCCCCTCTTCCAGGAAATTGGCTTTGCACCACAATGCAATTCTTCAGGTCATCAGCGCAACACTCGATAAATGAATAGTCGCTCTGATCGTCAATGATAACGATCGTGTTGTAAGGGTGATGGATGCGAATGTTTTTCACGCACTCTTTCCAGTACAAGTTCGTTTCGGCCGAGTTGACGTGGCGAGTAACAAAGAAGCCAAGGAAATGCATTTGTTAGTACTCTTTTTTCAGTTGGTCGGTTTTTTTTAAAAGTTAAGTTTTCAAATTTTAAATACAAAATTTCATCTAATCACAAATTCATGGTTTGTTGCAAAGCAGGTGGTAACAATTGCAAACGTATTTTTCTCTTGAAAGTCTCTTCGTCATGGAAGAGCAACAGGTGGAAGAGCCGACGACCGTAATTTTCCACATTTTCTCGCATGGTCACCCGGGACGCGACACGCAGCTTTGGCAAATAGACGACAAAGTGGAACAGACCATCGTTGCGCTCCACTTTGTCGAGACAGTATCCTTCAAATGTCTGGTCCAAGAGTTCGGGGGATTTGGCACACAGGTCGAGCAAACTGCACTCGTTTTGTACTTTGCGGATAAGGCGCATGGTGGTATTAATGTAGTCGATTTCATTCAACCACCGGTCATAAAATTCGAATGCCTTGGCACTCAGGTTCAACAGCCCCAAGTGTCGCTGCAATTGAATCATATTCAAGAGATCCACCAGTCGACGAATGGGTGACGTGAGGTGCACATAGGCATCCAACTCGAGGACAGAATGTTCGAAATTGGCGGCATGACGGATGTCGGCGTATTGACCACTGGCGCCATTCCACGTGACCACGAACCGACGAACTTCCTCTGGCAAAACAGGCAATGCCACTTTGGTGCTCGAGACAAGGGATCGACAAATGCCTGTCTGAAAGCGAATGAGCTCTTTGGCACAAAAGTAGTTCATCAAAATCATCAAATAGGCGACGACGTCATGGCTGTCCCGAATAACACAGGATGCATAAGGGTACTCTTTCGATAGCCCTAAACACAGGCGATGCAACGATTGATATTCTTTGCTCTCAAGAAGTTCGTCCTCCTCGTAGACAAAGTTTTTCTGCAGTTGAACAATCACGTTTCGGTAATTGACGTGGACAATGGTTGAGGTTGAACCGTCGATAACCAGATCCATTGCGAAAGCGAAACGCGATACACCGCTTTGAAGGCTACACAGACAGTCGGACAAAATGGTAGGAAGCATGGGACGTTTTCTGTCGGGCAAATATATGGTCGAGATACGTCTGGAGAAGGAATTCCAGAGGCCCAGCGCATCCATCCAAAGCGTCACGTTGGCAATATAAATACTTAGTTGAAATTGATTTTCTCCTTTGCATTTGATGACACTGAAGGCGTCGTCGAAATCCACACTCCCTTTGGGGTCGATGCTGAAGACACGATGATGAGTTTGGCGTCGATCCTCAATGTGCGTTTTGTGCTGTTGATAGAGAGACTCCACGAATTCTTCATGGGACTTGTTTTTTTCCATTGCTTTGGTCGCGCTTCTTGTGAATTTCTGGATCGATGTATTCAAACTCTTGCAAAAGAGTTGATACTCATAAAACGCGTCGAGTTGATGGACGGGGCCGAGTACTTGGGTGAGCATTCCTGAGGGATGTTTGCCCGACCAATCGACGTATTTGAAAGTGACGTACAAATTGTTGTAGTCTTTCAAAAAAGAGACGCCGTTCTTGTCATCGTAAGGCACGAGGAAAGGGGGGAGGCGTCGGTCATCCGGCAAACATTTGTACAGGAGCCGTCCTTTTGGTGTCCGTCCGAAGGTACCTGGTAACATCAGAACAGCGGGAATGTCCGTCATGATTCGCACACTGGAATGGAGAATCGTGACGGTGGGATAAATTTGAAACACGTCGTCGTTGAACAATTTTGAACCGATGGGGTCCACGGTCAATTCGCATTTTTCGTACGTGACAGCGTGCAATATTTGGTACGATGTGTAGTCTCGGTTGGCGACGGTGAACCTGTAAGACATCGGCACCATGGTCGTCTGTCTCGTTTTGTTTTTTCTTGTGTCCTTCTTGATCACCTTTTGTTTTCTCTTGTTGTTTTGAGAGTTGCGTTTAATTACGTTTCCAACACGATCTTTTGCGCCATGTCTTCTTGACTCTCTGTCTGAACTTCTTGTCTTTCTGGTATTTCTGGTCTTTCTGGTCTTTCTGGTCTTTCTGTTTCTTCTTTTGCTTCTTTTCCCTCTTTCAAGACAAATGGTCTACGGCGTATATTGTAGTTTTGCAGGTAGAAGAGACCGATTTGAGGCAACATAGAAAGACCATTCATATAGGTTCGATATTTCATGCTGACCACTTGCCCTTTCCCTTCAAATTTCAAAGAGTACCACCAAAAGGGTGGTATACAGATACAATCTCCCTCGTTGAGGTTCACATGGATACAACGTACTTTTTCGTCCTCTTCTTTCATCCAAGGGTTCAGCGTTGAACGGAACTCGAAATTTTCGTAGTCGTGGATGCATTCCATGTACTTGGACATATTTGGTGGCGCAAGTTTCATTTGCAAAGACCCTCGACTCACTATAAAGTAGTTGCGGCATTGCAGGTCGTAACGTAATGGACTGGTAGCGTTTTGACTACCCATGAGCAAATCGTAATAGCCGTCGTAACAAAACGCTGGGCGGAAAAAGGCGTCCATCGATCGTAAGCGTTTCCCCAGTCCAGACTCTTCCAAAAACGATTGATTGTGCTCTGTGAAAAAAGCACCGGATTTGTCTTTGTCGAAGAGCGCTTGGGCACTTTGCAACGGCAACAATGAATACAGAGACACGTCTTGATCGTCCAAGCTTGTTCCGCTCTGACGCACGGATACGTCCAAACCCAGCGTTTGGATTTGAATTTGCATTTTACCAACTTCCTCTGGATGTGTAAAAATGACTGGTTGTTTCAGCTGCAGTGCGTCTTCCAACATATCTTTCGAAAGAGGAGAATCGAGCTCGTATACTTCCAACTCATTGCTTGTCTTCCACTGATGGTGCAAGTGGATATACAAGAACAGAACGATGAGAAACACCAAAACACGAAGCAGGTACATTAGCGAAAATAAATTTTAAAAATTTTAAAAATTATAAGATCTTGAAATGGTGCAAAAGAGTAATTCGAAGCGTGATAACGCAATCGTGCAAAAGTTCTTCTAATTTCTTTTTCTTTCCAAGGATCAGTCGTCTTTCACTTTGGCAGCTATATGGAATGTCGCACGGCTAGAGTTGTCGTCACTGAGTGCATAATTCATCTTGAGTGGATACTCCTTGGAAATGGAGATGCTTAGTTCCGTGGACAACTTGGTGCTCAAACAGAGCTTGTTAATGTAATTCAGACTAAAGGACAAATCGAGTTCTTCGCCTTCAGAAATGGAGAATTCCGCCAAATCGTCAATTGGAATGTGGGTTTTGATCTTGCCCATCTCTCCATTGGCGTTCAACTCGATCATCGACTCACTGCAAAGGATATTCAGAGTCGTGCCGAACACAAACAATTCCGACAAGAGCTCGCTGAATTTTTCGGTGTTGATCGTGAAGTCGGCGTCGTATTCGATGTCCGGCAACGCCAGCAACTCCAATTCGGATTCGTACAATGGAATCTCGAAGTAGCGGTTGAAGTCGGTTTTTTTCTCGGTCTTCTCTGTGTCCAAAAGCTGGACGTCCAGAGAGGCAGTGTTCGTGATGTCATGCTCGATGTAAACCCCCAAAGACCTCTGTTTCACTGCATACGAGAGTACGGTGTTCAAGATGTTGCAGTCAAAACAGAGAATGACATCCGACGAACCTTCCTCGAAATCGTATGTGTCGAACCATGTACGTGTTAGCACTATGTTACAATAGGTCACATGCGATGTGTCCATGCCTTGTATGAACAATTGGTCCTTGTTGAAAATGAGATGCACATTGGATCCCCAGCCTTTCAGCAATTGAAAGATCGACTGGAAGACCTTGATCTTTTGCTTGTCGATGATGGTCAATTTGAGCGTCATGGTTCCTCCGTCTTTGTCATGCGAACTTTCTAAGTGCATTGGGATGAAGCAGAGATGACATTGATCTTGTCTTGGTTTTTGCGATCCAAGAGCGGAGAGATGATCAAAAGCAAATTTTTGATGATAAAAGGAGCGTTGTAAATATTGCATCGGTTGAGGCTGTCTGGATAGCGCGTCGAGAGTTCCCTCACAATGTTGTAGATGAAGGACCGGTGGCGATCAATATCGCCGATTGTCAAGTATTTCATGTTGATGGACACATCGAAGGTCGTGGTTGTTTTGATCATCGATTCGATCGCCTGCAGCAAGAAAATGCGAATGGAGTCATAATGACTTGTGTTTTGCGCAAGGAATTTGAAATAGGGGTATTCCAAGTAAATGCGGTTGTCTGCAATGAAACACATGCGTTGAAGAGACCACTCAAGTGGCTGCCTGTCCACTTCTCTCTGAATATCAGTTATGGTCGCCATCTGGATCTGGTTCAAGGAAAAAAAAAGTTATCTTACCACAACTTTTGTTTTCTGTTTTATCCGACGTAGGTTTATGTGCCGTTAATGGAGTTGTCATTGTCTAAATTCATTCCACAACATCAACATCTTCTACCACAACGGACATATTGTTCAAGACGGTCCCTTCGTCAACAATAATGTTGTTGTTGTCGATTGCACCGTCGTCGTTACCCTCTGTTTCTTCCAACAAGAGGTTGTCCTCTCCATCCCCGGGAAGTTGCAATGAAATGGCAGCGAGTTTTTGGTTGTTGTCCAGTGCTAAATTTTGTACATCCGCCACGATAATCTTGAGTTCGTCCACCTCAAACCTGAGGTTTTCCAGAATGGTCTTGGAGTCTTTGCTTTCCTTGTTGCTGGTCGCAATACCATTTTTGGTCGCGACGACGGCTTGTCGCAACACTTCGACCTGTTGTTTAAGAGCTGTGATTTCCATGGAAGAGGCCGCTGGTGCGGAAGATGACTGCGATGCAGCAGCAGCAGTGGCGCTTCTCTTTTCCAGAGAATCGACGCGAGCGACCAGTGATTGCAGCAAGTTGCGGTCGACCATGGCATAGTCCTCGTTGCCACCCTCACTCATCATGGTTGGAAACTGTCCATTCATCAATTGGGATTCAATGCGACCAAGACGAAGCGTGATCAAAGTAATCGCCTGTGGAACTGTCATTTTCGTGTCCAGGCCAGGGTTATTGATGCGTTGGGATTGTTGAGATTGAAAAGCTGGATTTGGTTGTTGTTGTTGGAGCATGGCGGAGTTGATGGAAGTGCCCGGACCACGGTACGGAGGTGTCGATGTTTCCGGTGGACCAGCACGTCTGCGCTGAGCGGCTGCAACAGATCTTGAAACACTCATGTTGTTGTTTTTCCTTCTTTTGGGTTAAATTATTTTGAAGTCTCGGATGACATTCTTTCTAAATATTTCAACGCAGCAACGGGACACATGAAAAATGCATTTAAAAAATGAATAAAATGAACAAAGAATGAGTCTCAAGAAAACAAAATATGACAGACGTAGTGAACAATCTCTTTTCGCCATCCTTTTGGATCTTGTTGTGGGCATGGATCCAGACCTTGTTGCTGACCTTCTTTGCCGTAGAAGCACCGTCCCCGTCTCCCTCCATCTACACACCCCCTCCATACGAAACCAAATATCTGGAAAAAATCCGTACAAAAAAGGAAGAACAGGGGGAAAATGGAGAGAAGGACGATGCCTTTTACAAGGGTCTGATTGCTAGCTACGTCATGGAATGCACACCCATTGGCAATGTGGCCATGCGGTACAATCATGACCGGGGCAGTTTCGAATATTTCAGTGATCACAACATACCATATCGGTTTTTGGAACCAGTGGGTCGCAAATATGTCATGACATTCGACTGCCTGGAATTGTACGTCGACATGGAAGAAGAATTGGCAAGAGCGAAACGCGATTTGGAATTGAAGGAGGATGAAAAAAGACAAGAGCAAGAAAAACAAGACGCAAGCAAAGCCCCCGAAACAAAGAAGGGACCCTTTGCGCAGTTCAAGAGTTACAACAATCAGGCACCTCTTGCGTCCGCTGGAATCAAGAACCGTGCATCAACCAATATGACTATAACCAAGCAGCCAACCGAGAACAACAACGAGCCGGTGTTGCTGAAAGAGAAGGCCAATCGATACACACAAATTGGACGTTTCTCGAATTTTGACGTACTGAAAAAAGTCGAAAAGAAACTGGTCGATAAGCGTCTGGAGATCAGCTTCGCGGAATTCAAGCGGATGCAAAAAGAAGCGCAAACAAAGCGATCAGTGCCCTCATTAGAAGAATCGTCGCTGCCAAAAGAAAGAGAAGCAGGGCCAGAGAAATCAGAGTCTTCACAAGAATCGAGATTAGGACAAGAACGAGAATCAAATTCAACAGCATCGACTCTTGTTGAAGACGACGATGATGGGGCTGTTGTGGTGAACGCACCAACACCTCGCCTAACTAGTAATAATGATTCATGATTGATAATTTTCTTCTCCTAGATCAAAAAAAAATTAAATTTTAATAATTTGGATTTGAAATGGATGACATTGAAGATATATCTAGAAAAAGCAGTAGCAGCAGCGGAAATAAAAATGGGTTTTTCCAGCATGTCTTCAATTTCGACGATGACGCCAAAGAGGACATGTTGAACATTGTCCAGTACGCCCTGCTTGCCATCATCCCTGTGGTGGCGCTGAACAAAGCGATGCAGCGTTTTGTGCCCGAAGCGGATGACGAAAAGAGCAGTATCGAGCTTTTAGCTGAAGTAATCATCCAAATTGTCTTGCTCTTCATCGGCATCTTGTTTATTCACCGTCTCGTGACTTTTGTTCCGACCTACAGTGGCGCCAAATACGCCGAGCTCAAAGTGACCAGCATTGTTTTAGCCGTCTTGGTCATCGTGTTGAGCTTACAGACAAAGCTGGGTGAAAAAGTCAGTATTTTATTTGACCGTGTGGCCGAATTGTGGAATGGTGGCAGCACGGAGAAAGCGAAAAACAAGCGAAAGAATGGCACAAACAACAACAATAACAACGCGAGCGCCATGACTTTGATGGCATCTTCGCCACCATCATCAGGACCGTCATCATCGTCATCCACCTCCATTAGTCAACTGCCCATGCAACAGGCACAAATGCCCGATTACAACGCTGGTCCGCAACAGAGTTTGCCAAGTCAGTATGAAAGTTTCGAGCCAATGGCAGCCAACGCGGCTTTAGGTGGCAGCTCCTTCGGTGGAGCCAATTGGTAAGAAAAAACGGAATTAAAAGAACAGACGAAAACTTGTTCCTAATGGGGGGTTATAGAGATATAGTAGAACAATGGACGTCGACTTGTTGAGAGAAGCCATCGAGAACGAACGCAATTCTTCCGTTCTTGGTCTGACGACCAAAAAAATTCAACGAAATGTCTTGCAAGCATTGAAAGCTTTGCCATTATCTCGTGACGAAAAGGCAAACTACTTCCAGAAATTAAACGGATACTTGTTAATCGACGAATTGAAGGATATCCGTTGTGGCGCGTTTGTAAAATGGATTCCTCTGAACGATGATGAACCTGTCTTGAACAATGGTGGGATGGTCTGTGACATACGCATCTCAGACAACGGGGTCACCTTGGTTTGTAAGACGTTTCGACACCGCTACTACCAAATTCGTATGGATGACTCGTTGGTTTTCCAAAAGCTTTCTGACCAAGAGAGAGTGCTTTTGTCAGCGCTGGACCATTTAGACAGGAATTGATTTGATTGCTGTTTTTTTTTATTTTCTCGTGTCAAATCAAAAAAAAACAAAAAAAAACAACAGAAAACAATGTCAAGCAACATCGGCCCCGGATCATATACCAAGCTTCGTACTCTGCAAATCTCTGGCACTAACTCCTCCAAGACTCTCTATTCGATTTTGGCAAGTGCGTCAGGTGGTGCGGGTAGTGAAATTCGTCAGTTCAACTACTACAAGAGTATCGGATACACTACCGACCAATACTTTCAACAAATTCTTGGCATTACTGTGGCCCCTGCTGGAAGCAATCAACAGCTTGCCCTGATGCAATTTGGTCGTTAAAAAAAATATGTACATTGCTAACGTCTTTCTTATTTTTTTTGTTAGGAATGTAAACACACTCTACACTTTTAATAACGTCTTCTTGTGGCTCTTTTCGTCTTTTTCTGTTTTCTTTTTTTTGCACGTCTTTTGCCTCCGAACCCCAACATGGATTGCAAATAAGGTGCTCTTTTTGTGACAGATGCTCTGAAAGAAGAGGCTGCTTGCGACGCGATGGCTCTTGCTCTCTGGGCGATCGAACCGGACAGACGTTGTTGTATTTGAAGGATGACTTTGTCGACATCTTGGTCGCTGCCATGTTTGTACGCTTCTTCAAAATCGTCGAATTCTTCCTCTGTAACGGCAGAACAAGCGTAGGGGCTTCCCAGATTTCCACACGAAAGGCGCTGACCGACGATGCTCTGGGCCCACTCTAGACAATTCGTCGTCTGCTCTCCCTTGACAAAACCGATGAAACCGGCTCCCTCACAATAGTTTCTGTTTAATACGAGCGTATACTCATGTGACAACAAGAAAGCTGGAATGACGGCTCCCTGAGAGTCTCGAAGAACGTTCTCGTCATCATCAACTGCAACATCCACTTTTCCTCGAACAGCAACCGCTCTTACTTGCGCCAGATCTCTCTTCATATTGTTTATCATGTCCATGGTAAGTAGGGTGATCCATACAATTTTGCCAGCTTGCATCAAATCTGGCATCAGAAAGTCTGCTGTATAGAGAGCACCGTCCTTTACTTCCAACATGTGTCCTGCCGCTCGACGCTTATCAAAGAAATCTTGTGACTCATTTTTTAGTTTCGGTTTGCGGAGGTACTGTACCAAACTTCTATTGTCGCGTCCTCCATGAAAGCCGAATCCGACAGTGTAAAGTACACCTTCGTGCAACATGTAGATCATCGCATGGGGGGTGGGATTGGCGACAACAAATGTCAACACACGGTCTCCGCTTCTAACCGCTTCCTCGAGACGCTCATTAAAAAGCACCGGAAGGCCTTGCGTTTTGATTTCGAAACCGAAGTTTCCTTTCTCGTACCAGTGTCTATAAGCTGGATCATTTTGGACAATGTCCATCGTCGTCTTCTCCAGAAAATCATCCGTGGAATCAAAACCAATTTTATCGTCTTGGAAAGTGAATATCGGCTGAGGCTCTCCGGAAAAATACTGTTGTAAAGGTCGAGCTACAACGTAGTCCACTTTTTCGCGTCCATCTTTTCCAACCCTTGTACCTCGGTATTTCAGGTCCGGACGATATCCTTCAAAGAAAGTCTTTGATGGTTTCACCTCGGCCAACGTCAGCGGTCTCCTGTGAGAAGGTACCGCCTTGTACGGGCCTGCGGATTTTTTAGCAGCGAAGACGTCTTCTCTCATTTAAAAAATTATGGAGAAAAAAAAACGATTGTCGAAGAGGAAATGAATTCATCTGTCTCGAAGACGCACGCTCCTTCTTAGAGGGCGTCGAATGGTGTTTCGCATGGCTGCCTTTTGAAAGAAGCGGAATTTGTTTCTCCTCGTATGTCCCTTGCGATTGACAATCGACCGCGTGCAAATTCCAATCGAGCGTGCCTGGTACATCGGTCGGAGCCGGTGGATACATCGTCCGAGTTTTGTTGCCACGACTTTCTCAGCAGCACGTTGCAAAGCTGATCTCGAGGTCGGGATGGGCTTTCCATAAAACTGCAAGATACGCCGATACTCTGCAGGCTTTAAGTCGACATAGTTTCTCATTAATCTTTCTTACTTTACTAAGTTTACTTAAAGCTCGCACAAATTATTATTTTTTTTCTTGAAGCCAGACAGGCACAAAAATGAGTAAAATAAATAAAATCGTCGTCTTCGATTTAGACGAGACGCTGGGGTATTTCGTCGAATACGGAATGTTCTGGGAAGCACTGACCACGTATTACGGATGGCTCACCCAAGACGACTTCAACGAAATTCTGAATTTGTATCCCGAATTCTTGAGGCCGGGCATTTTGCAAGTGTTGCGATACTTGAAACAGAGGAAAACAACGAAATGCTGCAGTCACATTATGATATTCACCAACAATCAGGGCCCGCGCGATTGGGCAGAAAAAATCAAGCGCTACTTGGAGGACCGTGTGGGCGGTGGGATTCTGTTTGATCAGGTCGTTGCCGCTTTTAAAGTCGGTGACAGACGCGTGGAAGTGTGTCGGACAACGCACGACAAAACACATAGCGACTTCTTGCGTTGCACGAAACTGCCCGAGGAGACGCAGATTTGCTTCGTGGATGACATGTACCATCCCTTTATGGCCAATGACAAAGTGTTGTATCTCCAAGTGAAACCGTATGTGCACGACCTTCCCCATGACACCATGATCGATCGCTTTTTGGCGAGTCATTGGTTCACAAGGCGTAAGGTTGATAATCAACAGGCTTTGCGTCGGTTTATCTTGCAGCACATGGCCCAATACCGGCATGTGCCTGTGGAAAACAAAGAGGTGCATGTGGACCATGACATCACCAGACAGTTGGAACGACATCTGCGTCTTTTTTTTTTGTCCGGAAACGGATCTCGACAACGAAAACCAAAGAGGACCCAGCGACGACAACATCGACGACGTCGAACTCGGGTTCCAGCTTCCAAGGCCAACAGACGACGTTGAAATTTTACGACCTCAGCCCCATATATTGCTTGATTTCATGCACGTAAGTAATGAGCACTTGCGTGAGACTGGTGGTAAGAAGCAAGAAAACGCCAGCATTGAAGGCGATCATACGGTCAAGAGAACCGAACTGTACATGTCGGAAGGGATTGAAGCGCAAAATCAAAAAGAGACTCACATAAATCTTGACCCAGTTGCGCAAAGTCTCCAAATATTCGGGTGCCTGCAAGAACACACCAATGGCAATGCAAAAATAGAGAATATATGAAATGACGATGGTGGCCACGAAAGCCCATGACTGAATTTTCGTTAAATTTTTGTTACTGAACAGCATGTGAATTATATATTTTTTTTTTGATTTTTTTGATTATAAATGTCAACAGAAAAAAAATATATGCTTCTCGATTGTTACGATTGTTGTTGTTCTTGTTGTTGCTCTTGTTGTTGATAGACCTCCAAGGTTCGGGCACTCGGATCCGTGGCACCTTCCACGTACTTGGGCATCCAAAAATACGGCACAATCGATGAAAGGCGCGGGAAAGACTTCAAAAACAAATGTCTATAGTACGCCTGCTCTGCAGTTTTCGGCGGACGGTCTACGTCGGACAAATCTGGCAACTTGAGTCCATTGCAGAATTCCTGCACAATTTGGTACCAGGATCGGCCGCCACTGCTGCTCACCCCGTCGCTGAACGCTTCCTTGCGCCGCCACAAGACTTCCGAGGGCAAGAGTTGCTCATTGAACACCGGTTTGAAATGTGCCTTGCTGAAGCAGGTCCTTAACAACATCTTCTCGCAATCGCTTTTCGCGGGCATTCGAACGGTCGGATGGATCGACAAATAAGCATTCACAAAGGCCTTGTCCAGAAAGGGGGTGCGGGGTTCCAAGCCATGCGAGGAAATGCATTTGTCAGAGCGCAAGACATCGAACAAGTGGATGTCTTTGAGCAAGCGTCTGCACTCATTGTCGAATTCGTAACAGTCGGGCGCATTCCGCATGTACAAGTAGCCACCACACAGTTCGTCGGAACCGTCGCCATTGAAGATGACCTTGGCGTCGCTGTGCGCGGCGATGTATTTGCCCAACAAATAATTTCCAACAGAGGCCCGTACACTGGTGGTGTCGTAACTTTCAATCGCGTAAATGACTTCGGGAATCGAGGAGATCATCTCATGCTCGGTCACCACAATTTCCGTGTGCTTGGTACCTAAGTGTTCTGCCACCATGCGCGCAAACTTCAAATCCTCCGAATTCGCTAGGCCTATGCTGTACGTTTCGATACGTTTCGAGCTCTCTTTGTAGGGGAGGTTCTGCACATAGCAATTGATCTCGCAAACTAAGGCGGCAATTAAGCTGCTGTCTAATCCGCCGCTGAGGAGGCAGGCGATAGGACGCTCTGTGGCAAGGTACCGCTTCGCGACCGCATCGACGAGATGCTGCTGTATGGAATCCACATAGTTTAGATGGATGGGTTGATTCGTCTTGCCCACACTTTTCAAGACCATGTTTTCGAAATGGACCGGCAGAAAGTACGGTTGGTTGACGACGACTTCCCGCCAATGATCGAGCGCTTTTAAGGATTTCTCACAAGAGGACCACGTGCCAGGGACAAAGTGTTGAACACTGTGGGTATGGTAGAGCGCAAAATCGTCATACAAGTCCGTCAGCACTTTCAATTCGGAGGCCACCAAAATGGGGCCTTCCTTCAGTGGTCGGATGATATACAACGGCCTCACCCCCAATGGATCGCGTGCGAAGAATATTTTGTTGGACTCGGTTTCGTCATCTGTTTTCATGTCATACAGCACAAAGGAAAACACACCGTCCAGCATTTTCAGGGTGCTCTCTATTCCGAACCGCCGGTACAAATGAATGATGACCTCACAATCCGAACCGGTCGTGGGCGTGATTTGCAAGTTCTCATAGAGTTGCCTATAATTGTAGATTTCACCGTTGCAAATGAGGGCAACATCGTCGATAAGCAAGGGTTGATGGGATGCTTCATTGAGACCGTTGATGGCCAGCCTGTGAAATCCAAAGGTGACATCGTCGCCAAAGTGTTGCAATTTAGAGTATTCTGGACCGCGATTCTTTCCCTTCTCGAAAGACAGTTTGATCTTCGAGGAGGAGGATGACTCTAGGGCATTGATAATTGCAAAAATGCCGCACATGATTCTTCTTTTTTTTTGGTTTTGTTCTTTTTTTCGTCCAAGTTTTTTTTAAGTCTTATATAAACAGATTTCGTTAGGCCCACCCACCCAATGAGCACAGTTTCCCAAATACACAGAGAGACAAATACTCGTATCTATCTGCGCAATGTCCCCTCCCATTTGTTGCAACCCTATTTTGATGCGAGACCAGTGCTTACAAAATACGCCATGATGCCCATCGTGGACCCACGCAGAGTGGACCAATACCCTGTCAAAGTGCAACCAACTTACAATCCAGAGAAAGTGTTCAATCCAGGTAACGCCATGGCGCCCTGGTCCGGCTTCGCCGCCAACGTCGACAAGGAGTCCGAGCTGCGCAACATTGTTTTCGGTCTTCAGTCTTGTCCGCAGGCCTTTTATGTACCATCGAGCGGTAGTGACTTGTACAAAGTGAAAGTGGACGCTGGATCCAGAATGCAACAGCAGCAGCCATTTCCCGACCTGTTTCAACAAGAGACATTTGCTCCGTTCGATCCTAACCCGGATTCCAGATTTGTTGGCTATGGTCTTTTCCACAATGCCACCCGAGAGCAGATGTACGACGTGCCGAATCAAGTTCCTCGACGCGATTGTCGAAAGTAGCGCCCTCTTCTTCTTGCCCCTCTTTTTCCACGTGTTGTTCTCCTTCTTGACTTTGTCTTTCTCTTCATTGATCTTCTTTTTGCACCGCCAAAATAGGTCAACAAATTGGTGGGTGGGTTAGTGATGAGCAAGTTGGAAACGGCGGTCACGGCGGCAGGACCCAAGTTCGCGAGCAAGGGGCTGATTGCGTTTACAACATTCTGATAAGTTGCAGACTGCTGGAAAGTGGCTAGACGAGCTTGCAACAAAGCAACATCTTTTGCCACCTGCGCGACGTCATCTCGAATGGCCAAGTTTGCTTCGGAATGCATCTCTTGCACCAATTTCAGGGAGTTTTCGGTCATGCGCATGGTTTCTGCTCTTGTCTGAATGACTTCCGATTGCATGTTCATCAACGTCTGCAGCGCTTGTTGCACCGCTGGACTATTGACCAAAGCGGCTCCCATGGCTGCGGACATGGACGGATTTTTGATGATAATATCGACACCTGCTTTGACGGTACTCATAGCAAGCGCCGATGAAACTTCCGAGTTGGTGACCGCAGAGACGATGGCTTGCTGTGCAGCGTCGGTCAACTTGGGTAACAACACTGCCGCTGCTTGATTGAGTCCCTTTTGAAGAAGATTCGACGCGGCCAAAGCTAACGCAGTCAGGGCTTGCATGCCAACCTGGGTCGACGCCATCGCGGCAACAACAATGAGGGAAAGGACGCCAAGACCGGAGAAAAACTGTCGAATTTTGTCCCAAGTCTTTCCCACGTACACACAAAACTCGACATAGTGGTTCGCCGTGTAGTAGGCAAGTTGCAGAAGAGTGAAAAAAGTGGACGACAAAAACACAAACACAACCCAAAAGTCATCCACATTGTCGACATATTGAAGTTTGTCTTCCAGATCCTTTCGATAGCGATTCATCAATACATCTACTTTTGCATCCCCAGTGTCTATGGGTGGCGCACTTCGCATAAGCAATAGACATTCCTCTTTCACGCGCGACAAGTCTTGTATTTGATTGACGCTTGACGAAGGACGACACATGAGATTTAAAAGGTCAACGTTTCCTCCGTCGCTCACTGAAACTGTCGCGTCGCATTGCAATTGTTTGGTAGTCGAAGGCATCACTGCACTTTTTCTTTTTTTTTTACTGGATGGAGGGATTTTAAAACAATGACGGCATTTGACAAAAAAAAGCCAAAAAAAAAAAGAAACTAAATGAATCCTGTGGATCAAATCACTTTGGACTACCTCACCAATCGGGAAATGCGTCGCCAACTCCCAGCCAAAAAAGAAAAGCCGGTAGACCGGTCCGACCGTAAATTTTACCGACGTCGTGTGGTGAGTCTCACCAAGGATCTCTTGACCAACAATGCGCCGGCCGATTTACTTCCGGATGTGCGCAGTGCCTATGAGAATTACTTGCGCGCGTGTGTTGGATATTTCCGCATTAAAGATGAGACGGATATCTTGCAGAGTACTTATCCTCCAACAATCATGTTAGAGGATGATGATGACGACGAAGACGGAGACTTTGGCGACTTTGAGATCACCAAGGAAGAGGCGGATAAACTTATGATGCGCTCTATCAAGGTAAACAATAACACTTTAGACAAATTCGTCACGGTGCGGAACGTGCGTCCAGAAGAAGAGATGATTTTACCGCAGCAACGGCAAGTCGATCTCACGGATCCGTCCCTCAAGACTAAAGGAATTCGCAAAAAGAATAATATTGCTGCACCTATAGTAGTAGAAGAAGTGGAAGTGGATGAAAAGCAAGACCCAGAAATACAAGAAGAAGAAGTCATCCAGAACGATGCGAAGAACCAAAACCAAGGTGGTCGCAAGAAGGCCAACAAAAAGGGCAATAACAAAAACAATAAAAGCGCGTTTCAATTTCCAGAAATTGCGGTGTAGTCCCGCCTCCCAAACGTCCAGTCCGGATTTGACGTGTTATTCAGACGAAAATCTGATGCGCATGCGAGAGATGTGGAATGCGCGACATCCAGACGACATCATTACCAGCAAAAACGGCAGGGCCATTTGGGACGCGCTGCGAATCCGTTTCAGTCGCATTTGCAACCGTGAGTCGTGCTGGATTAAGAAAATGGCCAAGGGCACGAAAATGGAAAAGGACTTGATGGATTCCTTTGCACCCATGTCCCCCAAAGAATGGAAGAAAAAACCGAACGAGTGGCTTTCTAGCGTGGACATCATCGAGGTGATGAACCAATACGAAAAGGCATACAAATGCTTCGAGTTCATTGGACCGACACCCATCGATTTCGATAAAAAAATGCTGGATGGGAAATGTGTGTGGTCAGAATTATGCCAATTCAGTCTGGCGGACCAGATACGTCGCGGTAAGACTAAAATCGGCATCATTTTTAACACGGATCCACACGACAAACCGGGTCAGCATTGGATCTCTTGTTTTATTAACATTCGCAAGGGCAAAATATTCTTTTTTGACAGCGCTGGTGATCCAATCCCCAACGAGATCAAAGCTTTCGTTGACCGTGTGATAGAGCAGGGTAAAACATTGACTCCCAAACCGATTCGGTTCACCTTTGATCAGAACTATCCCGTAGAGCACCAATACCACAACACCGAATGTGGAGTGTACAGTCTGTTCTTTATCGTGCACATGTTGGAAGACAAGATCACGGGTCATTATTTGAAAACGCACGTTTTAAAAGACGAATATATGCAGACATTTCGAAAAATTTACTTTAATGAGGATTTATGATTTATGACATTAACATAACAACATAACACAAAACAAAAATCAAGGCAATCAAAAAAAAATGTACTCCTCCTCTATTCCAAATATGCCTCTTGCTCCAGACCATCCCTTTTTGGGCGCAGTGAATGTGCAAAGAATATGGGAAGTCATCTCCACGGAAATTCCTCATTTTGATACCGCTCCTCGAGACATCAAAATGAATTTTTACGAAGTCTATTGTGGCCAAATGCTGCAGTTCTATGAGCGTCGACGCAAGGCGAATGCACTGTCGGATTTGCTCTCCATGAACAAACAATTTTTGGAGCACATGATGTCGTTGCTCCAAACGAAGGACACGAGTCCGACGAAAAAAATCAAGATCATGGAAGAACAAGCCGAAGAACCGGTGCTCTACAAAATAGAGGACATCCAGGCAGAAAGGCAAAAACAATTCGACGACGACTTTCAACGGAAAAGGGCGGAATTCGAGAGTGCCGTGGCCCGGCCGGCTCCGCCGGCGATTCCTGAGTTTGCCATTCCCATTCAAGACGAAAAAATCACCAGCATGGAAGAGCTCATTGCACAAACTGTGGCTCAACGCAACTTTGATTTGATGGCCACAACCACAACCTCAACCTCAACCTCAACCTCAAACTCGTCTCCTTCTACAACATCAACCTCTCTTGTCAAAAAGGTCACCTTTCAGCAAGACGTTGAGATCGAGACGCGTCTGCAAAAGCTGGAACAAGATATTGTCGATTTGAACAGACGGATTGACGCGCTCTTTCACGGCAAAAACTGAAAGTCACTCCGCTTGAAGTGAATCTTTCCATCGGAATCAAAGCGAGCTCGAACCGCGGCGACCTCTCTGGGCAGCGATGACCGGATCCCCTTGACATACTCTTTGAAATCCTCTAGACGGAAGACAGACGATCTGCCGTCGCTTCTCGGTTGGTCGATCCGTATCGCAAATTCTTTACCATCCTCTTTCCTTGTGTACACTTTGACTTTCACGTTCGTTAGAATAGCATTAATTTCGATGTCCTTGTCCAACTCCATCGATGGCTGATAGGTCATTAAAGAAGTGTTGTTGTTGGTGACAAATGTTAGGCAATTGTTCGCCCCCGGTTGCAAGGAACAATCGATCGACGTTCTTCGGATCGATTCCAGGAACTGTGTCGCTATTCTCTCCTTCCGTTCGGACAGTTGATAGAGGTACTGATCCGTCGTTTCGCTGGCCTGTTTTTGCGTATTGAAATCTTTCGCCAAAACACTCATCACATCTTGGTTTTCGCTTTTCTCCTGCGCTTGCGAGAACACGGATAAATAGAGAAAGACCTTGACAAATCGATCTCTTTCCGGCAAGTCTTTGTGACTGCAAATTCGCCTCGCTCTTCCGACCACCTGTTCCAGTCTGACGGGATGCCAATACGGTTCCATTAAATGCACATACCTTGTATTCATAAGACTAATTCCTTCAGAGCCGGCTGCCGTGATCATTAGCACTTTGATGACGTTCCCCATTCGGTTGTCGACTTTTCCGTCTGGATTCAACACTCTGGTGATAGAACTTGGGACGCTGCTCCACTCTCCATTGTAAATGTTACGGATGATCTCCCTCTCTTCGTCGGATTCTGTGCCTGTGTAAAGAGCGAACCTCGGCTGTCCACCGTCAGTTACCGATTCATCGAGAGTCCAAGACGCGCCACTTCGCTGCAATTTTAAGCGTATAAATCCGTTCGCTTCCAAGACCATGGCGAAAATGGCAATGCCCTCCATGCGACGGAATTGACTGTATACCAGATGGGGTCCTTTTTTCCTTCGATCGGCAATGTTATCGAGCATGCTCAGAAATTTGGGACTGTACATCTCCAGACCAGTTGGAGTGAGATAATCGGCCGCCCCCAATTGAAGGACCTTGAGAGCTTCTTCACAAGCAGCATTGTACGATTGGTCTTTTGCGGCGAGTAATTCATCTGCCTCGATTTCTTGTTCTTCGTTCTCTGGTTCTTGCTGCTGTTCTTGTTCCTGTTGTTCTTCTTGCGGTTCTTCTTGTGGTTCTTCCACTTCCAAAAGAATTGGTTTCGGTTCGTTTTTGAGAATGTCTCCTCTTTTCTGCACGTATTTGTCGATGCCAATTTCACGATTGCTTCCGTCTTGCAAACTCAACAAATAATGGTCCACCAGAAGTTGAAGATCTTCGCCGTCGTCATTGGATGTCAGGTGCTGCTGCAAGTCCGCGATGATTTTCCCCTTTTGTTCTTCATTGAAACGTCGCAGATTTTTCACAGTTCTCATCACTCGATTCACGAGCGCATCCTTCTCTGATCGAAATTGAGCCGGAACCGGTCTGCCAGGAGGCACGGGAAAGGCGAAATTGCAATACATGCGTGAAAAGATACGATACGAGGAATCCATATCGGTGTAAATGTTGCTTCCTGTTGCCGCCTGTCGTGCTCGCTTGTTTTTGTCTGTCTTGAGCTCGCTGCGACGCGCATCGATGTATTGTTTGAACTGATAATCACTCATTTCCACGTTAACCACTTTGAAATCATCAACCTTCTCATAGAGAGGCAGCAGGTTCTCTTGCGTGCTGCGAAAGTAAGAGGTAAGACCAACGATGCGACGCATGAATTTCAACGGACTCTTCAGTTCATCCTTGGTCAAATCAACAAACGCATCGACGAACTGTTCCAGATCATCCGGCAAAGCCGTATGCAGGCTAACTTTCACCTCTTGCACTTGAATTTTCTTCGCACGCAGTGCTGCAATAACATTCTCTTTGAATTTCTCGTCGGAAACGGTCCCTGGAACTTTTTTGACGCCACGATATGATGCAGCGTTTCCTTCATACACATTTTGAAACTCGTACGGATTCCGCGTCACAATCAAGATGGAGGAGTTGTTTTCTTTTTCCAGCGTGCGAAAGTCCATGCTCTGACTGCGCTTGAAAATGTTCATGACTGCGTCTTCTGAAGGCTTCCCTTCCAAATAGAAACGCCATGTCTTGATGTATCCACGCAGAATGTTAAAGAGGACGCCAAGTTCATTGGGGTAGTTGATCATGGGCGTCCCGGTCAGCAAGACCACCTTGGAATCGTTGGCTGCAAGCAATTTTTCGTACAAACGAAGAAAGACCACTTTGTTTTTGTCCCCCCGTTGCTTGAGTTTATTGACGATGGCGCTCACCAAATTGTGCGCTTCATCGACAATGATGACGGAATTGTCGAAAGAGATATCGGGAAAATTCGTGCCACGCAGCCCATTGTAGTTGATAAATTTGTACTTGTTCTGGATCATCGCGTCGATCTGAGCGTCGATTTTTTTGCGCGTGGCGTCTTTGCGAAAGCGGTGGTAATTCGCTTTCTCGCCTGGTTTGGCCAACCAAACACTCTTGTGGGATCTGACCCAATCGGTGGACAGGCCAAGAACAGTAGACAGCGCCAAGATAATTTGTTCGTTGTCTTGTGTGCGCACTTTCTGCCAATGCTGTGCTTGCCGGAAAAGAGGATCGCCATATTTCTTGATCTCTTCCAGGTAGTTGCGCCGCAGAGACTTCGGGGTCATCACAATAATTTGCTTGCTGCTTTTGAGCCCCTCGGCCACCGCGATGCTGCTCGCTGTTTTACCGCTACCGAGACCATGATACAAGAGGAGGCCACGGTAAGGCGTATACAAACTCAGGTATTCTTTCACGACCAATTGATGCTGTAACAAGGTGGTATCACGGCTTTTGTCGCCCAAGTCCGCACAGGTGCGAATGGTTTCTTGCGGTCCCTGAGTACGCTCCTTTAAATAGGCATCTATGAAATTTACAAATACTTGCCGGTTGTTCATGAAAAAGGGTGTCGTGGGGACGGTGTATGTAGGAGGAGGCGGTATGCGTGATAGAATGTCTTGCGTCGTTAGAGAGAGTGGTTTGGTCGTGTGTCGGACAACTTGTCTTCTCTGGACCACTCGCTGCTCATCGCCCTCGCCTTCACTCGTGGTGGGCACATTAAACTCTACATTTTCGTCCCATTCGTCTTCGCTGTCGTCGACAGCTTCTGTTGCTGTTGTTGCTGCTGGAGGTTGATCAAGCTCACGGACATCGTTGATGATTGAGATTTCCTCTGTCAGGCGTCTAGGTTTTTTCAAAGGTGGAAGGGAAGAAGCTGCCGACAGCTCTTCTTCTGGCAACTCTTCGTTCTGTTGTTCTTGTTGTTGTAGCAATTCCAAATCGACGACTCCGGCCGTTTTGAGGAAACTGTAATCTTCGCCTTCCACTGGCTCATACAACTGCGGATCTACAATCCTTCTTTCTGGTCTCTTTTTCGCCGGTCCTGCTCGTTTCGTCTGCAAGCGCTGCAGAACATCCTCTAAAAATGGAGTGGCCATTGCTTGAAAGGGGGATGGAAAGAAAAAGCAAAGGCAAAAGATATAAATATTGTAAGCGTCGCTTTTAAATTTTTGGATTTTTCAATATGCATTACATTACGTCAATATCGTCGGGTCACTTTGTCACTCGTCTCAAATACGAAGGACTGAAGTGCTTCGTTGCATGCGGTTTGCTCGGCTTTGCGTTTGATTTTGTGAGTGCCTTCGCCCATAAAGAGGAAAATTTTCCCGTGAACAGAGACGTACTCGTGAACTGCTTGGAAAGTGTTGCTTTGCAAATCCGCGATCGACACGGACTGTTGATGGGTGAGTTGGTAGATCGGCTGTCCTAAGCACAAATAGACGCCCATGCGATATCCGCGCTCCACGTCGTGCTCTATCTCCACGTAATGCGGCGTCACCTTGAACTCCTTTTGAATTTTCACCTGCAAGATGTTCTTATAGTTATCGTCATTGGTGATTAGGGACACCCAATCGATGTGGGTTTCAAAAACATTCTCCACAAATTTTTGCGCCATTTGGAAACCGGGACCAGTCACGAAAAATGTCTGGAACCAGTTCTCTTCATCCTTGACCACTAATTTGTTGAAATCCAGAAAAAGCGCGCCCAAAAAAGCTTCAAATAGGCACCCCAATTTTTTCAGATTGGTGCGGATTTTCTTTTCTTCCGCGTGCCGCGACAGCACGAGCCACTTGTGAATTCCCATTTCCAGCGCTATTTTGCCAATGGCTTCGTTTTTGACGATGGCGATTTTCTTCTCTGTCATGAAGCCTTCGTTTTCCTTAGGGAAGCGCCTGTACAAATAATATTTGGTGACTAGCTCCAGGACCCCATCGCCCAGGAATTCCAGATTTTCATTCGATTTGGTGCTCAAGGGCAAGCAATTGGGAGGTCTCTCCACGATGGTGATGTTTTGGGCCTGGTTTTCAAAATTGGGACGTTTCGTGTAAGACCGATGAATGAACGCACGACGGTACAATTCCATGTTGGTGATGACTGGTGGCAGACCATACTTGGTTAGAATAAATCGAATATCATTCGATGTAATCTCCACGTTCAACGGATTGTAAGGATTGAAAACGAGACCTTCCTCGGACCGAACGATGTCGTCGTCGTGCAAATACTCATTCGCTTGCATTTCTTCTTCGATTATCTTTCTGTTACGCGTCCATTTCTATATTGATTTTGTCCTTCAACAAAGCACAGACAGAAAAAAATATGAGAGTACTTGTTTTTGGTGCAAGAGGGTGGATTGGTAGTCAATTTGTTGACATTTTGAAAAGTAACGGCGTCGAGTATGTGGAGGCGACGAGTCGTGCTGACGAGAATGACCAAGTTTCAGGAGAATTAGACATGGTGCAACCGACACATGTCGTGTCTTTCATCGGTCGAACCCACGGCAAAATCGGCGAGACGGTCTTTAGCACCATCGATTATTTGGAGCAAGAAGGCAAACTAGTCGAAAATGTGCGCGACAATTTGTTCAGTCCTCTTGTCTTGGCAGAGCTGTGCTACCGTCGCAAAATCCATTTCACCTACTTGGGCACAGGTTGCATTTTCAAATATGACGAGTCGCACCCCTTTGGCTTGGAGGAGTCGGGATTCGACGAAGAGAGCGATCCAAACTTCTTTGGTTCCTCCTATTCTGTCATCAAGGGTTACACCGACCGCCTTTTCCGAACACTTTATGATGACTCTGCACTGAATCTGCGCATCCGAATGCCGATCACAGGGCAGCGGAACCCTCGCAATTTCATCACCAAAATCACCCATTATGCGAAAATCTGTTCCGTACCCAATTCGATGACAGTGCTGCCAGAGATGTTGCCACTTGTCTACGAGATGATGCGCCAACGCACCGTAGGGACGGTGAATTTAACAAACCCGGGTCTCATATCCCACAATGAAATTTTGGAGATGTACCGTGCAAAAGTCGATCCCAATTTCCGATGGGAGAACTTCAGTCAAGAGGAGCAACGCAGTATTTTGGCGGCTGACCGATCCAACAACTTTTTGGAAACGGGTGTTCTCACGGCAATGTTCCCTTCGGTTCGTCATATTCGAGACGCAGTCGCCGCCTGCTTGGACGAGTATGTTTAGGGGGAAATTTGCGCTAAAAAATTAAAATGTTTTCTATGCTTATAAAAATTTGCAAACCACAAAAACACCCCAACAAAAAAAAATGGTATACATGAGTGGATCCAAGGCGTCGCGCAATGCGGCGTCCATTATCAACCGCACCAACACTTGTGGTGGTGTGAAGAAGGGCGGTCTTTCCCCTTCTGTCGGATGGTACCTTTCGAGTAACCCCAACTTGATCGGCGCCACCAACACCCAGTTCGGTCTTCGCTGCATCCCTAACACTACTGTGCAGACCCAGAAGTACGGCTACCACGCTGTTCACGGCGGCAACATGGGTTAAACGTACAATGTTGTTTTGTTTGTTTTTCAAATTCGACGATTTCTTTGAAAAACAATTACGCGAAAAACGATTGTCTATGTTAGAAGGTGGGGAAATTTGTTAGAAATTCTGTTTTACAAGAACCTTCCATTGTTATAGAGAAGTTGGTTGCAAACAGGTTGGATGGAAAACTCACACACTTTTGGAAATCTGCATTTTCTAACAAAATTCCCACAAAACTAACAAATATCTCTACAACAAACAAAAGTGATCTTATGTCTCAACCTGGAGTGCTGGGAAAAGGCGGCTTCGGATGCACCTATCGACCACCTCTTCGATGTGCTGGAAACTATCCGGACAGTTTCTACGATGGAAAAGTCACGAAGCTCATGACGGAGCGTCATGCAGAAGAAGAGATTGATGAATATGAAGCAATCGACGAGGCCGACCCTCAAATGAAATTCCATTTGGGCAACCCTGTCATGTGTGACTTGAATGGAAATTACGACACTCTTGTGAAAGAGACATGCGAAAATGATTTTTTGAAAGAAGACAATTATGAAGATCTACAACTTCTTGTGCTGCCAGACGGAGGTTTGGACACATACCAATTCTACAGAGGAGGACATGCGGAAGAATACTTTCTTCGTCACGGCGTGGCCGGAGTTCGTCACTTTCTTGCCGCGTTTGTCGAAGTTTCAAAAGGGTTGGAAGTCATGAAAAAAGCCGAATTATGCCATCATGATTTGAAACCATCCAACGTTGTCTGCAAAATCAGCGAAGATGGAAGTGTGCAGCTGCGGATGATTGACTTTGGGTCTATGGAAACAATGGGCAGCATCGCCGCCCTGGCCACCCAAAACAGAAACCCATTCGCGATCTATCACTGGAACTTTCCTTTGACGTGCAAATTCTTAGAACGAAAAGAATGGGACAAAATTATCAAAGCTATCAAAAGTTCCTCCACCGAAGAGTTCAAACAATCCATTGTGAAGGACGACGAAGCGCGTCATGCGACTCAATCGATGATTGATGACTGCTTTCCAGATGATGCAGACAACGATGCCTTGGTGACAAAAATTCTGAACAAATTTGCTGATTACCTGATCAACTTTCATAAGAGGTACCTTGCCACAAACATGGACGACCGATCCATCTGGCGCGATTATTTCAGCAATGCGATTAGGAGAATCGATGTCTTTGGTCTCGGCGTCACTTTTTTGTTTTGCACGCAACGCATGAAAAAATATTTCGATCAGGAGGCGGCTTTTGATGGAATTCTGACGGTGATGGAAGACATGATCAGTTACAACACGCCTGTCAGTGGATACACCAATCGACTGCAACAAGAAGTGGACAAGTTCAATGCAACTGCTGATAATCTGCAAGTGAATTTCGTGCGAAAAGAAGATGATACAAATCCAAATCCCGTCGAAGCCAGTGGGGGCAGTGTTACGCCGTTCGACCCGTACGCGGACCCTGTGGATGCGCAAGGCAATCCTTTGCGTTGGTGGAAACAAAGCGGAGGAGCAATGGGCACCAAAAGACGGAGAGGGATAAGGCGAACCCGACGAAGGACGACCAAGCGAAAAAAAACAACAAAACAAAGAACAAGAAAAACCGGAAGAAAACACGCCAGGAAACAAAGAATTGGATAGGGAGTTGTGAGTGTGTTAGTTCTTTTGAAAACTTGTTAGAAATTCATGTTTTCAAAAACCTCCTGATTTCACAAGAATCCAGTTTGCAATCCATAGAGCTTATAGAATGGATACTTTTCCAAAAACGCATTTTCTAACAAATTTCAACACATACTAACAATTCAATCTCATTACTTTCGCCTATGCGTCTTTCGATGATGACGACCACCATACAAATCCAACCATGCACGGCGTCTTGACCTTGCTGCGGCTTCCGATCCCCGCACTGGTCCTGTTTTGATTGGTTTCACAGGAAGTGTTAGTTTTGGCGGAGATGGTGGTGAAGGAGGAGATGGAGGAGGGGATGATGGTGGTGACGGTGGAGGAGAAGGTTGGAGCGAAGAGGGTGCGCTGGTTTTCGGTGTGTTGGCTCTAGACGCATTAGGGGACGTGGGTACATTCAGAGGTTGGTAAGTCGTTGGCATCGAAACGATTGCATTGAATAAATCGGGTGGCATGGGTCCCAGCTGCACCTCCGGTGCTTTGGCGCCACAAGTGATGGAATCCCGGTGCATCAAATACGCAACGTACGCAGACAATTTCGCGATGTAATCGGCCCACGACGGATTTCCATTCATTTTCTTTTCCATGATGAATTGTTGCAACTTTGGGAAGTCCCTCTCACGCAGATTGGTTTTGTTGCTGATCTCGATGGCGACTGACACATGAGGCAAGTTTTCGTCAACATCGCCTCGAAACAGAAGCACTTCGAACTGTCGCAGGAAAGCGAAAAGTGCTTGCCCATCACGCACTTCGCAAATCTGGTCTTTCTTGCCAATGTTGGAATTCTTCACGACGACCTCCAGGATTTTGCGCTTTTTCTCTTCTTGCGAGAGGCCAGCAAAATCCGGTCCGTTGAAGTCCACCATCATTGGAATCAGAGTGGCCCAATTGAAGCATTCCCAATCGTCTGTTGCAGAATACAGCGAATAGTCTGGCTTGAATCCGAACTTTTGATACATGCAGAAAGCGCCTGGGTTTTCAAAGCCGCCGGCCACTTCCAGTATTCCTCGCTGATCCAACGAGGGTGACGAGAGAATGAAATAACAAAAGAGGGCCATCATTGTGCGCCCTGCATTCTTATGGTTTTCGAATTCTCGAGCGCATATCAAGTTGATGGACGCTGTGTTGGGGAGCTTGTGACACTCACCAATTTCGACGACTACGAAGCCGACAACATCGAAATTCTCCAAGGCCTTTTTTTTCCCTCGGACGACCTGTTTGGTGGGGTCGTGTTTCACCAAGAGCGCAACATCGAATCTCCTCTCTTTGGTACGGAATGCGTTGTCGAGAGCATCTTTTAAGTACTCCGCTCCGATGCATGAACGACAAGAGAGCATGCATTGGTCGACGATATAGCCAGCAGGACTTTTCGAAATAAAAGAAAATGCGCGTCGAGCACTCTCAGCATTCATAAGTTGCAGTCCCCCAAAGGGATTCGGAGCGCCAGTGGCGGACGCCATGGCCAACACTTCGTTTTGAAACTTGGCGATCAGTTCATTTGTGAACAGCTTGGACATCTTTCGTGTCTTTCTTTTACAAAAAAGAAAAGAAAAGAAAAGAAAAAATTTTTTGAAAAATGGGTTGAGGAAAACCGATTTAATGATTCCAAGCCGCAACAGTGAAGAAAAAAATGAAGCTGATTGTAGATACTCGCGAGCAAGAGCTCTTCAAGAAAATCGAATTCCTGGTGAGTAACATTCCGTCCTTTCGAGGCCTGGAAATAGAGACGCAGCAACTTCCGCTTGGTGACCTCGTCATCCGCGACGGCGATGGAAAAGACATCTTGTTGATCGAACGCAAGAGTCTGGCTGATTTGGCGGCCAGCATCAAAGATGGACGTTATGAAGAGCAGTCTTATCGTCTGGATGGCATTGACCATCCGAACCATAACATTGTTTACCTGGTGGAGGGCGATTTGAATAAATTCGGCGCAGGTGGGTTTTTCAAAGAGCGCGTCGACAAGCTCACCTTGTATTCGGCCATGTTTTCTCTGAATTTTTTCAAGGGCTTTTCGGTGTTGAGATCGATGGACGCCAATGAGACGGCCACGATTGTCTGCAACATGGCGTCTAAACTGATGCGATCCGGGGACAAAGTCCCTTTTTACGCTGGCTGCAAATGCCACCATCCGTCATCCCAACAAGCACCAGAAACGGACGAATCTGCAGCAGTAGGCGCAGGCAAAGAATACGTCGCTGTCGCGAAGCGCGTCAAAAAGGACAACATCAGCAAAGACAACATCGGTGAAATCATGCTCTGTCAGATTCCTGGCATCAGTAGTGCTACCGCTTTGGCGATTCTTTCGAAGTTCCACTCGATTAGCGAGTTGGTGGTCAGTCTGAAAGAAGACTCAAACTGCCTGAACGACATAAAGACGGTCGATGCGAGCGGCAAACCGAGGAAGATCAGCAAGGCCGTGACCGCTAAGCTGCAGGAGTTTCTATCGTGAAATTAATACATGTAGACCTCGTTCCCTTCATACAAACCACGATCGACAAGGCCTTGTGTGTATTCGTCGCCAGCCCACTGGTCTTTCATTGCATTCGCTAATGGTTCGTACTCATCAGGAGGTCCTGTTGGAAAAGAACCATCCGACGTCATCGGCCTTACTTTTCCTGCGTTGCTGGAATGATAAGAATCGAAGTTGATTGGCATGACCGGCCTGTTCGGAGGTAAAACCATGTTTGGATAAGGAGTGGTGCTGACAGCCGCGGGAGTAGGAGACAACCCACCCTCTGGCTCGAAAACGTCCGGACGCATCTTGTATACGGAATTGCCCTGGGTATCGTAAGAATTCTGTAGATAGAGGACGGGACAACGAATGCCGGCGCCGCGTTGCCACTCCAAAAATTCAGCGTACTCCTCTAAATCGTTGAATTCAATCGGGTTGACACCTGGGACTTCAGCAAGGTCCGTGTTGTACAAGAAGAATTTAGAACCCTTCTGGACAAGAAGGTTGGGGCATCTCACGGGGCCTTGGAACCCTTCCTTGCCGTTTCCGAACATGTAATAATAGAGGCCCGCTAAAAAGACGAGCACCACGCTCCACAGCAAGACCTTATTGTCTACTTTGATCATTGATGATTTTTTTACTTGTTAGCTTAGCTTAGTGCAAGAGTATATTTTTTATCTGACGGAAAGATAAGTAACAAAAAAAACAAAAAAAAAGCAAACACGACGATGCACTTTCTTCATGCCGGCAAAGAAGACGCCAAAAAGATCAATGATATTGTGGAGAATGGCAACCACGTGTTTCTGTTCGTGCACATGGATGGCTGCGGGCACTGCGAAGCGATGAAACCAGCGTGGCAAAAGCTCAAGAGCGTGCTGAGTGATCATTACAAAGAAAGAGACAATGTGTATGTGATCGATGTCGAACAGTCGAACTTGGATGGCGTGCGTCACGTCGGGAAAATGGAGGGCTTTCCCTCTCTGAAGTACATCCACGGAAACAATGTGGAAGACTACGAATCGGACAGTAATAAGATCGGTGAAAAAGATCGAAGCACCGACTCTTTCATTCGCTGGATCGAGTCCAAAATTGTGGATTCCAAGTGGAGTTTAAAGGGAGGGCGTAGAAGAGGTCATAAGTCACGATCGAAATCAAGGAAGTCAAAAAGCAGAAAGACAAAAAGCAGAAGGCCAAAATCAAAGAGTAGACGCGTAAGATCAAGGCGTTAGAGAAAAAAATAAATGGTTTCACATTATTATAAATAAAGCATGCCGCGTTTTTCGAGATCGCTGCGGAAGTATTCAGATCCAACGGTGGCTCAGAAGAGGGCGTACCGATATTTGGGTCGCACGGCTCGCTTGTATCCAGCCTCTAACAAAACAAAGAAATACAGGATCTGCGACAGAAAGAGTCATCACTGGGTGAACTTTGGGCAAATGGGATACGAGGATTTCACCAAACACAAGGACCGTGGACGTCGCCAGAATTATTTGACGCGATCAGGCAAAATACGCGGAAATTGGAGAAGAAATCCATATTCACCCAACAATTTAAGTCGCCATATTTTGTGGTGAAAAAAAATTGAAAAACGATACAAGAGCCGGCGTTGTTACCTTGTTCAAAACAATATAACAACGCAATAACCAAAACAAACCAAACAAACCAAAAGAATGGAGCGTGTCTTTCGTCTGTTTGATTTCAACTTGGCGACGCACCATCGTCGTGTTGAGGTGGTTCATGACGACGATGACGTCGATGACGATGACGATGACGACGAGGAAGAAGAGGAACGCGAGGAAGCGAGATTCCTCATTCAAATGTTCGGCATCGACGAACAAGGCAAGACATGCTCTGTCCTCGTGGAGGGTTATCAGCCCTTTTTCTATGTGAAGGTGGACGACAGCTGGAACCGCCAAAAGAAAGAGGAATTTGTAGCTCATTTGCGAAAAACGATTGGTCCGCGTTTCGCGCAAAAAATTGTGGAGCACAAACTCATTCTCAGACGCAAGCTATACGGCTTTGACGGCGGGAAGCTGCACAAATTCGTGCAACTCAAGTTCCAAGACATGACCACTTTCAACAAGGTCAAAAATTTGTGGTACTTCAAGAGCCAGGAAAACCAAGAGTTGATCTTGAAAAAACAAGGATATCTCTTTGGCAAGACCTCGGTGGAGCTCTATGAGGCCAACATTCCCCCGCTCTTGCGTTTCTTCCACATTCGCGAGGTGAGCCCCTCTGGCTGGATTGCCTTGCCTCTCTCCAAGACCAAAGAGACATCTTTTAAGACCACCACCTGCGATTACGAATTCACGATTGATTACCATCACATCATTCCGCTGAACGACAAGGAAACCCGTGTGCCTTACAAAATCATGAGTTTTGATATAGAGGCCAGCAGTAGCCACGGCGACTTCCCCATCCCCGTCAAGACTTATAAGAAGCTGGCCACCAACATTGTTGACCTGTTTTCCGCTCCAGCTGCCAAAAAATGGACGGAAGATGCTGCCAAGGAACAGTTGCGTCGTATGGTGCTCGCTGCCTTTGGCAAGCACGCCGCCTTCGAAGGTGTGGATCTTGTCTATCCGAAAGAGAATTGGACGATGGAACGTCTAGAGGCCGCAACCATGCGTTGGTTGGAACGTCCTGTCCGTGGTCAGCTCACAGAGGAGGATGTTCGAGCCCAAAGCATCGAGCAAATGTTCGATCAGCAGTTACAGCAACAAAAAGGTTTCCATGATGAAGACGACGACGAGACCACGGAAGACAATGATGTGGACGACAACGACGATGCTCCTGCTACTGCTGCATCCAAGATGATGCTACCTCTGTCAGGACGTCGCGTCGTGTCTCTCTTGATGGATCCCAAGGCAAGCCGTGAGACCAAAATCGAAGAGCTCAAATGGTCGTTGCGTCAAGAGTTTCCCGCGCTAGAGGGCGATAAGGTGACCTTCATCGGCTCCACTTTTGTGCGATATGGCGAACAAGACCCTTACTTGAATCATTGCATCGTGCTGAATTCTTGCGACGCGATGAGCAGCGTTCCCCATTCTGTGGTGGAGACTTACAACACCGAAAAAGAGGTGCTATTGGCGTGGACTGATCTGGTGCAGCGCGAGAACCCCGACATTGTCATCGGCTACAACATTTTCAGCTTTGATTACGAGTTCATGTTTCGGCGATCCCAGGAATGCAACTGCTTCAAACAGTTTCTCCAGTTGTCTAGGAATAAGAACGAGATCTGTGCGACCCAGGGTCGCGACGGCGGCGCGTGGGCCATCGACAAGAGCAGCATCACTCTAGCCAGTGGGACGTACGATCTGTCGATTATCAAGATGCCCGGGCGCTTGCAAATCGACATGTTCAACTGGTTTCGACGCACCGAGAATTTGACGTCTTACAAGTTGGACTACGTGGGTGGCTACTTCATCGGCGACGAAGTCAAAGCCCTGGAACAGCGACCAACCGAAAACCGGACGCGCATCAAGACATCCAACATGACGGGTTTGTTAGAGGAGTCGTTTATTCACTTCGAGGAAATCAACCACTCCAGCGATTATTACAAAGACGGGCAGAAATTCCGTGTGACTTGCGTGAACAAAGCGGAGGGCTACTTCGAAGTGGAAGGGTTGGAAAATCCGCAAGCGAAAAAAGTGAAATGGGGCCTTGCCAAGGACGACGTGACTCCAAAGGACATTTTTCGTATGACCAATGAGGGATCCGCTGCGCGTGCTGTGATTGCCAAGTACTGTATACAGGATTGCAATCTGGTGCACTATCTGTTGAACAAAGTCGACGTACTGACGGACTTGATAGAGATGGCCAAGCTTTGCAGCGTGCCGATGAGTTTTTTGATTTTCCGTGGCCAGGGGATCAAGCTGACGAGCTACGTCGCCAAAAAATGTCGCGAAAAACGAACGCTGATGCCGGTGATTCCTAAGGGGGCGCGCGACGACGGCTACGAAGGTGCCATTGTCTTGGAACCCAAATGTGGCTTCTATTTGGATCAACCTGTGGCCGTGGGAGACTTTGCCTCTCTGTACCCGTCTTCCATGTTGAGCGAGAATCTTTGTCCGAGCAGCAAGGTGTGGACGCGCACGTACGACCTGGATGGACAGCTGTTAGGTGAGACGGGGGTCAAGGACCCCTTCAGTGGCGTCTTTTTGTATGACAATTTGCCTGGCGAAGAGTACGTGAATGTGCGGTTTGACACGTTTCGCTATGTTCGCAAAACACCCAAGTCTCGTGCCGAGAAAGTCAAGAGTGGGTACAAAATCTGCCGCTATGCACAGGGCAAGGCGATCATGCCATCCATCTTGGAGGAGTTGCTTGGCGCGCGCAAGTCGACCCGAAAAATGATTCCCCTGCAGAAGGACGACTTTATGAAAAATGTGTTGGACAAGCGCCAACTGGCTTACAAGACGACCGCGAATTCTTTGTACGGACAACTGGGTGCCAAAACCAGCACTTTCTACGAACCCGACATCGCCGCCTCGACGACTGCTACGGGACGTCTGTTGTTGACGTATGCGAAGCGGGTGGTCGAAGAATGTTACGGAGACACGCTGGTGGAAACGGCCAAGCATGGCACGGTCCAGACTCGGGCAGAGTACGTGTATGGCGACACGGATTCCGTCTTTTTCACGTTCCATCTGTGCGACCCGGCTACCAATGAGCCCATTGTCGGGCACAAAGCACTGGAACTCACGATTGAGATCGCTCAAGAGGCGACCCACATGGTGTCGAGTTTCCTGAAGGCGCCGCACGACTTTGAGTACGAAAAGACCTTTGAACCCCTCTTTCTGTTGTCGAAGAAGAGATACACCGGCATGTTGTACGAGTTTGATCCGAACAAGGGCAAACGCAAGGAGATGGGTATCGTGCTGAAGCGCCGCGACAATGCGCCCATCGTGAAAGACGTCTATGGCGGCATCATTGACATTTTGTTCAAAGAGCGAAACATTCAGAAAGCGATGGAGTACCTCGGCAAGCGGTTGCAAGACCTAGTCGACGGACAAGTGCCCATTGAAAAGCTGGTGATTTCCAAGTCGCTGAACTCATCTTACAAGAATCCGCAACAGATTGCGCACAAGGTGCTCGCAGATCGCATCGCTTCACGTGACCCGGGAAACAAGCCAGCATCGGGAGATCGTATCCCTTTTGTGTACATCGTCGTGAAAGACAAGAAGGCCCTTCAAGGCGACAAGATTGAGACGCCGACGTTCATCGCGGAGAACAAATTGCGCATCGATTACTCTTTCTACATCACGAACCAGATCATGAAACCGGTATTGCAACTATTCGGCCTCGTGCTCGAAGACATTTGGCGCATGCAAAAGCGTGCGATCAAGATTAGCAAGTTTCAAGAGGAAGTGGAGGAGCTGAAAGCGACGGTGGAAAACGAGGAAAAGTTGGCCGAGAAAATCGAGAAAATACGTCACAAGGAAGTGAAAGCGTTGTTATTTGATAAGTATTTACGTGAGACAAACAATGCCAAAGAAGGCAACCGTAGTATCGTAGCATGGTTTACACCGAAGTGAAATGAAATAGTTTAAAGTTTAAAAACATTGACCTTTTCTTTTTTTAAATTTTTGAATAAAATGTCATTGTGCAATGGTAATGGTGCTTGCGTCAATGCGGGTGTGAATGTTACACTGAAGATAGTGACGAGGAGAGTGAAGTATTAGTGTATGATGAAGTTTGTGTTTGTGGACACAGACAGCATAATGGGTATTGTCCATCAAATTGTTGCGTTCCGGTTCAATGTCGAAATTATAAATTTTGCAACATGATGCTGCCAAAATGGGTCACTCTTTGCCATAATGAAATGTGTGTGAATTGCGCGGTTCAACTAGGCAAGCACTCCTCCACAAATCAAGTGAAAAGCTGCTGTGTTTGCTTTGAAAATAAAAACATGTTGAAATTGAAATGCGAACACGAAGTTTGCAATGACTGTTGGTACACCATATCGAAAGGAAGTGGGAAGTGCCCGATGTGTCGTAATATAAATGATTGGTCAAACTAAAACAAAATTAAACGTTTAGTTTTGTTTTGTCTGTTATCAATGACAATGACCTGGGTCGATCCGACACAATACGATCCAAACGATGTGTGCAGCATTTGCCACGACGTGAATGGAACAAGACAAGCCATCTACAAAACAGAATGTGGGCATTTGTTCCACAACGACTGTCTGCACGAGTATTGCGAACACTTTCGTTGGCAGTCGATGCGTTGTCCTGTCTGCCGTGCAGATTTGAAGTGGTACTCTTGCACGGACGTTTGGGCATTCAAAGAACAAGCGTTGGGAAACAGAAGCGGTGCCCCATTGTTTCACGGAAACGCACACGTCTTGGGCATTTATCTCAAGGCGGAACCAAGAAAATGATTCATGATGGAAAAAAAATAAATAATATTGTTTAATAATATTGTTTACTTTTCAAAAAGAGAGAGATGAGCGAATTGGACGAGCCAGCTTTCAACACAAACAAAATCCGCGTAAAACCAACAGCAACAAAGACAGCTGCATCGTCTTCTATCATTGGCGAAGGGTCTTACGGATGCGTCTATCGACCCGCCCTACGTTGTGCCGACGTAAGCGACATCGACTATACAGGAACTGTTACCAAGATCCTCTCGCGAGAAGATGCGGAGGATGAGTTGCGAGAATTCAAAACAATAGATGATCTTGACCCTGAAAAAAAATTCCATGTCGGTAAGCCCTTGATTTGTCGTCCAAGAGACATGGACCAAGACATTTTCAAAACATGCAATCCTTTGAAAAATTCCAGGTCGAAAGATTACAGGTTGTTGGTCATGCCCGACGGTGGCATGGATTTGGCCAAATTCTTTGAGAGTGGCGCCTACAAACCCTATTTTCAAAAATTCGGCGAGGCTGGCCTGGATCACTTTTTGCAAGCAGCGGAGGCACTTCTTAACGGGCTGGCTGTGATGCAACATAACGGACTGTGTCATCATGACATCAAAACACAAAATGTGGTCATTTCAACGGATCCAGCGACGGGCAAAATTCAGCTCAAGCTGATCGATTTTGGTATGATGAACACCTTCGACGAAATAAAAATGTTTTCAACCGCAAACGTCAACAGACTCGGTACGTATTGGTTTAATTTTCCTCTGACGTGCGGAATCATCAACCAAAAAATGTACACATCCGCGAGAGCCTTCACGAATTCCGAGGGGTTTTTATTGATTGAAATGAACGACCCAAGAGCGAATGAAGCGACCAATTACTTTTCTCGTGTCGTCGGACAGAATCCGCGCGAAGTTAAGCGAGAGTACACTGAATGGTTTATGGCAAGAGGACCGGATACGGCGACGTATGACAATTTTCTCAACTATGCAGTGCGAAAAATCGACATTTTCGGCATGGGGTTTGCGCTTCTCGAGTCAATGTACACAATGAGACCAATTTTCCTCAAATACAAAGCAGGCAATAAGTTCAAAAATTTCTATGATTTTTTCCTCCGCATGACGAGGTACAACAGTCCCATCAACGTCGATGAGTATATCACAGATTACAAGGCACTGCTTCAAATGAAGTATCAAAAGCAAGTGGGTGGGTTCGACCCTTACGCGGACCCTACCGACGCCAACGGTGAACCCTTGCGTTGGACCAGGACCGGTGGTAGAAAACGTAGAAGACGCACCAGAGCGAAAAAATCATGTGCTAGGACAAGGACAAGGCGAAGAAAGTGATGAAACAAAAAAAATAATATCGCTAATCTTTAAAGCAATCGCTTAAAGATGAGTACAACCAGCGAGGAGGTCTCCTCCTTGGAGGAGGAATCCTTCAAAAACTCCAAGATTCGCGTCAAACCAAAGACATCGACAATGGTGCCATCATCGTCTGCCATTATTGGCGAAGGATCCTACGGATGCGTCTATCGACCCGCCTTACGATGTGCCGACCGAAGCGACATCGACTACAGGGGAACTGTCACTAAGATTCTCACGCGAGAAAATGCCGAAAAAGAGTTGCGCGAGTTCGAGAATATAGATCTCGTTGATCCTGACGAGAGATTCCATGTTGGCAAGCCCAAGAGTTGTCGACCGCAAAATATCGATCGACACATTTTTAGTAAATGCAATCCCTTGAAGAATTCCACGTCACAAGAAGATTATTTATTGTTGGTCATGCCGGATGGGGGCATGGATTTGGCGAAATTTTTCCAGAGCGGTGCATACAAAACCTATTTTCAAAAATTCGGCGAGGCTGGTCTGGATCACTTCTTGCAAGCGGCGTTGGAACTCCTTATCGGACTTGCTGTAATGCAGCTCAATGGAGTGTGTCACCACGACATCAAGACACAAAATGTGGTCATTCAAACGGATCCTACCACTGGCAAAATACAGTTGAAGTTGATTGATTTCGGCATGATGAAAACATTTGACGAAATAAAAAAGGAGTCCACGAGAAGTAGATACAAGTACGGAACTTATTGGTTCAATTTTCCCCTCACTTGCGGCATCATGAACCAAGACATGTTCAATTTGGCGAGAAGTCTTCGGAACCGCGAAGAATTGGATCAAAATCTCTTTACAGAAAGAGCCAAAAAGGCGGTTTTTTACTTCTCTCAAGACATCGGTGAACAGAATCCATATCAAATCTTTCTTGATTATTGCAAATGGTTTCTGGCGAGAACACCTGATACGGCGGTGTACGACAACTTCCTCGATTATGCAGTGCGGAAAATCGACATATTCGGCATGGGGTTCGCACTGACTCAAGCTGTCTTCAACCTGAAGCCTATTTTTGACAAATATCCGTCGGGCAGGAAGTTTGACCACTTTTATAAGTTTTTCCGCAGAATGACAGAGTACAACAGTCCGATCAATGTGAATGCGTACATCGAGGATTACAAAGCCATGCTTTCGATGAAACCAAGAAGGCAGGTGGGCGGGTTTGATCGTTATGCTGACCCTGAGCCCTTGCTTATGGGAGGAGCCTCAAGAAAATCGAAAAAATCGAGAAAATCGAAAAAATCTCGAGGGAAGAAGAGAAAGGCGACCAGGAAAAGTCGTGTTTAGTACCTTTTTTTCAGCACTTCATCAAAGTAGTCGTTATCACGGTCATCGTGGAAGACCACACCTTTCGACCAAGTACGAGTGCGTAGTTCGAGACATTGAATGATTCCATCTGTTGCGTCGTCTTCCTCCACCTGGAAGAAAGAGTGGAACGGTTCCGATGCGTCTGGGTAATGAAAAATGACCAAGAACTCAAAATTGTTCGTTTTTCGCAACAAAGCAGATCGCAGGCGCTTGACTTGCTCTATGATATCCGCTTTATCACGTGAGACATTCTCCTGCGGAAGGTTGATCCACATCATCGTAAACACTTTGTGTTCCGGTTGTCGCAGCAATGCGCGAAATCGGTCGACGCATCGAACGTAATACTGGTAATCGGCGTCGTTCTTCAGTGGGTTCTTGTGATTGAACATGGTTTTTCCACAAGGGTAATAGAAGGTGTGACCACATTTGTCGTGACCTCCGTCCACGAAGAAGGACCGATCGAGAAATGTGGTAAAGTTGTCGTCTAAGCAATGGATCACCGAGTCAGGCGACGAGAAGATCCAGTCGAAAGGGTAAGAACAATGTTTCCAACCATTCCTTTTCAAAAGGTTGGCAGAATGACATAATGTCCCCAAAGAGCAGAACACTGGTATCGTCATCGTTTGATGGAGGGTTTGATTGATTTGCTTAAATAAATCCTGCATTTTTTTATTTGCAGTACCTTTTTTTCAGCACATCATCTAAATATGCGTTTTCGGCGTCGTCCGTGAATACCACACCGGTGGATGTGGTTCGTGTGAATATATTCAACAGGACGATTTGTCCGTCGTGGTCTTTGTTTTCCTCCACATCAAAACGATGAGAGCTGTGAGGTGCATGTGGAAAATGGAAAATCACCAAAAGTTCAAAATTGCTCGTGTGACGGGCGAGGGTGTCACGAAGTTGCTTGATTTCATCAATCTCGCGCTCTTTATCGCCTCCACCCATGTTAAATCGGAACATCACGAACACTTTGCGCTCTGGGTTTTTTAAATACTCGCGGAAACGATTGACACATCGAATGTAGTACTGGTATATGTGCTCGAATCGAATGGGATTCTTGTGTTGGAACATTGTCGTTCCACAGGGAAAGTAGTATTTGTGTTTGCACTTTTCGTGATCGACGTCTTCGTAGAAAGATTTGTCCAAGAAAGTCTTGAAGTCATCCTCTATGCAGTGGATGACATTTCGATAATTAGTGAAGATCCAGTCAAACGGATAGGAACACCATTTCCATCCGTTGCGTTTCAAAAGGTTCGCGGCGTGACAATGAGTGCCGAGAGAGCAAAATAGAGGGGGGGAAGACATTTTTTGATTGATTGCTTTTTTTTTGGGTTATCAAAAAAAAAGCAAAACATGAACGGAAAGTGACGTCGTCGATCACCTCAAAGGCAAATTGTTGATCACTGTCTCGAAATACAACATATTCTGGGAGGGGTCAAAGATGAAACGGTCGTTGCTTCGTCTAGGGAAAATGTTGGACATAATTTCTGAGATGGCTGTGTCGGCAAGAGCAGACAGTCCCTCGGACAAGGCATCGGATGTTGCTGTTGCATTTGCATTGGCATTGGCATTAGCACTTGTTTCTCCTACTGGAGAAGCAGCTTGAGTTGGCGCAGCAGAAGGGGATTCAAAGTTACGAATGTCATACCGACAGACAGGACAGCGAACGTTAGAGAGAAACCAATTGTTCAGCTCGTTTGTTCGGAAGACATGGCCACAGAAGCGAATGGTTGTGACCAACTCGTCGGCCGTAAAGCGCTCTAGACTGATGGGACAGGTGTCGTTGATGGGTGCAGCGATATCACGAAACAAGAGGGTCTGCGTTGCGCGTTGGAACTGCTCGGCGGTTGGTGCGACGGGCACACTGGAAAAAAAGTTGGATAGAATGTTCGAAAGACCACCACCAGTGGTCTGAGTTTGCAGGGGCTGAGGTCTTGGTCTTCTGGCCGATCTAATCAAGTTGTCACTTTGCAAAGCATAAGATGCATGATTTGTGGTGAAGTCTTGAGGGCGCGGCGTGCGTCTCTGAAAGTAAATATCGGAAATGGATTGCCTTAAACTTTCTTGGACACGATAGAGGTGATTGATGTGATTGTTTGTCGCATTCAATTCATTCATGTAAAATTCAATGAGTCGTCGCTGGTCGAAGGTGAGATGGTAATCATTGTGGCCACGATGATGGCTGTTATTGTGGTTGTGGTTGGGCATTTTGGAACAAAAACAATTGTGTTACTAATTGTTGAAAAAAAATGGATTCTGAGACTTTGTCGTGAAATTTAAATCAAATTTCAAACTTGAAAACGAAACAAAAGAAAACAAAAAATCAAAAAAAATCAAAAAATGAGCTCCGCTGGATTGTCGAACCTGGGCAATACATGCTTTATGAATGCGTGTTTGCAGGTCCTCTTTCACACGCCTGGCTTATCCTCTTTGCTGGACACACCTTCTTTCCAGCAACGCATCAAAGTGTGCGCAGAGTCCGCGCTACTACTTGAATGGGACGAACTTCGCAAGCTTATGGCGCAAACAAAGACGGTGGTGAGTCCCGATCGATTTTTGCATGCCGTGCAGCAATATGCCAGAGAGAAAGGCCGGATGAATTTCGTTGGGTTCGACCAAAACGATTTGCCCGAGTTCTTCCTCTTGCTGATTGAAAGCTTTCACATGGCGGTGTCCAGAAACGTGAAGATGACTGTCCAGGGAAAACCCGTGGACGACAAGGACGTCCTCGCGGCTCAATGCTTTCAAATGGTCAAGCGCATGTACGAGAAGGACTATTCAGAAATCTGGAATTTGTTTTATGGGATTCACGTCTCCTCTGTTCGTCACGCCCAGACAGGGAAAGTGCTGAGCTGTGTACCGGAGCCATTTTGCATTTTGCAGTTGCCGCTTCCTGCGGAAAACAAAACTGCCACCCTCTTGGAATGTCTGGACGTCTACGTCCGAAGTGAGCGAATGGAAGGCTCGAATGCCTATTTCGAGGAAACCACAGGCCAAAGAATCACAGCGGATAAAACTTTGTCCTTCTGGAGCTTCCCGAATGTGTTGGTAATTGAATTGAAGCGATACAACCACAGCAACCGCAAGAATCAAGCATTCGTGACTTTTCCACTGGTGGATCTCGATTTAAGCAAGTACAGCGTGGGCTACAACAAGGAAACCTTCCGATACGATCTGTATGGAATTTGCAATCACAGTGGTAGCACTGCAGGTGGGCATTACACCAGTTTCGTGCGGAACACGGCTGGCGCGTGGCATTTGTACAATGACACCGTAGTCACTACCGTTGAAAATTTGACACAACTCATTACACCCAAAGCATATTGCCTCTTTTATAAAAAAAAAATGCAAAGTAAGAATTAATTGAATTAATTGAAATTGAAAAGAAAGAAAACACACACAAATGAATTGGAAATTCCCACGTTGGCAAGGAGGAGGAGGAGGGGGCGCACCTGATAGATTGTCTGATCCGCAAGGTCCGTTTGTGTCCTTTCAGTTTCAGGACTCCGAACTGTTCGCACAAATCAACCAACTTTACAACACCTTCAATTCGTACTTCTTCGACCCGACAGCATTAGCCATCCTCTTTGTCGTGTTTCTCTTGTATGTGATCTATTTCTTCAGTTTAGGCGCGGACTCTGCTTCTGCTGCACCCAGTTCGTTGTTTGGCGACTATGCGACTTCGTCAAATACTCCGTCCCCGTTTTTGATATTCTTCGTCATTGTGTTTATCCTGATTGCTCTTGTGTATGTATTTCGGTTCAATGGATTCGATTGGCTGACACGCTTATTGAAAAATCCAGATAAGTTGCCGAAACTTTCGTTGTCCTCCATCGGGGAAGTCTTCAACGTTCCCGAAAACAAGTACACCTATGATCAGGCGAAGACGCTCTGCAATGCCATGGGCGCCCGATTGGCCACTTACCGAGAAATCGAAGACGCGTACAACGCGGGAGGGGAATGGTGCAACTATGGCTGGTCGGATAGACAAATGGCTTTGTTTCCCACACAGGAAAAGACATTTGATGGTCTGCAAAAGATCCCTGGGCATGAGCATGATTGCGGACGTCCCGGAGTGAATGGGGGTTACATGGCGAACCCGAACCTCCGGTTCGGCGTCAACTGCTTCGGCAAAAAGCCGGCGATGAATGCAGAAGAGAAAGAGCTGATGCGCCCCCCTTCAACTTGCGCGAACGATGTGGTCCTGGAGAAGCGTGTTGATTATTGGAAAAATCATTTGTCCCAAGTGCTGTTGTCGCCGTTCAATTACCAATCATGGTCAAGGATGTAACTAATTCATTGCAATCAACTTTCTTTTTTGCAATGAATGAAAAAATGAAAAATTGGTTTTACCAGGCATCTCCACTATTTTTTCTAACGTTGACAATGATCCAGAGCACCAAGTAATAAATGCACGATGCCGGTAAACCGATTTGCATGACCATCGCGCCGACGAAAAACAATCTCGAAATCAATGCACCCAACAAATAGCGCGTCAACAGGAAACGCTCGACGTCCTCTGCAAAGGGTGGAGCACCCAAGCTTTTTTTGCGGCAAATCGGGCATCGGCGATTGCGACGAATCCATTCCAGCAAGCAAGAGGCATGGAAGCAGCTGTCGCATTCGCATGAAAGGACCGCCCAGCAAGCGGGAAGTTTGTGAATTGGCAGGACGTCATCGTCCTGACCGAGGCAAATCAAGCATGTGTCTAAGTTCAAATTGATCACAACTTCCTGTGATTGTTTTAGTTTTACACTGTCCTCCAAATAGAAATGATAGATGTCAAAATACATGTTCTTCGATCTTGAACCTTGGACCGCTAAAAAATGTTCCCGAAATATTACAAGGCAGACCGTCGAATGGTTTTTCGGCGTTCCGGTTTGCGGACGTGCCTCGTCTGTCGCTTGCGTCGATTGTCCTTCTCAATGAAGGCAAACAGCTTGTCATGCAAGTCGTCGTCCAAAGGTCCAGAGGATGACATTGTCATCGACACAGAATGCGACGATTCGCTTCCGCCTTTCGACAAACCTACGGGCACGGCCAAATTTTCAAACAATTTGGCCACGTCATCCGTGTTGCCGCGCGTAATGATTTCTTCGGCTTCGTCTCTTCCTCCTCCGTTTGCACGGACAATTGAAAACGGTGATGATTGTTGCTGAAAAAGGGACGAGTCAATACGGAAACCCCCGCTCATCAAATTTCCCTGTTTGTCGGTGTAAAAGACAAAGTCACCGCTTTCGAGAAACTCATTCTCGTCTTCCCCCAAGCTGCTGGTGCTCATCTCGCTATCGGAGTCGTCCATCTTGCCTTCTTTGGCTCCTCCTTTGGTTATGCCTTTCTTGCTCATGCTTATTTTTGCAGATGAGAAAGAAAGCATTTAAGTGGCTTCGTTATCACCGTCCACATCTTCGTCCTTTTTGTTGTTATAGAAACGTTTCAGATCCACAACTGTTTTCCTGGCTCGTTTCATTCGCACGTGCCTTAAAATGCGTTGCACATGCGCATCTTCAGGAAACAAATCACGCAAACACTCCTCTAAATATTTGAAAGTCAAGGTTGGCGCAACCGATGACTCGGCGAATTTCAAGCGCCCATCGCTAATCTGGATGGATGCTTTCTGCAGCCGATTCGTCTGCATGTACTGAGTAATGGTGCTGGTCAATTGATTTCTTCTGTCACGAATTTCTTTGGCGCGCTGGTTGACAAGACGAAGCTGATTGTCCAACGCGACCCATTTTTGGATGTCCTGCTGGAACGATTGCATCAGTTTTAACGTCTACGCGAACTTCTATGTCTTGACAAAGATCTTCGGCGGATGGTTTTGCCGTACAACTTGTTGAGGCCGAGGAGGGCACCTACAGTGAGGATACCTCCTAAAAGCGATCCACCTTTCTTGACCATTTTCGCGCTTTTACGTCTATGGCTTCTTCTTCTGCGTCTTGCGCCGGCGCTTTGAATGAGGGCGAGTTGTCCGCTGGTGGGTACGCCCTGCATTCCATTCGCATTGGGGTTGTTCAAGGGCACCACTTGAGTGCTGTTGGAGGCGACAAGGTTTTCTCCGCCACGGATGCCGATAGCGTTGTTGTATTGCTGGTTCATGTCGCCTACGGTGGCCAATTCATAGGTGGCAGCAGAGGAATATCCTCCGCGCATTTTCCTTCTCATCGAGTGACGTCTCTTTGCCATTTTTGGTTTGGGGTATGTGTATTATCGGTTCACAAAAAAAAAGCGCGCACACCCCTTCCTTTTCTCTTTTGTTCCCTACCCTTTCCTTTCCTTAAGATTGCAGGTACCAGTATTGTTTCCTCAAAACCGTGACAAGAATGACCAGAATGGCTAAAATGAGAATAAAAATCAGAAAGACCAAAAGGATGATGGCATAGATGTACGGGTAGATCTCATAGAGGATCAGGTCGGTCACCGGGGAGAAGAGAATTTTGATTTCATTGCGAATATCGTCTGTTTTCAGTAATTCCAAACATTGTTTGATCAACGACGAGTCTTTCATATCATATCATTGCCATGCTCTTGAAAAAAAAAGAACCCGTTGAAACTCACGCAAATTTTTTTGCGTCAACAAACGTTTTAAAAGAAAGGACCAAATGACCAAACAGCAGTGAAAAAAAAAGAAAAAAAAAGCATGGAAAGCATCGTGGAACCCACCGCAGATTTCGATTTCCAAGGTCTCAGTTTAGGCCAACCAAGCGTTATTCCAGGAGGTGCCTATTTCACGCGCATTCTTTTCCATGGCAAACCCTTGTACTTCGAGAGTCCCAAATGCTTAACACGACAAGGAATGGTGAAAAGTGGCAAAAAGGTCCACGCTGACCTCATGTACGACCACACGGACACTGCATTCGTGCAATGGATCGAAAATTTGGAGACCAAGTGTCAACAGCTTCTCTTTGAGAAGGGGGACACCTGGTTTCAGACGAAACTAGAGATGGACGACATCGAAAGCGCTTTTACATCCAGTCTGAAAGTTTTCAAATCGGGTCGTTTTTATTTGATGAGGGTGCACGTCAACCCCAACATGCGCGTGTTCGACGAGGTTCGGCAAGTGCTCACTCTGGAGTCCGTGACAAAAGACACCCACTTGGTTTCGATAGTGGAAGTGCAAGGAATCCGCTTTTCGTCTCGCAATTTTCAGATCGACATGGAGGTGAAACAAAGTATGGTGGTAAGTCCTGACCCGTTCTTGGATGATTGTTACATTCGCTTGCCTCCCAAGCCAAGAGTAGCGACCTCCTCTCGAGAAAAGCCTGCTGTAGAAAAGAGAGAAGACACGAATGAAAAGAAAGAGGAGGTGATGGTTTACAAAATCACTCAAACGAACGTGTCAAACGAGCCAAACGAGCCAAATGAGACAATTGAGACAAACGAGACAATTGAGCCAAACGAGTCCACACACGGGAATACAAGCGAGAAAATTGAGCCAAACGAGACGAAGATTGTCGTGGATACAAAAGACGAGAGCATTCAGCACAAAGAGGAGGGATTGGAGAAAGGATTGGAGGAAGTGGTGGAGCTGGAACTTTTAGGTGAGGATGAACCTGCCTTGACTCTGAAACCCCCAGAAGAGGAAGTCTACTACGAAATGTACAAGGCGGCCAAGAAAAAGGCGAAAGAAGCGAAAAAACAAGCGATTGTTGCCTTCTTGGAAGCAAAGAACATTAAGAAAACTTACTTGTTGGATGACCTTTCGGAAGACGAGGAAGATGACACAGAGAGTGAAATGGGCTCTCTATCGGAATATTAGAGCTGGGCTTTGAGCGAGGAAACAACAACACTTTTTCAGGTTTTTTTTAGGCAGTAGCCAAATCGTCATGACTCCTTTTTTTTGTCGCCCGGTAATAATAAAAAAAAACACACACTCACAGCCGCCGCAGAAATTATTTTATTGCTGGTTCTTATACAAAAAAAATGGCTCTCCCCTCCGTCAAAAAACTGTGGAATGACTACGGTATCGCAGGTGTGCTTTTCGCCATTGCTGTATTGTATGTTTTGTATATGCTTTGGAATTACATGAGCTCCAAGGGAAAGAGTGGCTACGAGAAAATCAGTGGCAACACAAACGCCGCCTACGGCGGGTCCAGTTCCTCGGCGCCTCCCACTGTGCAGCCTTCCCAACCTTTAGGCCAAAACGAGGTGTTCTCCAGCGTGAATGAACCCACCTCCACCGGCCAGGGAATTCCCAGTGCTTGCAACAAAGTGCCTGTTCAAAACCCAACTGACTTGCTTCCCAAGGACACCAACAGTCAATGGGCGCAGTTGAACCCCGCTGGCAAGGGTGAGTTGGCCAACATCAACTTGCTCAAGGCTGGCTACAACATCGGTATTGATACCATCGGACAGAGCTTGCGAAACGCGAACTTGCAGATTCGTTCCGAGCCCCCAAATCCTCAGTTGAACGTTGGACCCTGGAACTTGAGCACCATCACTCCTGACTTCCTTCGCCCACCTTTGGAGATTGGACAAGGTGTGCAATAAATGTGATTGTCAAAAAATAAACCTAATCTAATGACAAAAAAAATTTGCTTTTTTTAGATTTTGTTTGTCATTAACCCAACCCAATGTTCGATTTAGACAGAGAGACGGTGCTGATTGTTGTGCTTTTCATCTTGGTCATCGGGATCAGCGTGAAAATGTACACCGAATCCGATATGTTCAATTTACGTTGCATCATTTCTCGTGTCGATGGGAAAACGTATTGCGTTCGTGATCGTCGACAGTTGAAAACAGCGGCAGATTTGCTCGCCAAAGTGACACAAAAGTGCCAGGCTTTGGTAGTGTACGTCAAAGAGAGATATCCCACACATGAAGATGTCCAATTCCTTGTCACCAATTTCAGTCCCGAGCGGATCAGTGAAACCCTGCCGACCAGTGAGCACACGGCCTACAGTGAGAACAAGGGCGAGAAGATTGCGTTTTGCCTGAACAAGGCCAAGCAGGACAACGAACGCTTGATTGATTTGAATACGTTGACGTTTGTGGCGATCCATGAGTTGGCGCATTGTATGACGCAAGCAGAAGGCCACAAACAAGTGTTTTGGCAGAATTTCAAATTCTTGTTGAAAAACGCCAAGGAGGCGGGTATTTACAATCCGGTGGATTACAAACAGAGTCCGGCTGAATATTGCGGCATGAAAATATCGGACAACCCTTACTACGACCTCAAGTGAAATTATGAAATGATGTAACGGATGTTAGAAGTCAAGAAATTTGTTAGAATTTCTCTTTTTGGAAAACCCTCCAATCCCCAAACAAAGTTGTTGAAAACAGGTTGGATGGAAATCTCACAAGGTTTTGGAAATCTGTATTTTCTAACAAATTTCCAAAAATTCTAACACGGCTATTGAAGAGCAGCCATTTGGCTTTGAATCTTCGAGATTGAATCGTTCAAAGATTGCATCTGTTGGTTCGCTTGTGCCTGCAATTGAGCCAATTGGTCTTGGTAAGCTTTCATTTGCACTTGTTCTTGCTGCAGTTGACTCTGCAATTGTTGAGTCTGACTCTTCATCACATTCAACTGGTTGGTTAGGCTGGTCAGCTGTTGCTGTGCTGATTGCATCTCTTGCGGGCTAGCGTTTCGGGATCGCATAACGGCGATCTGATTTTGTACATTCTTGATGGCGTTTTGCGTTTGTGCCATCTGCTGTTGAAGCTTATCAATTGCGGTCTGGGTGGCAGCCATGCCTTGAAGGCCTTCCTTGGAATGTGGAATCAAAACGGTGGATATAACAATGACGACGGCAAGAAAGGCCGCGACAGCAAGAAGGGACTTGGAAAGTTTCATCTTGAACATTTTATATTTTTCTTCGCACAGAAGAAAAAAAAAAGCACAGAGAGTTCATAGTACTCTTTGTTCAAGTCGAGTAATGGTCTACAAAATATACACGACAAGGGCAACCGAGTTTAGAAATGTACATGCAGACGATTACGTGTCAGATGTGAAATTGAAATATCTGCAATCGTCGCCTGCGGCGACCTTTTCAACAGAGGAGATGTATTTTTACGCCCTAAAAGAGATGACGGATCTCAATCCGGAAATCATTTTTGATTATTTGACAGAGGGAAACACACAACCGTTGACCGTGCATCGTTTGCGCTCTTACATCGCCAACCTGGAAGGCGACAACTTGCCTGAGTTGCCGACGACAATCCCCAAAACGGGAATCTCTTTTCGCGAATTCGCGGCGATACCAAACATTTTTCACCCCTCTTTCTTGTACGCAGTTCCTCTCGGGTATCGACGAATCTTGGATGTGCCCGTGGGTTTCGTTGCAGACCCTTCGCGTCTTGCTGCAGGGGAAACTTGTCCGCAAGTCCAGCGATCCGACGGGCTTTTGTTGTTAGAGTCGGGAGATGTTCACGACGACACGCTGTATTTGAAAACACGAACCGCTAGTGTTAATGCCAGTGCTAAGGAAAGACAAGGGACAGACAATATTTATTTTCCAGAGTTTGCAGAAAAAATTGGCTTCACCACGTTGCAAACCCTACGCGAGCAGACGCGGCGGAAAATGCAAGAGCGTGACAAGGTCTTTGCTGCGATGGACAAGTTGCGACAGCCCCCTAAGCGAAACTGGACCACCTTTCTGAATGATTTCCATGTTCGCATTTTGCCCAATTACAAGACACGGAATTTCCCTGTGGCCAACATCATCAAATTGGTGCGCACATCGAAGGAATATTCGGTGATCCGCTTGAAAGAGTTGAACCGAAATGAATCCATTTGCCGCTTGTTTGCAGACCAGTCGACGGAATCCGGGAGGAGAATCCCGCTGGAGGACGAAAACACCGTGCACAAAATCATCGGGAAGCGTAGAAATCGCCGTCATTCAGTGGCCCAAGTGGCCATCTACGCAAGGAAATCGAAGATGGTGTGTCAATTCGTAAACGATGGTTCCATCGAACTCTTCCCACTCGATCGGACGTCGGTGCAGATTCCCTTTGACGGAACCAATTTCGATGCCTTGGATGAATTGTTGCGAAAAACGATCGAACCGATTCTCCAACGAGTAGCTCCCGTCCTTGGTGGTGCTGGGTACCAGTTTCCTAACTTTGCCACGGTCCTCACTGCAAATGTGCGTGTCATGAAAATTGCGTTTACTATGCTTAGCGAAGAAGGAGCACCGAAGCCGATCGTCAATCGGACTGTGCAAGAGGCCATATCGCCGCCATTTTTGTTCGAGTCGGACAAGGATTTGACCTTTTTTGACTTCACGCATGTGTCCAATTACAACGAGCAGAGCACACGCGCCAAAATTGTGGAGCTTGTCTTGCGGCGTTTCGAGAAAGAGGGGGAAGGCGGTGTGGCCCAGAAAATGAGAGCTTTCATGCAGCGTGTCTTCCACATGCGTGATCAAGAGGAGATGGATGCTTTGCTGCAAAAGGCGAGAGTGACAATTGGCAAGACGTTGAAAAACGTGGCGTTGCGAATACAGACAGACACTGACTTTTTACGCAATCGCTTGCTAGTGTCGACGAAACATGTGGAAGACATTCGATGCATGACATTCTTGCCAACATTCATTGCCAACATGTTTGAGATGATGACAACAACAACAACAACAACATCAACAAGTCTCGTTCGCCCCTCTGTCCCCGCTCCTGCTCCTGCTCCTGCTCCTGCTCCTGCTCCTGCTCCTGCTCCTGCTCCTGCTACTGCGTCTGCTC
>Ga0214917_10000339_pt1 | contig 61129 bp, 63 predicted proteins | sample LL_1208_BB_MetaG_FD_177983 | JGI IMG/M metagenome (GOLD analysis project Ga0214917, IMG submission 177983) | Freshwater microbial communities from Lake Lanier, Atlanta, Georgia, United States - LL_1208_BB | ecosystem: Environmental > Aquatic > Freshwater > Lake | place: USA: Georgia | collected... | reverse complement strand
TCATCTTTAGTCCAATGAACTAATTGTTGTTTAATGTAGAAGTTATATGCTTCTTCATATTCAAAAGGTCTGTAATAATTTCTTTTTTCTGTAATCATTTTTTTTTAATTTAAAGTATAAAAAAATCCTGCTTATATTTTACCACAAACAGGATATGTTTTGTAATTGTTAGTCTAAACTTGTTGTTCTATATATGAACCATATACATCCCAAAATAAAAAATGGCAAAATAAATAATGTCATATTTATTAAAAACATATCTGTTATCCATTTAATACCAAACAGATTCATAAATGAAAATACAAAAGTTGGTATAATTAAATATAGTGCAAATTTGGGTAAAAAAAGAGTAAAATCTAGAAAAAGATGGTCTAAAATTTTACCTAATTTACTGTGTGCTATGTTATCTAAAAACTTTTTCATTATCTTTTTTTATCATCAAATAGTTTGGTTATTTTTTGGATTAAAGGGCTTCTTACGCAGTCTGAATCAACAAATTCGACAACTTTTATGTGTTCATCAAAATCTTTAAAATGTTCAGTTAAAAACATTAATCCATTATCGTTTTTATCTTTAAAATCTCTTTGACGAATATCTCCAATAATAATCATTTTACCACCTTCTTCTAAACGTGTTAATACAGTTTCACTGTTATCAATTGATACATTTTGGAATTCATCAAAAATATTAATGTTATCAAGAGATAAACCTCTTAAATTACCCATTGGTATAATTTCAATGATTTTTTCTTTAAATAATATTTCTAAAGCAATTGGAGAAATTAGTTTATTTAATTGCATTGAATAAGACATTAATACATATTCTAATTTTTCTTCAACACCTCCGGGGAGTGTTCCAACATCTTCATGTTGTAGTTGTTTTAAAGGTTTAAATATTCTAATTTTTGTGTAGTTATTATCATCTGAAAGTAATAAGTTTATTGCTTGAATTAAAGCGATAAATGTATTATGTGTGACAATATAATTATCAGTTATATACAATTTATTTTCATTTTTTATTGAAATACAAACAGCTTCTTCGGAAGATTTTAAATTAATTTCTTTTATTCTTAATTTTAAATTATTATATTGATAATTTAATGGTATTCTTTCTAATTTTCTAGGTAAATGAAATAAATCACTATGTTTATTTGTTCTAACATTAAGCCTATAACATAACTTACCTGCTTTTTTATCACCATTTTTATCTTTATAATATTTTTGAGTTTCTACTATTTTACAAATACAACCCATTGACCATAAAATATCTTGTATATCAATTGCTAATTGTTTTGATACTGTTGAGTAGCTAATATTACCATTTTTACCAATTGTTCCATCACTATCAAATAAACCTTTTAATAATTCTTTTTTATCGTTTAATGATAAATTTTTATATATTTCAGGTATAAATTTTTTGTCTGAATTAACATCTAATTTTAATTCTCTTATTTTATCCATAAAATAATTAGAATCATTATGTTTTAATAATTCTTTATTTTTTATAATTTTATAATCGTATTTATTAATTTTTGTGATTACATGTAATTTATCGTTAACTATATTTTTTATTTTTTCAATAATAAAATCATCAGCACTACTAAAAGATACTTGATTATTGCCTAAACAACCATCCCCTATCAAAATACCTAATAAATATGGGTCTATTGGTAATTCTATTTCATTAGTTAATAAACTAATTGGTTCAACTAAAGGTATATACAATCTTCCTGCTTTAAGTCTATTTTCTTTTTTAAGAATTTCTTCTAAAGAAAGAATTTTATAACCATCATAATTTTCTTTATGTTTTACATTTTTATTATATTCAAAAACTTTCCAAAGATGTTCTTTACAACATTCAACTTTTCTACCATCCTCAAATGTTATTTCATATATATCTTTAATACCTTGTGGATATATACCAATAATTTCAGAAGTTTTATTATCGGGTGTAATAACAATATCAGATAGTGTTATATCCTTAAATAATTTCCATCCATTAATTGTTAAGACTTTAGATGTTAGCGGTTGGGCTTTACCACATCCTGCCACCCCTGTTGCAATAACATACATTGAATCATTTTCCAATATTTCTTTTATGAATTTTTCTTGGTTTTCATTTTTTGGATTGATTTTTAAGTATGGCTTTCCAATCTTTTTTCTGATTTGATTTTTAATTTCTTTTATTTTATCAACCTCACTTTCTTCCGTATTGTATTTTTTTATTTTTCTATTCACACTCATTTATTTTTATGTAAATAGGTCATCAGTTAGATTTGTCTTTAAAAATAATATCAATTTTTCATCAAAATATTTTATTTTTTGATATGAAAAGTTCATTTTTTTTATAATCGTCTTATTGTCATAATGTTTCAAATATTTATATTCATAAAAATTTTTTAAGGTTTCATCTTTACAAATTTTCATTATTTCATTAACAGAATCGAATTGTTTTTCATAATCCGATGTAATATAAACAGAATCAATTTTTTGTGAATTTTCTTCTAATGAAGTATATTTTTTATATTTTTTTCTATTAATTTTTCTAACATAATCATAAAAATGATTTTGTGTAACAGTAAAAACCCAATTATCTAAAGTTTTTTTGTTTAATTTTTTGTGATAATTTATAATTATTTTACTCATTGTTTCTGCACTCAACTCTTTTGATAATTGTGCATCTGAGGTTTTAGAGTAGAAATAGTTTAATACTAATTTTTCATATTTTTTATATATTTCTTTATCTAATTTTTCTTTTTCTATATTTAACATTTAATTTTTCCATTTATTTTTTTTTTTTATTGTTCTAATTTTTTTTTCATCAATTCAAATATATAATTTTTATCATATTTTTTCATATTTTCATTTAAATCATCGTCATTTTCATATGTTTGTATTTTAACATTTGTTAAACCTAAACTCAATAATCGTTCCTGAATTTCTAAAGAAGAATTGGGTTTTTTTGAATGGTTGAAATCATGTCTTTTTTCAATCGCATCGGGATTTAACATAATAACAACATTTGGTTTGTATTTAATTAATTTTGATAATATATTATCTTGTAAAGATTTACCCAACAATATGATTGTATTTATTGGGATTGTTGTATATTCAAAATATGCCTCAACAATATAAACAGTTGAATTCCAATTTATATTTTTTTCATTAAAAATAATTTCATTTTTATCTGCTTTTGGTAATTTATATTTATAATAATCATCTTTAAATGTTCTTGTTACAAAAAAGTTTAATTTATTATCTAAATCGTATGATGGAATTATAATTCTATCTTTATAATAACCATCAAGGCAAAATCCAAGATTATCTTTTTTTATTATTGCATCTGCAACTTTCCTATTTTTTAAATATTGATAAGCTTCTAAATGTAATGGATTATTTTTATCCATATCTTTAAAAGATATAAATTCTTTTGGTAATCTAAATATTTTAAATTTCTTTATTTGAGAAAAAATAATTGGCTCGTTTTCATATTTTAAAAATTCTGCTATTTGTGACTTTGTAGCATATTTTTTAAACACAAAAAAAAGTGGTCCTGAAATACCACATTTCCAACATTTACAAACCTTATTGTATTTACCTTTATTGTTTAAGGATATGTTTACTTCAAGATTGTATTTGTTATCAGGTATCCCATAATTTAATCTAGCGCATTCAGGACAATTAAATTGTATTTGTGTTGATGCATTGTTCTTTGGATATCCAAATACAGATTCAAGCAAGTTATAAATCATTTTTAATTGTTTTAAATGCTTTTTCAAGTATATTTTTTACGTTCTTTTCTGACATATTTAAAATATCTGCAATTTGTTTTAAACTTAATTCAGGTTTATTTTCAAAACCATAAAGATAAGATAAAACCAACTTTTGCATTTTAGTAAGTTTATTAAAATTAATACTGTTTAAGTCTATATCAGATATAATTTTATTATCATCCATCAATGATGATGATAAAATATCATCAAATGTCAAATTCTCTGCTGAATTTATTTCGGTGCTTAATGAAAAAATATTATTATCATTTATTGCGCTAATAGATTTAGCAATTATTTCACTTGCTGTTATTTCCCCTAATTCTTCTGATATATCTTCTATATTTGGGTCAAAACCATATTTATTATAAAAATTATTTTTTAATTCTAAATATTTTTTATTGACACTATGTTGCTTTATTGGTTGCTTTAGCATTTTTGATTCTTTGCTAATACCATCCAATATAGATTGTTTTATCCACCATATGGCATATGTACTAAATTTAAAACCTTTATATGGGTCAAATTGTTCAATTGCTTTAATCAAACCTATATTTCCTGATGAAATTATATCACTCAACTCATAAAAATAACCACTATGATAATGTTTTGACACATTCAAAACAAAACGCAAGTTATTATTTATTAATAAATTTTTGATTTTTTCACATTTTGTTTCCCTATACTCAAAAAAAAGTTTTATTTCCTCATCTTTAGGAATTAACTTTATTTTTCTCAATTCTTGGTAATAAAATTTTAAAATGTCTGCGGAGTCTTTCGATATTATTATCGTTTTTGAATCAATTTTTTTCATGGTCAATTATAAAACACAAAAATTCAAAAAAAAATTAACTTAACAAAAAAAAATTTATTTTTTGTTAAAACGCTCATTTAGAATGAGAACCAATTCGGACCATCTTTTTTCTATTGTTAAAATATTATTTTCTAACAATTCTGCTTTTTTCTTATAGTCTTCTTTTTTAAGATTTTTAAAGAAAAAATCATCTTCAATTGGTTTGTTTTCAATTTCATCTAAAAGAAGATTTAATTGTTTTTGATTTTCTGTAAATTCATCAACCAAATAGTTTATTGATTTGATTAGTACATCATTTTTTTCTTTTGTAAAAGATGATAAATTTCTTTCTAAAATTTCTTGTAAATGCATATTTGTTTAAATATATGTGTTATTATTCAATAATTGTACCACCATCTGAAAAACTTGTTGTTGCGCCATAAACTACAATAGGTCCACCTGCATTACCACCTGATGCTACAATTTGTGTTCCTGGAATAGATGTAGAAGTTATTTTTGCTTCTTTAGTTATTTCATCCAACATACTTTGAATTGCTATATACCAAAGTATATCATCATCATTTGCGCTACCATCTTCTAGGTTTCCTGTTGGTAATCCTAATTCTTTCTTTTTTTCTAATACTTTATTAGCTGCTCTTATTGCTGACATACCACCTCTAGATTTTGATAGTGCAGCAAGTTGTGGTGGTACAACACCAACATTTGGTAATTCTTTTATTGCAAGAATGTTATTTAAACTTTCTATTGCTTCTTTAAAAACTTTATCTATCATATATTAAATTCTCTACTTCTTTGAGTAAATCTAGAACCTGTTAAAGACTCTAATATACCTTTTCTTTTTTCTAATTGTTCTTTTAATAAAATAATTGTTACAGATACAACTAATTTTATTAATTGTTTTTTAATCCAATTAAAAATAACGCAAAAAATTTCTCTGTAAATATCATCAAATATTTGTTCAAGCCAATCTTTAAATTTTTCAAATAAACCAGGAATGTCAAATTCAAATTCATTTAAATCAGCAAAAAAATCAACTATTTTATACCATAGTGAAATAAAAAATACTATAACAGGTTGTTTTATTATTATTGAAAGTATTGCTTCAATTATAGCCTTTATAATGTTTTTATAATAATCATTTTTTACATTTTGTGATGTTTCATCAAGAAATTCAGGAATTAAAACACGAAAATTCTGTACAGTAGGTTCTTGTATTAATTTGTCAATTTGTTCTTTTGTGACTGTTATGTTTTCTCTAAAGCAGTTTACATCAATATTGTATCCTTCTACACTAGTATTTAATTCTAAATCTAATAATTTTTTTAAATCCATTTTAAATCCATTTTTTGATTCATAATTTGTATATGAACGAATCATTGTCAAAATTTGTGCATCTTCTTTTTTAAAATCGGTATGAAAAAGAATATTAATAATTTCATTAATAATCACATTTGCACTAAACATAGGACCAATTAATGATTTTAAACCAATAATTAAGTCATTTGATGTGATTTGTGGTATTTCTGTTTTAATATTTTTAGTGACTTCATCATAAGTCATTTTAAGTTGTTTTGTATATGCTTCATTTTGAATTAAATTAAAAGAAACTGAATTATTTGGATTTGATAAAACTTGATTAAAGATTGTTTGATTAAATGGAATTGAATTTTGTACTGTATTTAGATTTTTAAAAGAATTTGTTGGGTCAATTGATTTAACAGATACATCAAATGTTGTGTTATTAATAGTTAAATTTTCCGGTGCTGCTTTGCCAATAATATTATATATTTTATCACTTAATTTATTTAAAAATGATTGTGTTATCACTTTTGATAAAACAACTTGTGTTAGAGTTTCTAACCCACCTTCACCTGATGTTGTTTTTATTATGTCAAATAAAAATTCATAAGGATTATTGCTTGTTGATAACAAAGATGAAAAACTTTTATTATCAATGTCTGAATTTGCAATACTTGAATATAATTTTATTTTATCAAAAATTTTTGATTTACTTGAACCAATACTCATATTATCCTAATTTAGATACCGTTATTTTAATATCATTATTATATTTTATTTCAAAAATACCATCGTAAGAATTATAAAGTGTACCATCGGTCAAATCAATTTCTCTTGTAGTATTATCTAAAAACAATGTATTCATTATATTTGAAGAATATAAGCCAGCAACTTTATTAAATGCTCTTATTGAATTTATATTTATTATATTAGGTACGTTATTAATTGCTTCTATTAACCTACCAATGTAAATATTTTCACCAATTTTAGATTTAAAAACAGAATGAAAATCTAATACTTCTTTAATTACTCTTGCAATAATATCAAAATCATTGGTAGTTGTTTTTTCAACTAAAACATTTATATTATATGCAATATTATAAATTTGACCATCTTCAACTTCTATATAATCATTAACCATTCTATATGAAGTTAAAAATTCTGTAATATTTTCTTTTAAAAGGTCTGTTGATGTGTTATTTAATCTATTTTCTGAATCTAATCCAATAATATTATAAATAATTTTATTATTTCTTAAAGATGTTGTAAATTTAAATGGAACACCAAATTTTCCGGGCATTCTAAAAAGAATTGCATAATAATCTTCTAATGTAACTGCTCTATTTTGTGCAGAATAATTATAAGATATCATATTTCTTAATTCATCTATGTTTAAAGTATCTCTTCCACCCAATGCTGGAATTGGATTTGTACAACTTAGTGTATTTAAAACAGATTGATTAATACTTGCATTTGGTCCATTTACTATTACATTACTATTGGTAATATTAATTATACTATTTGGACCAAGATTAGTATTAAATCCACCACCAACTCTATATTTAATGTATATTGTTGAGTTCCCTGGTATTTTTTCACCTAAAGATGTATTATAAAGATAAGATTCAATTTTTGAAAAATTATCAAGATTTTCTAATGTATTATTAAATATATTCAATGAACCACTACCACCACCAAATGTAATTCTACAAAAACCTAAATCACTAAATTCTTTAATAAATTTTTTCTTTACTTTTTTCCAAACACCTTTTCTTACACCATTTACAGAAATGGTAGGTGAAGATTCAATAAATATTTCATTTTCAGCTAAATAATCTAATTGAAAATATTGTAAGTCTTGGTCATTAAATTCATCATCAGTTGGAACTGTTGTTATATTTCCACTTTTAACAATAATTGATGTTATATCAATAACATCATCTTCAGGTAAAACTATTTGATAAAATGGTTTCGATTCTTCATTTGTTACAAACCTTCTTGCAATTCTTGTTTCTCCATTATAAACAATTTCCTGTTTTGTTATTGTATATGTAACTACCTCATTGAAGTTATTTAAATTTGGTATAATTGTCCTATTTGCTATTCCTTGATTTGATATATCCAATGAAAAATCAACATCATCAAGTAATTCAAATATTATGGTTCCATTTGTAAACTGAGTACCTGCTTTTACTATAGGTAAATAACTTTCATTGTATGAATCATTTTGTGCAGGTACAGTTACACTAATATTAATTAATGTAACAGATGGTTTCCTATTTGGTATTTTAACACCAAGATTCTTTGCAATGTTAAATAATGATTTTTTTAATTGAGCATTTTCAAGTTGTGTTTCTTGAAATACACGGTCAAGATTGAAATAATTCATCTCACTTGTACCCGCTAAAATATCAATAAAAACAGAACCAACAGAATTATCCTCTAAATTTAAAAATGCTTCGGGATAATTACTCCTTATAAAACTTTTTATTTCCTCTTTTATCTCAAAAAAGTTCCTTTTATTATAGTTTAAAACTGTTGCCATTTAAATATCTATTTTACTTAAATAGTATTTTTTAACTACTTATAATAAACAATATGCCTAGACCTAAACGCTCTAAATTATCTCTAACACAGGAAAGTATTGAAAAACACATGAATGAAGTTTATAGTGTATTGGAACATTATAAACAAATGGGTATAAGACATTATAACTTTGTCTTAAGAATCATTGAAGAATTAGGCTCAGACAGCGTAGAAGACCCTGTAAGGCTTCAATTAATGGCTCAACTAGAGCAATCAAGGAATAACTCTTTGAACGCTTTTAAAGAGTATTTAAAGATGAAAACCGACCTAATTACTAAACACCTTAATGGTGTTAAAATATTTGGAGACTTAGATTTTAAAAATAATAAATCTAAAACTAATCAAAAAGACGATGCTTCTTTATCTAAAGAAGACCAAGATGAGGTGCAGAAAATGATTCAGGAATTAATGGACATGAAACAAGTGAAATTTTAACCAAATATGGTTGAATTTACTTTTTCTAAATTTAGACTTGGATTTGGTGAGTATGAAAATATGTCAATTTGATTTAAAAAAATAATAGTATTTTCATCCTGTTTATTCAAATTTATTCTTTTTAAATTTAAATTATGTTTATTTGTTAAATGTAATATTAAATAACCAAGGTTTTCTGTCTGAATTTTTGTATAAATATCATAATATTCAAATTTATTATTAATTGATATTTCCTTGGCATATTTATTATCTATAATTTCATCACACCAATTGATAAAATTGTCATCATTTTTTGTTAATCTACCCGAATTCTCAAGAGCAATAAAAATTGACGATTTATTTATCTTTTCAATATTTGAAAAATTTGAATAATACTTTTCATCAAAAAATTTATGTATAGTACCATCTTTTTTAATAACATAAGATGGACAATAATCCTTTTTTTTCAATGAAAGGATGTATTTATCAAAATTATCTCTTAATGTATCACATATAATAATATATTTTTTGCTTGTCTCCTCTTTGACAAAATTATCAATAGGATTTATTAATATCTCTTTAACCATTAAGCATTAGTCTTTTCATCACTTTCCCTGTTAACTCAACATCCATCTCGCAATAATCGATAATCTTTTGTAGATTTTTTTCAATATGAAATGTTGAACCAACCATTGACCCATCCATAGTATCTTTATGTGTTTCAAGACCTAAACAACTAGCAACAGCATCTAAAGAAACAAAGTTTTTTGTGTTCATTTGCCAAAGAAGAAATATGTCTTTAAACTTTGCTGATAATTCCCAAGGTTTTTTATCAAAAATCTTAAAAATTGTTGGAATTTGTAAAATATTGTTAACAAATGCTCTTTTTATAATAAAAGGAACATCAAAAGAATTAATATTATAACCAACAATACAACTTGTTGGAGTTTTTGAAATCTTTTTGTTAATAAATGTAAAAAAGTTGTTAATAATTTGTGCTTCATCATCTTCAGATGAAAATGAAATTTTACCAAATTCATCACCCTTAAATCCACCACAACAAATTACAATGATTTTACCATATTCTGAATAAAGAGGTGCTTTTTTAAGATAAATCTCATTTAAAAGTTCATCATCTAAATCACATCTATATTCATTATCAGCGTACCATTTTGCTCTTTTTAAAAAACTAGATGCTAAAGATGGTTTATTCTTGTTAAATTCATAAAATGATGAATATTCGGATACTGTTTCAATGTCAATAATGATACCATTATCAATTTCAAAATTTGTAATCATAAATTATTAATATAAAACTTCATTTGAAAAACTAAAACCTGAATTTTCACATACACCAAGTAAAAAACCAGGTAATTGATTATTCCCTAATCTATCTAAAATAAATTCATCAACTGAACAAACTGATGGTAATGAAATTTCCATATAATTTGTACCCGCATTAAATGAAATATCCGTTGAATGCCAATGTCCATTTACAACCAAGTGATAACCAGATGTACCAATACCATAAAGATTAACAAGTTCGTGACCTTTCTTTTTAATAATTTCAGCATCACCATGATGTGCAATAATGCACAAATCATTTAATTCATGATTTTGTATCTTTTCAACATGAACAGGTTTTCTTGGTATAGTTATACAAATAAAATTGTCATTGCTAAAATGCCTTTTAATCATATGATAGGCAATTAGAGAGCCTGTTCTTTCTTGGTCATCATTTCTGTCAATACCTATGCGGTCATGATTTCCCCCAATACATGTAATTACAATTGGAAATTGACTTCCTAAATTTATTCTTAAATAATTTAAAAACTCAATTTGAGAATCAACACCATATAGGATTTGGTCAATACCAACTAGGTCCATACTTCTTAAATGTTCGCTTCTCATTCCCCCTGTCATTACTGATTCAAACATATCACCACCAAAAAGAATATAAAGACTATTAAGATTTTTAAATTTAATATAATCTACTGTCTTTTTTGCAATTTGCATCATTCTTTCATGTGCAATATCTTTATTATAACCTCTACCAAATACAGGGTTATCATATTTTTTGCCATAATGTATATCAGAATACATTAAGTAACAAATATCACTATATTTTCCTAATATTTCAGCGTTTTTTAATTCTTCTTTTTCTTGTTTATTCCTATTATAATATTTTTCAATAGTTTCCTCAATAAACTTATGAATATTTTCAAGGTCATAAATTTTTTCTTGACTTTCAAAATATTTCTTTTCAATAAAGGATGCCCTTTTTTCAACAATTTTATTTAGACTAGCTGATGCTTTGTTTTTTAATGCAAATTCAGCAATTTCTTCTTCGCTATGTTCTTCTAAAATATGTAAAGGAAATAAAGAATCTTTAGTTATATTAAAGCATCTTAATATCCTTTTAAATTGTTGAAATGTTAAGTAAGGAAAGTAAGAAGAAACATTCATCATTGTTACATGTGGATAATATTGATGAATTGTTTCAAGTTGTTGTCTTGTTAATTTACCAATAAATGGTTTTTCATCTTGAATATAAATTGTAAATGAATAATCAATGATTTTATTATTCTCATCACGATTTGCTAACCAACTACTCCTATTATCATATTTTTCAACTACATCTAAACTAACTTTGTTAGAACTTTTATCAAATTTTTTCTTTGAAATTAGATATTCATTATATATGTCTATTAGTTTACTATAACCAATAGCATCTTTACTAGATTTGCTAATTATAACTTTTCTTACAAAACCTTCGTATTGTTCTGTTTGATTTATTGTTTTATTGTTTTTGATGCAATTATTTAAAATATCAATAGCAGTATTAACTCTACTATCCGGTGTAATTGTTGATTTCTTAATCATAATTATTTTTTAATTTTTTTAATTTTTTCTCTAATCTTTACAGCTAATTCATAATTTTCTGATTTTACAGCATCGTCCAATTCTGATTGTAGTTCGATTTCTGTTTTCTTTCTTCTTTTTGTTTTTATTTTAAAAAGGTCAATAACATAAAGAGTAGTGAAACTTTCATTGTTGGAATAGTGAATTGTAACAGGAATTAATAAATCAATAAAATCTTCTTTTATATGTCTTTTTTTATCTTCAATTGATATTTGCTCCCATGTATTTATAAAATTTATATACTCAACATCAACCAATGTTCCAGTTAAATACATAACCCTATCAGATTGCTCTAAAATAGGGTCAAGTGTCTCAAAAAACATTTCGGGATTTTCATACTCCTTTCCATATTCTTCAAAAAAACTGTCAATGTCTTCAGGGAGAATCATTTCGCATGAAAAATAACTAAACCTGTTTATCGTTGTGAGCAAGTCTACATAAATTCTATTGTCTTCTTTTTTAATATTCTTTTTCATAAAATTTCTTAAAAGATGCTTTTGCAAGTGCAATTGAGTCGCTAATGTCGTAATTCTCAGTTTTGAACTTGCCGTTTTTATTTATTAACCAAGAAATATTTTCATACTCCTTTGATATTTTATTAAATATATAACTTTTTGGGTCAATTTTTCTTGATTTGAACTTCAATATGAATTTATTTTTTTTCTCGTCATATTCGGTCATCTCAGGGCAAAATATTCTCCTAACCTCGTCTACACTCAAAAATTTTGGGATTATGCCTAAACTGTCTCTTAAAATATATGAACATATTCCATTGAATTTTAAAAGCTTATTTACCGTGTAAACATTGTTTGACTTCACCAAAGGCTCCTCAACAAATATATCAATTATTTCGTAAATCTGTAACTGCTCTACAAATTTTTTAAATCCATCGCCTTTAGTAATTTCAGGGTCATCTTGGCAATCTTTATTTGTTGACATCTTTAAAGCCTTTACAGATATTAAATCAAAATTTTCATTGTACATAGAAAAACCAATACAACTAGTAGATATATCAAATGATATAAAAACCCTATCCTTGGGTATAATTATACCCAAATCTTTAAAATTAATAATTTCCATAAATTAAAATACGCTATAGCTTTAGCTTAACATTAAATGGTATGATACTTTCCTTTTCTTTCTTTACAGGCTCACTCATCTTGCCAATACCAATTAACTCACCAAACTTATTATATAAACCAACAGATGTTATGAATGTAGGTCTATTTGTTACATTCTCATCATATGCTTCAGGATATGTAGAATTATTTGTATAAAAAAATTCATTTGGCATTGCAATACACATAATGTTTTGTACATATTCAGTTGTTACTGACTTATATTGTGATTGACATAAAGTTGATGATGTAAAATAAATCTTTGCAAAATTTTCATCACCTGTATATGTATTGCCTGATGCAATATTATTATATCCCGAAGAAGTACCTGCTGAATATCTAAAACCCGATACCAAAGTTGAATCTGTAATTACAGCTAATCCCTTGTCATTATATAATATACCAACAGGTTTATCATAGCTTTTAACAAAATTTGCGTTACTGTTACCAGGAATATTTATATAAAAACCATCATAAATTGCATATCTTTTACCCGTTGTAAAATTATTTTCATCTGTTGGAAATTTATTGCTTACTGTCCATCTATCCCAAGATAAACTACTAATTGTAACCTTATATATTGAAATAATTAATGGTGTATCAGTATTGTTAGTTGTGAATGTATCATCGCTAAAATACATTTTCAATGGACTATTTGTTATATTTGATTTTGTTATAACAGTCACATCATTTTTATTAATAGTTTGAATACCGCCCCCAACAGCTACTTTTATAGTGCTAATATCAGGATTACTGCCTTTTATTACTTGTGCTTGTATTTTAAAATAAATAATATCATTTGTGCTTGCTGAAACTCCGCTAAAAACATAAGCTGTTGCTTCGCTAACTGCATTTTCACTTAAAGTTATTGATTGGTCATTAACTAGTGTATCTACCTGTCTTGAGCCTTTTGGTCTTTGTATATCGTTAGAATACAAAAGAGTAATATTTGAATTTGGTGAACTTGCTGCTCCCAAACTTCCAACAAAACTTCTACCTTCACATCTTTCGTTATTTAAATTTTTAACAAATGTTTTTGTTGTGCCTGTTCCATCAAAACCAAAATAAGAACCGTAAATAGTTGTTGATGTTGCAACACCACTTAAAACAACAGGTATTTTTAAACTAAATGTTTTACCATCAATAAGTTCACCATATTGACCTTTTGGTATTTCAGCAACAATAATTTCTTCTCTATTTAAAAATCCAATTGCACTATTTTGATGTGTGCTTGTAAATGCAGTTATTTCATCGGTTGTAATTGGAAGTCTTAAAGATTTAAATAAATTGCCATATGGTGTTGTTACCGTATTTAAATTTGCATAAGTGAATAATACTTGACTATCAAGTTGGTTTTCTGTTGTTGTTACTGAACTTTGAAAACCTAAACTTGCATCTGGACTATCACTTGTTTTCTCTACTTTTTTGTAAAACATATTTTTATATTTTTATTTTATTGTAATGACTGATTTCCTCCACCACCACCTCCACTTGGAATAGAAGCATTATAAGTAATTAAACTATTAGTTAAATTTACAAATGAACGGATAGGTGTTATTTTGATTTTGAAATTAATTGATATAGACCCGTTTAAAGAATCTCTGCTTCCCTTTTTAAATGTAATATTAATAAATGTTGTTACTGCCGTAGGTTTAATTAAAACTTTACTTTCTGAAACCCCATTTATTGTAAAATCAGTTGCACCACCATTACTTTCTACGATTTCAACATTAAATTGTGTATTTAACCATTCATTTGGACCGACAGGAGTATTATCACCACCACTAGGTGGAAAAAGTGAAACTTGTGGAGGGGGTGAAACTGTATATGTGGTTGATGCAGGATTTAGTGAAACACCTTGTATAGTATTAGTATTTCCAACAAAACCCATATCCAAAACTCTTGTATTAATATTTCCATCAGTACCGATTCTACCAACTGTTAATCTTTTTGATATTGGGTCAGTTATAGAAGAACCTGAAAGAGAAGACATAGTATCTATGTTTGTTCCTTGTGCGATGCTTTTAATACAAGTATCAGCATCACCTGTGATGTCAGGAACAAATCCGCTTGGCAGAGTTAAATATTTTGATGTTGTACCTGCTGATATATTTGCTGAAACAAAATAATTTACATCATCATCATGAAGAGTAAAATATGCTATTTGGAAATCTTCTTTGTTACCATATAATATGTATTCTCTACCTTTTGGTGTAAGGTATGCGTATAGTGTTTTTGTGTTAATTTGTGGTATAAATCCCATATTAAAAATCCATGTCTAATTCTAATGTAAATAGTTTGTTGCCATTCTTTTTAATTGGTGTATTCAACTTTCCTATTGCCACTAAGTTATTGTTGTCATCATATATACCTGCTTCAGTTACATATACATCATCTTCTGTGTTGTCGAATGTTGGATTATTTGATGTATTATATTGATTAAAATTTAATCTTTGACCTATTTTGGTTCTATATACAATTGCTTTTATATCGCAGTTAATGTTTCCAAGAAGTATACTTTCTTCTCCAAAAGATAAACCATCATTTGGTGATGATGTAGTTGGTAATGCTCCTATATATGTTTCAATATTATATGTTGTACCTGCTGTATATTCTGCATTTGTAAAACTATATAATTGATTTGCTAAATTTGCAACAGGAATAGTTGTTGCACTCCAAGAACTATAATTAATTAATTTTGGTGTAAAATCAATTAATTGCCAAGAAGTTGGGTCGGGTTCAGAATTTAGAGGAACTTTTTGTGCAATAATAAAAAATTTATTAGCATTAAATCCTGTTCCTGCTGTTAACCCTGCTGAAGATTGCATGAATTGCAAATCATTGGATGGGATAATAAATTGAGCAACTTGTGGTAAATTTTGTGGATAAAGTTTTGTGATATATCCGCAATGAATACCTGTTGAGTAGCCGTAATTTGTTGTGGCACTATAATTATTATTTGAACCAAGTAAGTATGTTATAGCCAAATAACTATTTTCACTTGTCGATGCGCCTAAAATAGGTAATTCACCACTACTTGATGTTCTCAACGTAAAATTAGCATCAGGTAATGTCCAAGACCTATTAGATTTTAGAGAAATGGCATTTAGTATTTCTTGGTCTTCGATTATTGCTATTTTTAAATCATTGAATACTTTTCCAACAACGCTTAATGATGTTGTTTCAATAAGGTCATAATATTCTGTTGTAAAACCAGTTAGTGTTGTTGGTTGTATTTTTTTAGCACCTGTTAATGTTGAGCCTGAGGATTTGAGTGTTATTCCCAATGTTGTTGCACTTTTCTTATGATACATTACTGTTGGTAAATCAATTTTGAATGTATTACCATTAAAACCTTCTCCATAATAGTTTGATATTGATTTATTTGTAAAGTGAACAATACCTAACATAGTATCACCTGATTTTGAAGTAAATCCTTGTATATATTCTTTAAAACCTGAAAATATTGCACTATCGTAGTATGGTGGTATTAATCCATTTGTAACACCTGCGGGTGCATATTTATAAATAATATTAAAGTTCCATACTTTTACATCATCACTTGCTATATTACAATTTGAATTAAATGCTAGTGTATTATCATTCCAATAAGAAACGGAAGTTCCTGTACTATAGTAATTATCTACAGCATTATTTGCTGGAAATACATAAACAACACTATTAACTGTACCACCTTGCCCTGAAAAATTTGGCAATGGTTTATCTACTGTTACGTTATTACCATTTATTGATAGTGCTTTATACCAAATAAAAGGTCTTGGATAGTCTTCACCGATTGCACCTGTTGTATTTGTGAATGCTGTTATTTTTGGATTTCTTATATCAATTAAAAGGCAAGCACCTGTTGTAAAATTGCTTGTTGAATCAACTGTAAGAATTGTACCACCTGTCATTCCGCTAGATGGTATAACTCTTTTATCTAATATATATGATGTATTTGTAAATGCTGTAAAACCGTTTGTTGTTGAACCTGTAAAGAATCCTCTTTGTGATGCTGTATTTACTACTGATACTGCTTGTGGATTAACTGCTGTAATTGTTGATTTTGTTTCTGCTTGACCTTCTATTATTGGTAGCGGATATTTAATGCTTGGATTTGCATCTTTTGGTCGCATAATTATTAAATCACTACCATCGATAATTGATTCATTATTTCTCAAGAAATCATAATCAACTTCTGAATCACCAAATTCAATTTTTTTAAATGTTAAAGAGCCACTTGCAAGCAATAATCTACCTGCATTAGTTAATTTGGTATTAATTACGATTGCATCACTTTTTTGTATGAAACTCATTATAAAACTATTTATATTAAATAGATAAAATTATGTTCAATTTTTTTAGAAATCCTACTTTTGTAAAATTTATAAATGACATTTTAAGAGACAGTAATTCTAAAAAAACGTCATTGACAAGAATTCTTGCTATTATACTTTTCATTCCTGTATTATGGTTTCATTTTGAAGCAATTTCAATAATGGTTAAAAAAAATGAAATTGACCATGCTTTATTATTAGAAGATTTTGCATTCATTAGTGCATTAATAATGCAAAAAAATTATATTAATAGAAATGTTAAAGAAGAAGTTGAACAAGATTCAAATCAAACTAGTTGATAATTTTCTTTTTTTTCTTTGATTAATTTTCTATAAAAGTCTGCTCTGATATGACTTAAAACATCAATGTCATATCTTTTACATGCAAGTTCGTATGCAGCTTCTCCCATATCTTTAACATGATTTGGATTATTGATACAATATTTAATTTTTTTATACCAATCTTTGTATTGTCTATCGGGATTTACATATAAAATGTTTTTTCCATCAACCCAATCTTTATCATGATTATAAATTGGAACATTTGAGGCAATTACTGGAACTTTATGGAATGCTGCTTCAATAACTTTAAGATTTGATTTAGCGAATTGATAACGATTATCTGAATTATCATCATTTACACCTTTACCATATACTTTAATTGGTGCAAGTGCTACATCACCAAATTTATAATTTGCTGCAAATTTATAAAGACCTTGTGTTTTGTGTCTAAAATAGTTTTGTTCTGACTGTTTTTCATAAACAGCATCCAAATCAAATTTCATCAAGAAATTATAATAATCTTTATCTTTAATAAGTTTATAATTTGATGTGAAAATTTCTTCATATCTTGTCCAAACTGTTTCCTGTGGTTTAATTGGTCTAGTTTGTTCTGTAATTGCGCTATTATTATATTTTTCAACAATGTATCTTGGTATTTCTTCTGTATTAACTATATCAAAATTATTTGCCATTAATTTTTTATATAATTTTTCATTAAAAATACCAATAGATTGTATTTCTTTTATAAATTCCTCATTTACAATATAGTTTGTTGTTGTACCTCTAAGGTCAAAACCTGAAAGATGTACTTGAAATTTATTTGAAATTGATACATCATCAACAAGTTTTTCAAAACTATCTTTTAGAAGAGAAACATCTTGCAAATGAGATGAACCTGCTAGATAAAGTATTCTTAATTTATCATATGTACATTTATCATCTGCCGGAGTCCATTCTTTTAGGTTTCTATTTATACCATTTGGAATAATTAAAATATTTTTATTGTATGGTTTAATATAATTTTCATAAACAGGTGTTGTTGTTGATACTGCATCAACAATTTTAAGATTCCCAATAATTTTTTCTTTAAGTCCATCTTTTTTAACTGCAAAATAAAGAGGATGTTCTTTGGAAACCTCCCAATAATCATCAATATCAAGTACAACAGAAATTCCAAATGAATGTAATTTTTCAACAAGCATTGGCATTTGAGAAAAATCACAAAGTGTTCTATGTCCATGAATTATATCATATTGTTTTAAGAAATCATTGTTATTCCAATCAATATTTTTAATATAATCTATTTCAAATTCATCATCATAAAGTTTTGATAGGGATATTGCAGGTTGTTCAGAGCGATAAAAATTCACACCATGAACATCCATGTTTGTAATCAATATTTTTGGTTTACTCATAAAATAAAATTTGAAGTATAATACGTCAAATTTTAACCAAAAACAAAAGTTAAGTCATCTGTTTCTGTATTATACAGATTTGTATATATAAAAGATATGTTAATTGTGAGTTTATTTGTATTTTCTGATTGGTCTATCGCTATTTCTTGGATTGTAACATTATTAAAATATTTTTCAACATCAGTTTTAATTGAATCTCTTATTTCTCTGGCTGTTATGTCATCATTTTTTTCAAAAATGTATTCATAAAGACTTGTTCCAAATTCAGGGTCATACCATCTTTCTCCCTTTCTTGTTGAGATAAAAAAATACAGTGATGAACGAACATCATCAACTGATGTTGTATTCATTTTTAAAAATTTTCCACTTTCATCATCATCATTAAATGGAAAATTTATTGATATTGTTCTATTATTTGCCATTAAGTAATTATAAGCATTAATTTATCACCAAAATTTATACCATCATATCCACCCCTTTTTGCAAAACCATTCAATCTATCTTTTATAAATTCAGCATAAACTTTATTAACATCAGATGCCATTTTTTTAATTTTAATAGGGTCTTTTTCAAAATTTGGGTCAAGCATATACATACCAGCTAAATAAAATGGTTCATATAAATCCATTTCTTCTTTTGGTACATTTAAAAGCTTATCAAAAAGAATTTCATATTCTTTATCATATCCCTTGTCCTTTGTAAAAGACATAATAAAACCTGAAGTATTACCTTTATCAAAAGGTCTTACAGAATATAGTGTACATGTTTTATTTGTAACATCATCAAATGTTAATTTTTCTTTTTGCTGTTCCTGTTCTTTGTCGGGTCCAAGATATTTAGCATTTTGTTTTGGATATTGAACACTGTTAATTTCTTTTTGAATAGTGTCCATCATATTAAATGTGCTTGGACTTTTAATTCCATATTCTTTTTTAAATTCTATTCTGTCTTGTATTTTATTTAAAATCCTACAAGCATCTTTAGAATTTAAAAAAATTTTATAACATTCAATCTTATCAATATCAGGTCTAGATTGATAAACGTAAGACCTGTGATGACCATCTAAAATATTATTATTGGCATCAACCCAAACTTTTGGTAAATAACCATCATTGTCAACAATATTATTTAATTCATCAATTATTGGTTTTGATACCTTTTTTTGTAGAGGCTTTAAATAACTAGGTCCAATCAAAACAGATTTAACAATTATTCCAATATCTTCTAATTCATGAAGTATTTCATTAATGTTTTCATCTTTTACTTGTGGTAACCAAATTTCAGAAACAGTATGCATTTAATTAATTTTATTTTATAATAAATAGTTACTAATTATATTAAATTATTTTATCTATGGAAAATATACCAAATGTTAAATCTAAGCTAGATAGCTTATTGCCAAAAGTAGTATCTGACTACGTTGAATTACCTTCACAAGGTGTTTTTTATGAAACAGGAGTTGATAAACTCATGGTTGAATATATGACAGCTTCTGATGAACAATACCTTCTTTCTGAAAACTATATTAAAAATGGTACAGGTATTGAATTATTAGCAAAAAATAAAATTAAAGACCCTGAATTCAATGCAAATATGCGTGTTGAAGATTTATTAACAGGTGATTTAGATGCAGTATTATTGTTTTTAAGAAGATTTGCTTATGGTGATGAATATCCTGTTCAAGTTCGTGATACAGATGGAAAAATGTTCGATACTGTAGTAAAACTATCAGAAATTAAATATAAAGAAGTTGTTAAACCTGATAATACTGATTTGACATTTAATTTTAAATTACCATTATGTAAAGTAGACCTAACATTTAAACTACTAACTTATGGTGAAAAGAAAAAATTAGACCAAAGACTTGAAAAAATTTCAAAATATAAAAATGATTCACCAATTTTTGAAATACAAGAAAGAATTATTGCACAAATACAAACAATTGCAGGTGAATCAGATAGAGGATTTATTGAAAAGTTTGTTAAACTTATGCCACCAATAGATTCACTAGATTTGAGAACATATATTTTAGATGTTGAACCAGGACTTGATTACAATTATGAATTTGAAGGCAAATTCACAGGTGACTTTTTTCGTCAGAAAATTACCCTTGGTTTCGACTTTTTTTATCCAAGAGCAAAAGTATGAGGAAGTTATAGCACACGAAGTTAACTTTCTTGTTGAAAATAATTATTCATATAATGATGTTATGTATATGATGCCAGTATACATGAGGAAAAATATAATTACAATACTTTTGGAAAAAAATCAAAAGTTATTGAAAGAAAAAGAAAGAGCAGCAGGTTATCAAGATATTTGATTCTATTTATATTAAAATGTAATATGAAGATATTATCTTATAAAATATTAAGTGAAGCTGATGTTTTTTCAACTTCTAATTTGTTACGTTCTAAATTAATTACACAAAAAGGAGGTTTTAATACTTTTTCTAATCCATATTTTGAAAAAATAGTAACCTTAAATTTAAGTATATATAAATATCCCTATAGTACAAATTCAACAAGAGTATTAGATTATAAAAATGTATTATTTGCAATAAATATAAATGAATCTACTAATGAAATAAATTTATATCCATATTATGATGAAGAAGTTAAAGCTTTAACGGAAGAAAATGGAAAAAAATGGGGTACATTAAAGCTTTATGATGTAAGTTCAAAAACTGATTATGATGTTAAAACATTTTTTAATAATCCAAAAGGACAATCCTTTGCTTTTAGTTTCCAAGTAAATGATACAAATGTTTTTAATTATGTTAATAAGCGTTACATTTTTGCCAATCTTAATCAATTATCAAATTATCAAACTACTAATATAAATCCTAATTTTTTTATGGGTATTATATCAACAAATATAAAAGATTTATCAATTAGTAGTAATAAATTAAGTAATAATAATCAATATAGTTTAGATATTGAGTTTAACCCTAAATTATCAGCAGTAACAAATATAATAAATAAAATTGATGGATATTGTAATGTTATACTTAATAATGTTAAGGGAATTTTATCAAGAAATTTACCTCCTCCTAGTTTTAGAAAAATAACATATATAAAAGATGGTAATGATATTTATTATATATATACAAATGATGACTTTGAGAAGAATCAAAATACACAAAAAGATTGTTATGTTCATATAAAAGGAACTGGAAATGTTCAAAAAACAAAATACACGCTAAAAACTTTTAATAAAATTTAAAATATGGCAATGAACCGACAAGACGCTGAAGATGCGTTAAATTTAGCAAGACAAAATCTTAATACTGCTGAACAATTAACTGATGTATATAATCGTCTTAGTGGTATTTTAGATGACCAAAACAGGTCAATAAGTAGTTATGAAAATGCTCAAAAAATAATTAATGAAAAGAAAAAAGAAGAAATTTTTCTTACAGAACAACTAGAAAAAGGTAAGAAAAGAATAAACGAATTTTTAGCGGCTGGAATTGCTTTAGATGATGAAAGAATAAAATTATTGCAACAAGAATTAGAATTATATGAACAAAGAAAATATGTACTCAACCAAGAAAGAAAAATACTTGAAGAAAATTCTAATATTTTAAAAGCATATGGTACTGATTTATATGAACAAGCAAAAAGTTGGGCAAAACAAGAATTTGGGATTAGAAGTATATCATCATATTTAATGACAGTTGATAAACAAATACGAACCTTAACATTAAATTTAGGATTATCTGGAAATAGGGCTGAATCATTAAGAGAGCAAATGTATCAAGCAACAAATGCTGCACAAAGGTTTGGTGCTTCTGCTCAAGACATTGTTGAAATACAAAGTAAAGTTAATGAATTAACTGGAAGGGCAACTGTTTTTAATGAAAAACAAGTTGCAAATATGGTTTTAATTGCCAAGGGAACGGGTTTGGCAAATGCAGAAGCAGGACAGTTTGTTGGTAATATGTTATCACTTGGTTCATCTGTTGAAGATGCAACTAAATTAATTGAAGGTACTGTAAATGAAACTGCCAAACTTGGATTAAATTCTTCAAATGTTTTAAAAGGAATAACAGCAAATATTGATAAACTTAATAAATATAGATTTCAAAATGGAGTTGAAGGTTTGAAGAATATGGTTCAAGCATCTGAGAAATTTAAATTTTCAATGGAAGGTGCTTTTGCTGCTGGTGAAAAATTCAGGACACTTGAAGGATTGCTTGAAGCAGGTGCTGGTTTAAGAGTATTGGGTGGTGAATTTGCTAAAATGGATGAATTTAAACTTTCATTCCTTGCAAGAAATAAACCCGAAGAGTTTGCTGTTGAAATGGCTAAACTTACAAAAGGTATGGCTAGTTTCAATAAAGAGAAAGGTATTTTTGATGTCTCTGATATTGATATGGACAAATTTAGGTCTGTTGCAGAATTAACAGGTCAAGAAGTTGGTAAGTTGGTAGAGTCAACAAAAGAAATGGCTAAAATTGACCTTGCAAAAAGTCAAATTTTTATTGGTACTGATGAAGAAAAGGAAATGATAGCAAAGTTGGCTTCATTTGGTAAAGGTTCAACAATAGGTACAATTGAAATAGGTGGTAAGAATGTAAGAATAGACCAATTAACAGAAGACCAATTGGAAATATTAAGACAAACAGAAAAAACATTAAAACAAAGAGCAGAAGATTCTCAAACTTTTAATGAAACATTTGAAAATACAATTATGCAATTAAAGTCTACATTGTTACCAATATTAGATGCTATAAATTATGTTTTAAAAGGTTTTAATAAAATTATAGATTTTTTCAGAGATGAAACTACAGGAAAAATGAATGAAATTGCTCTTGCTATACCTGCTGCAATTTTATTATTATCAACAGGTATTGCAGGGATTTTAACAAAAATGGTACTTAAAATACCATCTCTTTTAAGTGGTGTTTTATCAAAAGTTCCTGGTTTGGGTAAATTATTTGGAAGTGGAACATCAACTACAACACCACAAAGCGGTTCACAACTATTATCAGGTAAACAAATGTTAGGTGCGGGTTTAGGTAATGCTGCTCAATTGGCTGCGATTGGTGTTGCGGCAGTTGGTATTGGTTATGGTTTTAAAATGGCTGCTGAAGGTGCTGCATCACTTTCTGAATCAATAAGTAAATTAACAGATACGCAATTAACTGCATTAACAACTTCATTGATTACTCTTGGTGCTACATTAGCAGGACCACTTGTAGTGGGTGTTTTAGCATTGGGTGCTGCTACAAAAGCAACTGCGCTTGGATTGCTTGCTTTTGGTGCTGCTGCTGTGGGTGTTGGTTTTGGTATTAAATTGGCTGCGGAAGGAATTGGTGAAATGGCTAAAGGGTTTGCAAGTCTTGGTAATATTGATTTAACTAACATTGGTTTAGGAATGATGGGTATTGCAGGTGCTGCTTATATGTTATCTAATCCTTTAAGTGTATTAGGTTTAGCATCTATTGGTCTTGCATTAGCAGGAATAACTGCATTAGATTTTAGCAATGTTGTACCATTACAGAATTTAAAATTTGTTGACAAAGACATAAAGAATATGAGAGAGATGGCTGCATTGGTTGCTCAAATCGGTGCTATTGATATTTCAAAATTAAATGCTCTTGAAAAACTTTTTGCAAATGCTTCTTTTAAGGTACAGCTTGATGGGGATGCTGTTCTAAAGAGTACAATCAATGTTGATGTGGCGGGAGACAAATTTATAAAAATGGTTGATGAAAGGATAAAAATAATGACAAGAAAGCAGAATCAGCCCAAGTAATTTTAAAAAAGAACATATATTTGATTTCAACTTATCTTTTTTGAAAAAAGTTAAAAATTTTGAAAGGACACACTTGCACATCCCATTGGCGATGGTAAGTCGTATTATGTCTTCTTCAACATATAACTTTAATGAATTTAAAACATATTTAAGTTTTGCTTTCAGGACATCAGGAAATTGCAAGTTAAATAATGGCATTAAGAATGATGTTTGCAATCATCTTGGGATAAGTCAAAGAACATTAAATAAACATATTAATTCATTAATTTCAAAAAAGTATTTTGGATATAATCCAAAGACAAATACTTTATTTATAAATGGATTAAATAAGATTAAAAGATTAGTTTACATTGAAAGTGATTATGATGAACGTATAATAAGTAAGACGAGTTTTAGTTTGAACATATCGGATATTGGAACGCTTAAGTTTTTAACATTTAGTGCTAAAGAGCAATATTTTTTAAAAAAACAATTTAAATATAAAAATAGATTGGAATTTGAAAAATATCTTGTTAGCCAAGATTTAATGGAACGCTATGAAGTAGGAAGTGATAATGTTAGGAGACAGTTTAAAAGAGGTTATAATCTAGAAAAGAGTAAAACCAAAGGAGATTCAATAAAAAAGGATAATCCAAACCACTTTGGTTTAAATCTTTATAATGATGATAATGATTATTTAGGTGTTTCAAATTCTTTTATATCTAATGATTTTAATAGAACCAAATCTTGGGGTTCTAAAATAAAAAAGAAATCTTCTTCTTTAAATTTATTAGAATATAATAAGAAAGCAAAATTAATTGGTAGTTTTCCAATTAAATTTAATGTAAGAAAATATTTATCAATTAACTATCCAACATCATATCATAAATTATTCATTAAAAAAGTTAATGATAATTTAGTTGTTTTTGAGAGAGGATATGATGAGATAATATCCAATGTGAAATTATCAACAAGAAGAACAAAATAATATTGGAAAAAATGGAAACCATACATAAAGGATTTAATTAAAAAAAATAAAACTCTATTTATAAAAATAGAATACTATAATATTTTAAATATATTTATGAATAATTTTAATTTAGTAGACCCAAATAAAGTAATATTAGGAAATAATCCATTATTACAAAAATTAGATAATGGTATACCTGCAATAGAAGATATTAGGTCTTTTGCTGAGTTAACAATGAAACCTAGAAATAGCAACTATATTCAAATAGCAAATGGTAGTGTTGTTAATAATTCAAATGTTTCTTCAGGTGAAGAAATAATAATAACTGGATATTTTAATAGAAAAGATAAAAAACAAAAAGATATAAATTATTATTCAACAAATTATACAGAAGATAATAGAAAAGAATATGAGGGTTTTGGTATTAAAAATATTGACATAACTTTTGATGCAAATAAAATACCACAAGTTGCAATAACATTTCATGATGTTAGAGGAAATGTTTTAAATAATTTTAATAGTAAATTTGCAAAAATGTTTCAACTACCATACCCAATCTTTAATCTAAGAATTAAAGGTGGTTTTGGTCCAACAATTGAATATAGATTACAAAAAATAAGAGATGATATATCAATTGATGATTCAGGAAACTTTACAATCAATAGCAAATTTATTGGAGATAGATTCGCACCTCTATCAGACCTTCCATTAAATTATTTACAAGCTGTTCCTTATTTTGGTAGACAAAAACCAAATGTTGATGATAATATTATTAAAAGTTTTCATGAATTAATTATTAATTCAAAAAGATTATTTGAAAAAATAAATCAAGAAGTTGAATCAGACCAAGAAAAAGGAAATCAAGATGAAATAAGAAAAATTGAAGAAAAAATTACATCATTAAATGATATAAAAGTTTCTTTAGATAAAGAAAAAGATTATCTAACACTTGTGGTTACGGAATCACAAGGATACAAAAAAATAACAGATAAAACATCACAAACAAGAATTACAACTTATTTAGAATCATCAACATTTGATAATAATCAATCCAAAATAACATTTAAAACAGTATTAACACCTTCATTACCAATACAACCTTCTGAATATAATATAATTAGTAATGCTATAAATGATGATATTAAAAATAAAAATGATGTAATAAGTAAACAAAACTATAGGGATTTAATAAAATTTGATATTACAACATCACTAACTGACCCAAATAATTTAGCTTTAGGTATTTTTAATAAACCAAATTTTATTGATTACTCTGGATTATCAAAAACAATAGATTTGTTAAGACAACAAATTGAAGATTTGGGTAATGAATATGCCTCTTCACTAACAGATAGATTACAAAATTTAGTTACAGAATCTTTAGGAACTACAGGACTAAAAATTGGTAATATTTTTAAACTAATGTTTGATGATTATAATATTTTAATGGATAAAATATTTCAAGCTGGTGAAAAAGGATTTTTAGATAATGCTAGATATGGAAATACAAATCAAACATATGATAAAATAGGTTTTCCAACAGTTGTTGAAAATATTAATGGTGTAAATACTCTTATATATCCGGGAAAAAATCCAAATTTTCAAAATTGGGATGAAGTTATTTTTATTGAAGAATTTTTAGAAGCTTTTATACAGTCACAAATTACTAATTTGCTAACTGATTTAGCAAATTCTAAAAATGAAGATGGTTCAAATAAATATATACCTGTAAACCCAAGAGAAATATATAAATTTGGAACAGATTTAAACCCAGATAAAAGAGAAGCACCCAATATATATCAATCACAAAACCCAGAAGAAATATGTCAATTAATATATGAAAGATTTTTAATTTTTACAAATGTTAATTTAAAAATTACCGCTATTGAATCCACATATACAGGTTGGACAAATAATAATAATAGCGTTGCATCTTTTAAAGATTTTTTTAAAGATTTATTTGAAAGTGGTGTTAATAATACTGATAATCAAGAACAATTATTTTTATCATTTATTCAAACAGAAGCAAGAAATATTGCATTTGCATTAATGCTTGCCGATGATAAAATAAAAAATTATTTTATAAATTTAAAAAATCAATTTACTGATGAAAATTATTTTACAAATAACCCAAAAGAACCATTATCAATAACTAAAAATGATTCTATTGTTGTACCAGATGGTGTTTCAAAAAACATGGGTATTGCAGTCGCATTAAAAGGTGGTATTGATTATGTTACAGTATCAAATACAGGAGAGCCAAGTTTAATAAATTCAAATAATGTTTCTGAATCTTCCGATATTATAACCACTTACATGAAAAGTGTAAATGGGTTAAGCGATAATTTTAAAATTACATTAGATAATGTTTTATATATACCTGATAATAAAGAGGTTGATGGTAAAAGTGATTTTATTTATGAAAATCCATATAAAGATGTTATAAAAAAAGAACCACCAAAATATATATATTATACACAACCATATGTTGAAACACAAAGATTATACAAATCAATTTTTAACTTTAAAGAATTATTTGATAGAAGTCAATTTCCAAGTCTTATTGAAATTCCTAAAATTTTGTTAATTATTTTAGCAAAAAGATTAAGTTTTATTTCAAATAATACACCATCTTCAGAAGATAATATTTACTTCTATATTCCCTTTACTTTAAATTCAGGTGCTAATTTTAAATTTAGAATAATAAAAAAAACAAATTTTTATAATTATTTAATAAAATTATCAAACGAAATTAATCAAATCAATAATCAATATGGATATCAAGTAACTAATAATGTTAATAGAGATGAAGATAACAATATTGATTTAGATACATATCGCATTAATATTAAAAATAATGATGGGTCAGATATAATAACAACTAATGCAGAAGAAATAACAAAACTAGAAAAATTTTTATTTGAACCTGTTTATTTATCTGTTAATTCATTAGAATTTACAAGTGATATTATTGTTGATTTTTATTTACCTAATGATTCTTTATATGCACAATATTTAAAAAATTTATTACCTGTTTTATCTGAATTAGTAAAAAAGGATAAAGAAACATTAGAAGAAAAGCTAAAAGGATATAGGAGTCAAATGCGTGATAATGAAGTAAAATTGGCTGTTTATAAATCTTTTCAGGTAATATATGAAAATTATTTATTTGGTTACAAAAAAGAAAATTATCAATTTAATATAAAAGAAAATTTTAAATTTGTTGATAGGGCATATAATGATATTAGTACTAAAGCAGTATTAGACATAAAAACATTACTTTCGGATAGTCAAGATACTAATGTAAGTCTTTTTAGTGCAATAAGTAGATTATTATCAAATAATAATTTTTGGTTTTATCCTTTTCAAGGTTTTTTAACGGATACAAAAGGTTATAATGATTTATTTAAAATTGATATAAATCAGAAAATAACAACAAAACCATTATTTATAGCGATGTATGTTGGTGGATTATCAAGTAATCCAAATGGACCACCAAACTCAACAATATCAGATGATGGTATAAAGAAAAATTCAATACCCGCAGATTTTACCAAATCAGGTAAAACATTAAGTGCATTTTTAGTAAAATATACTGGAATACAAAATCAGATTGTTTTTTCTAATTTTGAACATTCAACAGAATCATTAAAAAATACTGATGAAGGATTAAGAATACAATCAGAGGTTATTTCAAATGCAAGTAATTCACTTGCAATTCCAAAAGGTCAATCATTATTGAATGTATATCAAAAACAAAGTTATACATCAACAATAAAAATTCCTTATGGTAATATGGGAATACAACCAACTCAATATTATTATTTGGAGTTTATGCCAATATTTGAGGGTCTTTATATTGTTTATAATGTAACACATAATATAAATTCAGATACACAAAGACTTGAAACAACATTTAAAGGATATAGACTTAAAAAAGATGTTAATCCAATTGTAGAACAAGAAATTGTTGATTTTGTTAGAAATAATTTTTATACGCAAACTTTGGAAAAAATAGGTATACCATCAAGAATAACCAATCTAACACCACAACAAATTGATGATATTCAGAAAAGAACACCAAGTTTTTTTCAAGGATTTGAAGTTACAAGTAAATATTTAAGAACAAATGGTATAGTACATGGTGCTATTGATATAGGAACACGTCCTGGAATAAATTTAAAGTTTTCACTACCTAATACTATATTTATTACAAAAGATGTCAACCCAAATGGATATGGTAATTATATTTTATTAAAAAATAATAAAGAAAATAAATATTTTTATTTTGCTCACTTGCAAGAATTTAGTCCTTATATAAATAATTTAAAATTTAATGATGTTATTGATGTTAATCAATTATTAGGAAAAACAGGAAATACAGGTCGTGCAAGAACACTTGGTCCGGGTCAAGATGGCAACCCACTAAAACCACACCTTCATTTTGAGGTAAGAGATTCAGATAATCTTTACAGACTCGATTATAATCTTTATTTAAAATACTTGGTATTATTTGCATAAAATTACGGCAAATCTAAAAATTCTCCGTATATTTGTGCAATTATATGGAATTAGCATATTTGTACGGCATTGAACCAACAAATCCGTATTTATCCACCTATTCACATTATCCATTGACAAAGAAATTTTCATTTGTTAATGAGATTTTATATGACAAACCATTGCTAATAATAGGCATAAAAAAAGCAAGGGAGTTATATCCGAATCAGATTGAATTGGATAACAATCATATTAAGGATAATGTATATTGGTGCTATTCACCTGAAGAATATTTATCTGAGTTTTTAAAGAAGTATGAACAATTTATAATAAATATTCACAATTATTATTTAAAATTTTTAAAATTTGAGATTATTGATTTATTTTTTAGCAATATAAATGAAAGGAATGGATTGATAGAATTTTTCAATAAAAATAACATAGACATTTTTTATCAAAACCAAAAGATGATTTATTGTTATTCAAATCAATGCAATAAAATTTATATTATTAATTTAAATGAATTTTTTTGGTTTGAATTATTAGATTTAAAAATTTTAAATAATTTTTTAAGCGATATGAATAATTATTATAATGATATTGATTTAAAGATTTACAATTATTTTATCAATTTATTTCAAGGTCAGGATAGTTTTTTTATTGAAAAGACAATACCATATTTCATTTATAAAAATAAACACTAATTATAAGAAAAACGATTATGGATAAAAAAGATTTAAACAAAAAACTTTCAGAAATAATCTCTGCTGATGAATATCAAGATGATGATAATATTCAAGAAAAACAAGAAAATCAAGTAATCATTAAAGTTAAAGATGGTTTATTTGAACATAGTGAAATAATCAATAAAAAGTATGTAACTACTGATGGTAGGCAATTACTTAAAGAAGTTAAATTTGAGCAGTAATATGAAAATCAGAAACAAAAAAACACAATCATATGACCGTTTTAGGTTTTTGCTTGAATATCAAGTAAAAAAAGAGCCTGTTCTTGAACAAGAAGAAGACATTATAGGTGATGAAAATCAATCTGTTGATGTATTTGATGAAATATCAGGTGCTATTGAAGGTGAAAATAATGTTGAGAAAACTAATCAAGAAAAAGAAATACAGCCAATAGAGAATAAAACAGATATAGATGTCGATGTAAACGACAATGAAACATTTGAGGATACTGCAACTGATTTATTAAAAATACATTCATCAAAAATAGATAATTTAACAAAATATATAAATGATTCTGTTAAAATTTTAACAGTATTAAATCAAAAAACTTCTGATATTACAAATAATGTTGATGAAATGTCTTCAAAAATTAATCAAATAAATCAAAGGGTTGATAATTTAACACCACCAACACCTCTTGAGTCTTTAAATCAGATGGTTAAAACAACAACAGGGGCGCAATCTATTGAAGATTATTGGAATGAATATTTTGCTAAACATGGAAGAACAGATTTGGTAAATGGTTCTTTATATTATGGCAATGACCAATATAATAAAAATGAAAAGGGCATGAGTTCAGGAGTTTATAAAAAAACTGAATTAAGTGATACAGACATAAAAGATATAATCAAAAATACATAATGATTTTTAGGTCATATTTTAAAAAACAAGCGACATTAATAAGGAATTCTTACACTAATAGTTCAAGAAATCCAATAATTGAATTATCATATGGTGGAACAAATAATTCAGCAACAACATATGTTAGTCGTTATGTTTTTAATATTGACGTTGATTCTTTAAAATCAAAGATTAGTAGCAATACAATAAATCAAAATACAATACAATCTCATTTTTTAAAAATAAAAAATTGTATTGCATTAAATGATGGATATATTGGTGTTGATTTTATAAGTTCAAAAAGGGCAAGTGGTTTTGATTTGGTTTTTATAAAACTTTCTGATTCATTTGATGAAGGAACAGGATATGATTATATCTATAATGATAGACAGTATAGAGAGGTTGAATTAAATAAATCATCAGCAAATTGGTTTAACAGAAAAAATCCTCAAATTACATGGACACAACCTGGAGTATTTTTAAATAATAGTGATTATATAGATGATATAATTACAGCAACAGGAATTACTACAGCAAACACACAAAATCAATTTATTGATGGTGATTTTGGAACATTTGAATTAAACATATCAGGTGTTACTAGTGACACATTGAATAGTGTTTTAACATCATCTACATTATATAAGTATAGTGGTAATAGTTCATTGTTGTTAAAAAACTCTGACCCATTAAATTATTCTTTTAATTCACCAACTAATACACTTTTTACATTTACAACACCTTTAACTATAACATCTAATACATCAGCAAGTACAATATATTCATTATCTTGTAAATTTTTAGATTTAAGCAGTTATACATGCGATTACAAGAGAGTATATCTTGAATTAACACCTAGTTTAGATAGTGGTATAACATTAAATTCAAATGTTGAATATAATTCATTATCAAGTTCATTAACATGGAATACTTTATCAAAAGTTTTTACAGTTCCTAGTTCTTTTACAGGAAATACATCATATACATTATCTTTAAAGATAGATGGAACAAGTGGTATAAGTGATAATTATAATTTCTTTTTTGATAATTTTGATTTTTCAAATATTGTACAAACATCATTTACATTTACAACAGCAGCAACAAATTTATCAATAATAACAAGTCAAAGATTTGAAATTGGCAATGAAGATATTGAAGTTGATATTACCAATTATGTAAATGGTATTTTATTTTCGGGTCAGCCAAATAACGGTATATGTATTGCATATTCAGCAAATACAGAATCATTAACATCCGATGTTAAAAATGTAACTACATTTTTTTCAAAATATACTCAAACATTTTTTGAACCATTTTTAGAAACAACATATAATGATAGAGTTAATGATGATTTATGTTGTATGAATTTTGATGTTCCAAATGATTTTTTCTTTGTTTCACAATCTTCAATAAGTTCATTAAATAAATTTGAAATAATTGATTCAAATGGTGATATTATTTATAACTCATCAGCATTTACTCAATTAAATAATTTTAATTATAAAATTAGCCATACAATTGATTCTGAAGATTATCAAGATATAGAAATATTTTATAGTAGATGGTATTACACACAAAATGGTAAAAACAAAGTTCTTGAAAAACAATTTAATATATCAAAAATTGATTTAAATGATGGAATAAGTTTAACATACGGTAGTGATGTTTTTATAAATGTTTTAGGTATTAAACAAAATGAAATAATTACAAAAAAGGTAGGTTTAAAAAGATTAATTTTTAGAGCAAAAAGACTAATTGAAACAAGAATATTAAAAAATATTATTGGAGATATTGAATTTAGAATTTATGTAAATCAAGGAAAGAATCAGATTGATGTAATCCCCTTTACAAAAGCATCAAAAGTCAATGATGAATATTTTACAGAGATTGATTTTTCTTGGTTCATATCACATGATTATACAATTGAAATTAGAGCATTGGATAAAAATGGAATTCAGTATCCGAACTCTAACTATGTGAAATTCAGAATTACTAACTAAAATGAATATTAAAGAATATATAAAACATATAATACTAAAAGAAGCGTATAAGTGGAAACCATCCGCAGCACAGAGGAAAGCATTTGCTACTAAAATGCAAGACCCAATAGAAAAGGATGCATACGAAAAAAGAAAAAAAGAAAAAGAAGAAAAAAGACGCTCAAAAAGTAAATTTGATTATAGTTCAGCAGGTGGGAATTATATACCGACAAAAACACAATATGATTTTGTTATTAAAAATTTTAATTTATTTAAAACATTAGAAGAACAAGATGCAGCAAATATGGTAAGATATGGATTTACAACTAAAGAAAAAATACACCATGATTACATACATATTGTGAACGAAAAAAGGAGGGAAAACCCAAATCTTTAATTTTTTTTCACTAAAAACGGACTATTTACAAAAAAACATATATATTTGTTTAAACAATAACTAATTTTTAACAATTTTAAATTTTTAACATTATGGGATTTGAATCATCCGAAAGAAAAAACAGAACCTACATGTCATTGGGTTCAACAAAGTCAAATGACAACAAAATCACATCGAAATTTTTCGTTGTAAACAAGAGAAACAATGATGGTCATTATGAAAAGGTTCCGATGGTTGACCAAAACAACTATCCTAAACCTTTTTATGGGTATTTGACCAAAATCACACCACTTATTGATAATGTAATTACAAGAACAGATGGAACAAAAGTACCTAATCCAAAGGTGAATTTTGAATTCACCGATGATTGTGGTGAAATATTTGTACTTGATTTACCATTCATTTCACAAGATAAAAGAGTAAGTACATACATCTTTGGATTTGTAAATTCTCTTGCTTGGTTGGCTGCTAATGATAGACTTGGATATGTTAAACTATACATCTCTCAGTCTGTCGATAAAACAGAAACCAAAAGATTTAATCTTGCTTTAAGATGTTCAAAAAATTGGATATCAGGAAGTAAAAACTTTGGTGTATATATGGAAGATTCAACAAAGGTTGATTGGAAATATAATGCAAAGGATATTCCTTCTTTTGAAGTAACCAAAAAAGTTGATGGAGAAATGGTTACCATTGACAATAGAAAAAAACAACAAGATTTCTTCTTAAAAGAAATTGAACTTATCAATGAAGCAATTAAAAACGCTACATATGATATTGGCGAAAATAAATCCGCATCTATGAATAATTCATTGAATCAGTCTCAAATCTTTGTTGATGAGGATGATACTGAAGCGGATTTTGAAATGTCATCTGTTTCTCCTGTTGATACTCAAAAAGCAACAGTCAGTAATGTAAGCACAAAAACACCAATAGTTTCTACAGTTGGTGACGAGGACGATGACGAATTACCTTTCTAATTGAAGGGTAATAAGGGTACGGCATAACATTCAAATTCTCCACTAGTTGTTTGTTTTTGTCGTACCCTTTTTTTATAATTGAAAATTAAAATAATTTATTATGGCTAGAACATTATCAGATAACCCTGAAGAAAAAAAACCAATAAAAAAGAAAGAATTTTCTTTGTCTGATTACAAAAAAGACAAAAAAATTAGCGTATCACATAAAAATAAACCCGAAAAGTGGATTCCTGTTTCTCCTGCATTTATGCAAATTACAGGACTTAAAGGTTTGTGTATGTCACATAGCCATGTTGTTACAGGATATGAATCAACAGGCAAAAGCACATTGATGCTTGAAGCAGCTATTTCAGCACAAAAAATGGGAATTCTACCAATTTTCTTAATTACCGAACAAAAACATAGGTGGGAACATGCCATAAAAATGGGTTTTGAAGTAGAAGAAATCATTGATGAAGAAACAGGTGCAGTATCTTATGATGGATTTTTCATCTATTGTGACAGAAACAATTTTAACACAGTAGAAGAACTTGCAAAATTAATGCATAAATTTATGGATGACCAAGAATCAGGTAAATTACCATATGATATTCTATTTTTAATTGATTCTATTGGTAAATTAAATTGTGATAAAGGTGTTAAAAATGATAATCAGTTTAATCCTCAATGGGTTGCAACTGCATTAGCACATGAATTCGGTGCATCCGTAATTCCAAGAATTAATATGAGTATTGCTGAAAAAAATACACATACTAATACTTTATTTTCTATTGTACAACCTTGGACCGAATTACCACAAACATATGGTCAACTACCAAAATTGACACCAAAAGGTGGAAAATCATTACCACAAGATTCAGCTATTGTTATTAATTTTGGTAATGACACTAATTCAGGTACATCTTTAATGAAACTTAAAAAGAAAGGCAAAGAAATTGTTTGGGGTACTAGAACAAAAGTTGAAGTAAAGAAAAATCATGTAACAAATCTATCAACAAGAGGTAAATTAATTATTACCGCAGAAGGATTTATTCTTGAAGAAGATGAAAAAAAATATTTAGAAGAACATTCAAATCAGTTTCTTGAATATTTGGAAGCAGCTTCAATGGAAGAAATTGAAACTGTTGAAGAAGCTAATGATGAATAATGGTATATAAATTCTCTGTAAATACATTATTAATTGATGGTAATTACTTAATGAAGCGTTCATTTAATGGTGCAAAACACACATTTAATGGAGAACGGCACATAGGTGGTCTTTATCAATTTATAATACAAACCCGAAGTCTCATCCGTTCCCAAAATATTAACAAAGTTGTTGTGTTTTGGGATGGAGAGAATTCAGGTAAATTAAGATATGATATTTACAATGAATATAAAGCCAATCGTGAAGGAAAAGAATGGTATAAAAAGATTGACTTAACACCTGCTGAGATTAGAAAACAACAGCAGGAGAAAGAATCATATCTTTGGCAAATGGTTAGAGTAAAAAATTATCTTGAGGAATTATTCATAAGGCAGGTTCAAGTTGATAAAATTGAATCTGATGATATGATTTCATATTACTGTCAAAAGTATCATTATAAAGAGAATATAACTATTTATACAAATGATAGAGATATTTGTCAATTATTAGAATATGATAATGTTTCTGTTTATTTAGCTAATTTAAAACAGAATGTTACTAAAAAAAATTACTATCTTCTTTTTAAACATCATTACACTAATCTTACAATTATTAAAACTATGTGTGGCGATGATTCTGATAATATTAGTGGTATTGATGGTTTGGGTGAAAATACACTTATTAAATATTTTCCAAAAATTCAAACCCAAAAAGTTAAAGCAGCCACAATAATTAAAGAGGCAAGAGATATAAATGAACAAAGGATTAATAATAAAAAGAAACCTCTTAAAGTTCTTGAAAATATTTATGAAGGTATTTTCAAAACATTTGGTAAGGTAGGTTTAGAACAATATAAACTCAATTATAAGATAATTAATTTACTTGAGCCTTTCTTAACAAAGGAGGCAATGGCAGAACTTTGTTTAGTTGCAGAAGAACCATTGGACCCAAATGGCAGGGGTGAAGAAAATTTATTAAAAATGATGTCAGAAGATTCATTTCTTCAAAATTTTAATGCAGATTTCATAAGATTCCATGAACCTTTTTATCCTGTTATTATCAGAGAAAAGGATTTTTATAAAAAAAACACGCATATTTGATTAAATACAAAGCAATGAATAATTATTTTAAGTTCTCAATTTCTTACAAAGGAAACATTCTATCAGAAAGAATATTTGATGCTGATTGTTATAACACAATAGTTAGACAAACAGTAAATATTAAAGAACTTGTACCTGAAATAAGAAAAGTTTTACAAAAAGTTTTATCAATACCAACACAAAAACTTTCAAATAAATATTATGTTGGTATTGATAGTAATAATAAACCAATAACTATTAAAATTGATGATTTAAGGGATAAGAAATTAAATTATAGATGGCAATACCTTAAAGATAAACATAAAACATATACATCATCACTTATTGATAAAAATATAAATAAAAATACCATTGATACAAATCTTAATAGAATTAATGATAAATATATGATTGTTGTATCTTTAAAAGATAATACAAATGAACTGTTTTATAAGAAAAATCTTCAAGTAAATAATGATTCTTTGTTTGATATTCAAGCAAAATCAACAATACCATTTACAAAAATTAAACAAATTGAATTTATTGAAGAACTACAATTTGATTTTGCATTATACCTTAATGAAAATTATATAATTCAAAGAAAATTTACAGTTTTTAATTTTAATCCAGATTCTATCTTATCAGAAGAATTCATTAAAATAAATAATGAAATATGCAATGTAATAAAAACACATATAAAAAAGGCAGATATCGATGCACAATATAATGATTATCAAATTATGGAAAAACATGAAATTTCATACAATGAATTAAAAGTTTTATCACAAGAAGAAAAGAAAAAACTTCTTAAAATCGATTATTCTTACAACTAATTTCTAAATAACAATAATGCGTAACAACATGCTTTCTCTTGGCTCTGATAGACATCAGAGAAGAATCTTATTTCACATTTTTTATAGCGATTTCCCAAAAGATGTAGTAACAAAACTTGAATCAAACCACTTCACAGAAGAAAAACATAAAATTATATTCTCACTAGTTAAACAATATGTAGAAGAATATAATAATTTGCCAACATTGCGTAATATTGGCGAAATCATAAAAGCAAATAAAAATCATACAAAAGAACAAAAAGATGCTTGGATAAATGAATTATCAAATATCCATAAAGATTATAAAAATCTTTTAGATGGTAAAGAAAGGAATGACTTTGAATTCATTAAAAAAACAACAAATGCATTTATTCAAGTTCAAGAACTAAAAAATCTTTCAGAAGGAGATATTAAAAATATTGTAGAAAGCAATGACCTGCTTCTTCTTGATAATGTTTTGGAAAAAATAAGAAAAATTATCAATATAGGAACCGAAGATGATGACCCCGATGATGTTGAAGATTTCGATGAAACACTATTTACACAGCGTTATAGAGACTTTATATCAACAGGTCTTGAACAACTTGATAATATCATTACAGGTCTACCTAAAGGTAAATTGGGAATGATTCTAGCAGGTCAAGGAGTAGGAAAATCTACAATATTAACCAATTTTACAGTAAATTCATTTAAACAAGGAAAAAAAGTACTTCATGTAATTTTTGGTGAAAATGAAATTAGAGATGTGAAACTACTTGTATCAACAGCACTTACAGGTCTTAGTTTTAGAGATGCACAAAAAGACCCCGAAAAAGCAACTCTAAGAGCAAAAGAAGAAATAGCAAAAATTAAAGGCAAAAACCTTGGCCTAATAAAAATTATGCGATTCCCATCCAATGAAATGACAGTTCCAAAACTAAAAAATTGGATTATTAAATATCAACAAAAGGTCGGTTATAAATTCGATATGATTAACATTGATTATGTCGATGAAATGATATCTCACCTATCAAATCAAAATAATCCATACCAAGGAGAAAAAGAAGTTGTTGCTGCTATACTTGATATGCTTGTTGAATTTGATATATGCGGATGGACAGCAACTCAAGCAAAAAAAGAATCAAATAATAAGAAAATTCTAGATTTGAATGATTCAGGCGGTTCTGTCGCAAAAGTTAAAAAAGCACAAGTAGTATTAACTATTGGCCGTGATAGCGATGATAGAAATAATAATCGTGCAACATTTCACCTTGCTAAATCAAATATATCACCATCAGGTCATTTGTTTGAAGACTCATTCTTTGATACAGCACACATGAGATTTGAATTATCATTACCAACAGGCTCTGTTATTGAAGAATTTGATGATGATGAAATCATTGATAGCGAATATGAAGAAGTTCAAGATACAAGACAACTTCTTGTTGAAAATATGGCTAAAAAATCAGAATTAGATTTATTAAAATCACTATGATAGATAATAGTCTATATTTTTATAGAACAAAAACACCCTCTACAAAAGAGGGTGTTCTTGCTTTACAAAGATGGAAACAAGATTTAATGCTTGATTTGCCAAATCAACATGTTGCATTGAAACTTGAATCAATGCATAATTATATTTATAATAATTTCTATAATAGAAAAGAACTTAGAAATTCAAAAAGAATTATAAACTTTATCTATGATTTATTCTTTGAACTATATGCTAGAAATAACTATCTAAATGAAATTTATTTAGTTAAATCTTTTGATAGGTTTATATCAGACCATAAACATGTTTTATACTCTTATGATGAAGAAAAAATCATTCTTTATTTAAATATTTTTATTGAAACTTTTTAAGTTGTAAACTATTTATACTAAAATACATATGAGAACTATTCTTCCTAAAAATGTTAAATTAGACCCAATGTTTGATGAAAAATCAAATGTAGAATTAATTGAAGATATTCACAATGAAGTATATTCTGCACATGATTTACTTCTAAAAGAAGCTGAATTAATACTACAAACACCTATTGATGAATCAAAGGCGAAGGATTATGAAAAGTTAATGAGTTTGGGTTTCAATAGTGAAAAAAATATTAAAGAACATAAGGAAGAGATTCAAAAAATTGAACAATCAAAGAAAACTAAACAAACCATTGACTATTATTCATTTAAATACCCATTTAATAAGTTTATAAATGAAGATTCGGTAGTTAGAATATGTGAAAAATATGGTTTACTATTAACAAATGTTGATAGATTTATTGGAAGCATTCCCGAAAGAAATCAAAAAGAAATTATTAATTTTAAAGTTGATAAAATTGACATTGCAAATTCATATACCAAAGAATCTCAATATACAACAGGTACAGGACTTTTAATTATTGCTACAAAAGACCAATTAAACATGAAAAATGCAAGGGTTCAAGGTCATAAATTGGTTGATATCGTAAAAGATGACCCAATTGTTCTTCAACCTGTTAAAAACGGTTATTTAATCGTTAGCGCATGGGGTGTAGAAGCATCTGATAAAGAAGTTCAGAATCCAAAGTTTAATTAAAAATATAATATATTTATATTATGGAAATAGGAAATGTATATATCGTGAAAGAATCTTCTGGTCAACCTAGAAAAATAAAACTTTTGGAAAAAACAAAAGAAACTTATTATATTGAATTTTTGGATTTAAAACATAAACCTAAAAAAACATATTTAATTGATAATTTTAACTCTGACTACAAAATTATTGAAACATTTGGTTTAGAAATCCCCTTTTAAAATGAAAGTTTATTATTATTGCCCAAACCTGAATCATCCTTCAGGTGGAATGGGTGTTTTATTTAAGCAAGCAAAGATTCTTGCTGATAATGGTTATGATGTTACTCTTCTTTATGAAGGTCAAGAGACATTCAATCCAACTTGGATGGAATTTAGTATTGAACATATTCCAAAGGTTAGAATTAACCACCTAGACAGCTTTAAAATCGACTCAAATGATTTATTGGTAATACCTGAAGGTTTTGGTAATTTGATTGATTCTACGAAGAATATGAAGTGTAAGAGAACCGTTCTTGCACAGAGTTGGATTTATATTTTAAATTCAATGCCAAAAGTAAAGTCTTGGAAAGAATCGGGTATTACAAATGTAATTACACCCTCATTAAATTTAAAAAATTATATTGATGAGATAATGCCAGGATTAACTATTCAAACATATAATTATTCAATAGATACAACATATTTTAATAAAAAATTACAAAAAGAACCAAGAATATGTTTTTCAAGTAGAGGACAGGAAAATGAAATGAAAGTTTTAACTATAATAAATATGTTTAAATCACTTAGTCCAAAATTTAAACATATACCATTTCTTCGTTTAAGAGGATATGATAAACCAACATTTTCTAAACTTCTTTCAGAATCAGCATTTACACTTTATACCGATGAAATTGCTTGTGTGGCCACATTACCATTGGAATCAATGGCAGCGAATACCCATGTTATTGGTTGGGATATGGGTGTAAAAGACTACGCTGTTGATAATGAGAATATGTTTATGGTCACTAATGGTGATTGCCTTGGACTTGCAAAGAAATTAAAAGAAGTTGTTGAAAAATATTTTAATGATGAACTTGATGAAAGTAAACTTTTCTCAAATTATGAGAAAACATTAAGTTTATATACTGAAGAACAGGAAAAAAATCGTATTTTAGAGATATTTGAAACTTATAAGTAATATGCTTTTAAACGTAATTATTTTTTCAAAAGATAGAGCAATGCAACTTCATTTATTGCTTGAGTCTATTTTATTAAATTTTAATGTTGAGGATTATACATTAAATATTCTTTATAAAGCATCAAATGATGAATATAATAGAGGATATAATACAATTAGGGATTTATATCCACAATTTAAATATAAAAAAGAAGAATCTTTTAAAAATGATGTTTTATCGCTTTTTAATGATTCAAAATATACCATATTTTTTACTGATGATGATATTATATATCAACCTTTTAAGTTAAATAATGATGAGTTACATAATATTTTTATGCTAACGGAGGCAAATTGTTTTTCATTGCGTTTGGGATTAAATACTGTTAATTGTTACACAATGCAAAAATTGAATAAATTAAATAATTATAATACACATAATTTTTTTTATGATGTAGACTTAATTGAACCTGTAATTTCTTGGAAAGTTAAAGATGGAACGAATGATTATGCATATCCAATGTCATTAGATGGGCATATATTTAAAACTGAATACATTAAGAATCTTTGTGAAATTTTGGAATACGCTAATCCAAATTTATTTGAGGCTTTTTTATCTAATTTTACTAAACCTGAAATGATTATTTCATCATATAAGAATAGTAAACTTGTTAATTCACCAATCAATAGAGTTCAAGAAACATTTAAAAATTTGTCAGGTAGAAAATATAATTATTCATCTGAAGATTTAAATGAAATGTATTTAGATGGTGTTATTATTGATTTAAATAAAATGAATTTTAATGAAATTACTTCACCACATCAAGAAATACAACCTATTTTTAAAATAAATGCAAAATAAATTTTTAATATTAGTTTGTTTTTATAATGCAGCACCTTTTATTGAAAGATGTGTTGGTTCAATTATATCACAAGATTATAAAAATTATAGAGTAATATTTGTTGATGATGCATCAACAGATGCAACTCTTGATTTAATTGATGATAATGATAAATTTATAAAGATTAGAAATGAGGTTAATTTAACTGCTCTTGAAAATCTTCATAACTGTATTATGAATCATTCAGAAGATGATGAGATTATTGTTATTTTAGATGGAGATGATGCATTTTATGGAAATAAAGTTCTTTCATACCTAAATGACTATTACAATGAAAACAACTGTTTAATTACATACGGTCAAGCAGTATGGACAGATGGTAGAAATGGCTTTGCAAGACAATATACAAGGGAACAATTTAATAATTTAAGAAATTCACCTTGGATGGTTTCCCATTTAAGAACTTTTAGGTCATCAGTTTATAAAGACATAGAAAAACAAGACCCTGATTTTTCTTGTATGAAGGATAAGGATGGTAAATTCTATAGAATTACATATGATGTAGCAATGATGTACCCAATTATGGAAATTGCAGGGTATGAGAAAGTAAAATTTATAGATAAATTCTTATATCTTTATAACATCCACAACCCAATATCAGACCATGTACTAAATCAAACATTACAAACAGAAGTACATATTGAAATAAATAATAAACCAAAATTTAAACAAATATATTAATGAATAAACCATTTTTTTCCATAGTAATACCAACATACGAAATGCATGGTCATGGTGTTGAGTTTTTAGAGTATAATTTAGAAAAAATTTTTATACAATCTTTTAAAGATTTTGAAGTTATTATTTCAGACCATAGTTTAAATAATGAAATTGAAGAACTATGCAAAAATTATAATGTAACATATTTAAAAAATAATGAACTTATTGGAAGTTCATCTGCTAATTTAAATAATGCAATTAAAAATTCAAAAGGAGAATGGATTAAAATAATCTTTCAAGACGATTTTCTATACAATATAAATTCTTTAAAAAAAATCCATGAATTTATAGTTGAAAATTCTCCAAAATGGGTTGTAACATCTTGCCAACATTCAAATGATGGTTATAATCTTTACAATGAATTTCATCCAAAATGGAATAGTCAAATTTACTTAGGTAATAACACATTAAGTTCACCAAGTGTCGTATCATTTAAAAACGAAGATATTGTATTTTTTGATGAGTCATTAATATGGATGATGGATGTTGATTTTTATAAAAAAATGTATGATAAATATGGAGAACCATCATTTCTTTATGAGGTTACAGTTGTCAATAGAGTATGGGGAAATAGATTAAGTGATACAATACCAAATGATTTAAAAATTAAAGAAGAAAAAATTGTAAAAGATAGATACTCTAAAGAAATTTCATTATTAGAAGCAGAAGAAAAATTTAAAAAATTTGTTAATTTAGATTTTGACCATAACACAAAATATGCTAGAGGAATTGTTGACATAAATGAACACTTACCAACATTGAGAAAATATGCATCTGAATGTAGTCATGTTACCGAAATGGGAACTAGATTTGCAGTATCAACTTTAGCATTTATTATTGGTAAACCGAAAAAATTTGTTGCAATTGATTTAAATTACCATTTTTTTAAACCATTTGAAAAAGAAACAATAGATTTTGCTAAATTGTGTGAAACAGATTTTAAATTTGTTGAAGGTGATGTTTTGAAAATGGATATAGAACAAACAGATTTTCTTTTTATTGATACATTACATACTTATAACCAACTTTCTAAAGAATTAAGAAAACATGAAAGTAAAGTTAATAAGTGGATTGCATTACATGATACAGTTACATTTGGATATAAAGATGAGGATTTTTATACAAATGGTAAAGTTTCGGATAATATAATTACTGATAAAATTGAAAAAAGAGGTTTATATGTAGCATTAATTGATTTCTTAGAAGAAAATAAAAATTGGAAAATAAAAGAACATTTTACAAATAATAATGGACTTACTATAATTGAAAGAATATGTTAAAATTAGATAATGTTACATTAGTATTAATGTCATCTGTTGATATTGATAAATGCATTAAGGTTTTAGAATTAAGTTCAGAAAAAATTGAATTTGCATCAATCAAATTGATAACTCATGAAAAACCTAGTTATTTACCAACTAAAATAGAGTATTGTCATATTGATAAAATTAATAATATTGACGAATATAGTTACTCTATGATTTATAAGTTAGAAAATTATATTGATACTGAGTTTGCATTAACTATACAAACAGATGGATATGTAATAAATCCTGAATCTTGGAGAGATGAATTTTTAGATTATGATTATATTGGCGCACCATTTCAATTACCAAGAGATAATTTTTCATATAGAGATGCTTTTGGCAATATATTTAGAGTTGGAAATGGTGGTTTTTCACTAAGGAGTAGAAAATTAATAAAACTTGCTAATAAAATCGGATTAAAATGGAGACCATTTCATGGTTTTTACAATGAAGATGGATTTATTTGTGCAATGTATAGACATCTTTACGAAGATAACGATTGTAAATTTGCACCTCTAGAAGTTGCAAAATATTTTTCTCATGAGGCATATATTCCTGAAATAGAAAATATAATTCCTTTTGGATTTCATGGTAAAAATAACGTATTTTATACTAAATTATAATTCATGAATAAAAATCAAATAAAAAATTTAATCAATAAAGAAAATCCAACAATTTTTGAAATTGGTGCAGCAGATGGTCAAGATACATTAGATTTTATCAATACATTTGAATATTTAAATTTATTTTCATTTGAACCAGACCCTTCAAATATTAAATTAATTAAAGAAAAAATTAATTATAATAATTTTAATCTTTTTGAGGGGGTTATTTCTGATTTAGATGGTGAAATTACCTTTAATAGGTCTAGAACAGATAATCCTAATGATTTGAGATATTCAGGTAGTATAAAACCACCTAAAGAACATTTAAATGAATGGAATTGGATTTATTTTGATGAACAAATCAAAGTAAAAACAATAAAATTAGATACTTTTTGTGAAAAAAATAATATTAATATTATAGATTTTATTTGGGCAGATGTTCAAGGTGCTGAAGATTTGATGATTATTGGTGGTAAGGAAACTTTTAAAAATAAAGTTAAGTTTTTGTATACTGAGTATGCAAATAGAGAATTTTATGAAAATCAACCCAATTTAGATAAGATTTTATCTTTATTAGGAAACGATTGGGAAGTTGTTCATGATTTTGGAAGTGACGTTTTATTGAGAAACAAAAACCTATAACTATGATAGTTACTGAATTTTATAATGGTCAGGGTTTAGGTAATCAACTTTGGTGCTACTTTGTAACTAGGTGCATTGCATATGAAAATAAATATGAATTTGGCATACAATCAAACTATAAATTTAAAGGTCAAGAATTTTTGGAAATAGACTTTGGAAACGAAGTAATTGGTGGTGATGGACCTGAAGGTGGACCACCAAATACATTACCAAATACAATTCAAAATTATTATAAAGAATTAATAATTAGACATAGTAATGGTTTAGATATATCTAAATTAGATGACAATCTTTTGAATATTAAAGATAATACTAAGATTGATGGTAATATGCAATCAATTAATTATATATTTAAATATAAAAATATAATTAAAAATTGGATAAAAATTAAAAGCGAAAAAAATATATTAGATTTTTCGGACCAGAATATATGCATTATACATATTAGAGGTGGTGATTTTCACGCAAGTACATCAATTTTATATAAAGACTATTATGATAATGCCATTAAAGAAATGTCTTTAATCAATCCAAATATGATTTTTTACATTGTTACAGATGACTATAATTTTTCAAAATCACTTTTCCCTGAAATTGAAATAATTGGTGCTTCAAAAACAGGCCAACAAGATAAGTTTAAGGCAAATCATCATATTGGTGGCCCTATTTGGATGGATTGGACAATACTATTAAATGCTAAAAATGCAATAATATCAGCATCTAGTTTTTCATTTTGGCCTATTTGGTTAAATGATAATGTAAATGTTATTGCACCAATGTATTGGGCTGATTACAAAAATAGTGATGGATATTGGTCATGTGGTGACTCTTTGATACCAAATTGGCAATATTTAAACAGAAATGGTAAACTATACACATTTGATGAATGTTTACAATTAAAATTAAAATATGAAAATAACTTAAATATATACTAATATGACATTAAATGACATTTGTTTAAAATACGGTACTGATAAGGGTAGTAATTTACATAACTATTCCGAAAAATACAATTCTTATTTTGAAAAAATAAGACATAAGAAATTAAAAATATTAGAGATTGGAATACAAAATGGTTTTTCCTTAAAGACTTGGGAAGAATTTTTTAATAAATCAAAAATTTATGGAATTGATATTGTTGACTGTTCTAGATTTGATAGTGAAAGGATTAAAACTTTTATTTGTGACCAAAAAGATTTAAATCTTTTAGATAAAATAAATAAAGAACATGGTCCTTTTGATATAATTATAGATGATGGTTCTCACATAAGTAGAGATATGAAAAAAAGTTTTGATTTTTTATTCCCATTATTAAATAACGGTGGAATTTATGTTGTTGAAGATTTACATTGTTGTTATTGGGATGATTTTAGTCCAAACGATACTGAATTTATGGATAGAATTAAACAACTCTTAGATTTTACTAATTCAAATGGAAAATGTGGATTAGCTGAAATTGATAATTTAGAATCTGATAATTTCTATCAAAACAAAATAAGAGGTGAATTAAATTGGTGGGAATCTAATATTGATTATATTCACTTATATAGAAGTATTATTTTTATAAAAAAATATTAATATGAAAGTTTACGATTGTTTTTTATTTTTTAATGAATTAGACTTATTAGATTTACGTTTAAATTTATTAAATAATATTGTTGATAAATTTGTTATAGTTGAATCAACAATAACTTTTTCAGGGAAACCTAAAAAACTTTTTTTTGAAGAAAATAAATCTTTATTCAAAGATTTTGAAGACAAGATTATACATGTAATTATAGATAATACACCAAATGATTTTTATAATTTACCATTTATTCATAATCCAACCAACAATAAAGATTTTTATTTAAATAATATATTAAAATATGTGCAAGAATCTTCAGGATGGTCTAGAAATGAAAAACAATGGGGTAGGGAAATTTTTCAAAGAGAATCAATTATAATGGGTTTGATTGATTGTTCTGATGATGATTTAATAGTTATTTCAGATATTGATGAATTTCCAAACCCAAACGAATTAAAAATAAATACTGAAAATTTTAATAATGGTGTAATAGATTTTAGACAAAAAATGTTTTATTATTACATAAATTTATTAAAAGAAGAAAATTGGAGTGGTCCTAAACTAACAAATTGGTATACATTAAAAAATAATTCTTTAAATTTTATTAGACAAAATAAATTAACAAATAAAGTTGTAAATAATGGTGGATGGCATTTATCTTTTATGGGTGGTGAAAATAGAATAAAAGAAAAAATTGACGCATATGCACATCAAGAATTTAATAATGAACATATTAAAAATAATATAACAAATCATATAAATAATAAAAGTGACTTATTCTTTAGAAGTGGTAATTTTCAAGAAATTAAACTAGAAAATGACTATTCTATAGAATTTTTACAATTAATAGAAAAAAAGTACATATATTTAATAAAAAAATAAAAAATGTTTGGCATTACAGATAGTTTAAATCAACACCTAAGTTATACAATAAATGAGTGGAATAATTCAGGGTATTATAAAAAAGTTATTGACTTTTTAAAAAAAGCAGAAATAAAGAACTTTATAGATATTGGTTCTTGTACTGGAGGTGTTTCGGATATATTTTTTGAAAATATTCCTTCATTAAAAAAAGCCGTACTTGTTGAGGCTATGGTAGAAAATTATAATTACATCACAGAAAGAATTAAAGATGATAAAAAAAGACAAGTAATTAATAAAGCCTTATTTTATAATAAAGACTTTATTCAATTAGGTAAAGTAAGAGGAAATGTAGGTGGTTGGTCATATCAATCAACAGAAAATGTTACTTTAATTAAAACAATTACTTTAGAAGATATAATTAATGAATATAAAAACTTTTTTGAAGGTGAAGTAGAATTTATTAAAATAGATATTGAAGGTGCTGAATACAATTTTATTGAAAACTCAACACTATTAAAAAATATCCCATATATTGAAATTGAATTTCACACAAATAAAGAATATGGTATTGATTATACAGATGAATTGAAGTTTTTAAATGACACATGGGGTTCTTTTGTTGAAAAACATTTACCTAATCATATTGTAGTATGTGGTGGAAAAACAGAAAAAATTTTATGGCCGAATGGTCAAGAAGTTATATATGATGGTAGTGCGTTATTAGTATTAAAAAGTCTATTAGAAAATAATTAAAATGAAAAAGTTAAAAATATTTACATTTCCTGATAGAAACCCTGAGTATCTTCAATTACAAATTGATTCATACAAACTTTACATGCAAGATGCTGACACAGAATTAATTGTTGTTAATGCATCAACTAATAATGCGGATGAAATTGATAACATTTGCAAAAATAACAATATTGAATGTATTAAATATATTGGGCCAAATAATGGGTTTATAACATATTATGTAGAACAGTTAAATTGGTTTAGAGACACAATGCAAAAGAATATATCTGATTATATTTTATTAATTCATTCAGATATGTTTTTTATAAACAAATTAGATTATAAAAGTCTAATGGATAATAAAAAAATTATAATAAATCCACAATATAGACTAAATAATTCTCTTTATTATATGTGGGATGGAGTTTTATTATTCGATAGTGAATTTTTTAATTCAAATAATTTAACAAAATTATTTATTTGGAATCCAGTTGAAGGCATTAGCGATATGGGTGGTCAAACATCTGAATTATTAAAAAAAATAGATAAAAACGATATTGGATTTTTTGAATTTTGGAATATATATGATATTATAAATAATAATTTTGACACCCATTTAAATGGTAATATTAGATATAGTTTTGATATGAATAATAAAAAATTACATCTTTTAGGGGGTGATAGATTTTCAGACAAAAAATCATTTCCATATGAAAATGATATAGAAAATTATGAAGAATATTATATTAATAACTTCTTTAAACTAAAAGAATTATTTATAGATAATTATGATTTTTTAAATCCAATACATATTGATATTATACAATCAATTGATACTGATATAACTAAATCACCAATTATTCATTTTAAATCAGGTACTGGATATCAAAATTTTTATAATCCAATATATGCAAATCATAAATTAGAACAAATTAAAAAAATAATTTTTAGAGATTTAAATTAATCATGAAAAAACAAAAAGGTGTTTTTTGTATTATTGGTGAATCTTTTAGATATGGTTTACAAGGAAGTAGAGTTCGTGGTATACCCGAATCTTTCCATGAACAAGAATTAGCCACAAAGTCACAATTAGCTTTTTTTTCTAAAATAAGAGATAATATTGATATTAAAATCAAATTAATAACATATAATACACAGTATAATGATAATTTATTAGAATGGTTTAAATCATATGATGTTGAGTCAATTATTATTGATAATCCAATAGGATATGATAATTTATTTAATCAGGCATTGTTTTTAACACAAAAAGAAAATGATATTGATTTTATTTTCTTTTTAAGAATTGATTTAATTTTAAAAGAAAAATTTTTAGAAGTATTTAATTCAAATTATGATAAGATAATATATCCATCTATTTGTTGGATAACATCATTTTTAAATCCTTTAGAAGTACCACACCATAAAACTTGGGCAAAAAATAGACACAGAATTAATGACTTAATGTTATTTATACCTAAGAAATTTTTTAATGAATTATATAATGGTGAAATAATATTAACACCACATGAAGCATGTGATATAATGTCTGATTACTTGTATGAAAATGTTACATTTTTTCTAGATACTTATCATGATTCAGATACTTATAAAGACAGAAACCCTTTATATAAAGTAGCAAATAGACCAGAAACAGAAAAATGGTATTCAGAAGGGTATAGAATTGGAGAAAATCCAATATTAGATGATAGTAAAACATATTCTAATATATTTAACAATGAAAAAATATTAATTTAATATTATACTATATTTTGTATGATTAAATTAATTATTTTTGATTTAGATGGTGTTTTAGTAGAAGCTAAAAATATACATTTTGAAGCATTTAATAAAGCATTAAAAGAATATGCTATTGACTGGGATGAACATTTATCAATTTATGATGGTCTAAAAACCAATCAAAAATTAGAAATATTACATGAAAAAAAAGGTCTTCCAAAGGAATATTTTAAAAATATTTGGGAAGAAAAACAAAAATATACTCTTGAAGCATTAAAAAATTTAGATAAATCATATCAACTTATAGTTTGTATGGATTTATTATCAAAATCAGGATATAAATTAGCAGTATGTTCAAATAGCATAAGGAAAACAATTCTTACTGTTCTTAGTAGATTAGGTATTATAGAATACTTTGATTTAATTTTATCTAATGAAGATGTAAATAATAGTAAACCACATCCCGAAATTTATTGGACCGCTATTTCTAAAATTAATGTTTTGCCAGAAGAAACATTAATAATTGAAGATTCCCCATATGGTTTATTAGCAGCGAACAGAAGCAATTCACACATTTTAAGAGTTAAGTCACCCAATGACGTATTTTATAAAAACATTAACGAAAAAATTAAAGAAATTGAATCTGTAAGTAAATATATGAAACCAAAATGGACTGATAAAAAATTAAATGTTTTAATACCTATGGCAGGTTCTGGAAGTAGATTTAAAGAGGCTGGTTATACTTTTCCAAAACCATTAATAGATATAAACAATAAACCAATGATTCAAGTTGTTGTTGAAAATTTAAATGTTGATGCTAATTTTATTTTTGTTGTTCAAAAAGAACATAGACAAAAATATAATTTAGATTCTTTATTAAATTTAATTTCACCAAATTGTAAAATTGTTGAAACAGATGGTATTACTCAAGGTGCTGCCTGTACAGCATTATTAGCAAAAGAATACATTAATAATGACTCACCTTTATTTTTTGCCAATTCAGACCAATATGTTGAATGGGATTCTACAGAATTTATGTATAAAATGAATGAATCAGATGCAGATGGTGGTATTGTTACTTTTGAATCAACACATCCAAAATGGTCATTTGTAAGGTTAAATGAAAACAATAATGTAATTGAAGTTGCCGAAAAAAATCCTATTTCAAATATTGCTACTGTTGGTTTTTATTATTGGAAAAATGGTTCTGATTTTGTAAAATATGCAGAACAAATGATTGAAAAAAATATTAGAGTAAATAATGAATTTTATGTTTGTCCTGTTTTTAATGAAGCAATTAAAGATGGTAAAAAAATAAAAAATTTTAATGCGGAAAAAATGTATGGCTTGGGAACACCAGAAGACCTTAAAAATTTTATTTTATGATTTATGATTATCTTATAGTTGGTAGCGGTATTTTTGGTTCAGTTTTTGCCTATGAAATGAATAAAATAGGTAAGAAATGTTTAATTATTGAAAATAGAAATCATATTGGAGGAAATTGTTATACTGAAAATAAAGATAATATAAATATACATAAATATGGTCCACATATTTTTCATACTAATGATAAAAAAATATGGAATTGGATAAATCAATTTACTGATTTTCACAATTATAAACATTCACCAAAAGTTTTTTATAAAAATAATATTTATTCATTCCCAATTAATTTAATGACACTTCAACAAATTTGGGGTGTTAGAACACCTTTAGAAGCTATAGAAAAAATTAATTCAGTAAAAATAAAAAATGACAATCCAAATAATTTAGAAGAATGGATATTATCACAAGTTGGTGAAGATATATACAATATTTTTATAAAAGGATATACAAAAAAACAATGGAATAAAGACCCAAAAGAACTACCAACTTCAATTATTAAAAGATTACCAATTAGAACAAATTTTGATGATAACTATTTTTTTGATAAGTATCAAGGAATACCAATTGGAGGATATACACAAATATTTGATAAATTATTAGATGGTATAGAAATTAGAACAAATACAGATTTTTTTAAAAATAGAGAATATTTTGAATCAATTAGTAAAAAAATAGTTTTTACAGGCAAAATAGATGAATTTTTTAATTATGAATTTGGTGAATTAGAGTATCGTAGTTTAAAATTTGAAAATTCATTAATAGATATTGATGATTATCAAGGTAGTTCTATTATAAACTATACAGAATATGATATACCATATACAAGAATAACAGAACACAAACATTTTGAAAACTCAAAATCAAATGTTACATGGATAACAAAAGAATATCCTAAAAATTATCAAAAAAATGATATCCCTTATTATCCAATAAATGATGATAAAAACAATAAAAAATATAAATATTATAAAGAAAAAAGTAATTCTTTACAAAAAAAATTTATATTTGGTGGTAGATTAGGTTCATATCAATATTATGATATGCATCAAGTTATAGGACAAGCATTAAAAACAGTAGAAAATGAAATTAATAATTTGGGGTCATAAGTATAACGGACATACACATAGTTATATCCATTCATCATATTATAAAGCAGCAAAATACATGGGATTTGATGCTTATTGGTTAGACGAAAAAGATGATACATCAAATTTTAATTTTGATAATTCAATTTTTCTTACCGAAGACCAAACACAACATAATATCCCATTAAATAAAACTTGTAAATATATTTTACATCATACTAAATTAGATAAATATATTGAGAATAATTTATCATTCATAAATTTAGCAAATTATTTAAAATATTGTGATGATGGTATTTCTGCTTATCATAAAGAAAATAGCGTAGAAAGAATTAATGATTGGTCATTTTGGGATGAAAAAACAAAAACAGTTTATCAACCCTGGGGTACTGATTTAACACCAAATCAAATTTATGAAAATGAAAACGATTTTTTTAATGAATCAGAAAAAAATGTAATATATGTTGGTACTCAACACGATAATATAAATGAAATTTACAAGTTTAAATCTGAATGTGAAAAAAATAATAAGAATTTTACAAATGTTAATCATATTTCAGACGAAGATAATAAAGAATTAATTAGGAAAAGCTTGGTTAGTGTTGATTTAAGAGGTGATTGGCATAGAGAATGTGGTTATATTCCATGTAGGGTTTTTAAAAATATTAGCTATGGAAGATTAACAGGAACAAATTCTGAAAATGTTAAAAAGTTTTTTGGGGATTTTGTTGTTTTCAATGAAAATCCATCCGAATTGTACCACGACTTAATTAATTCGGAAAAAGAAAAAAATACAAAATTAATAAGAGAGTCAATACTTTTTGTGAAAGAAAATCATACATATAAAAATCGGATAGAAAATTTATTAAAATTAATTTAATAACCGTATATTTGATACATGATTCGCAAAGTTGCCCATCTTGCCGACATTCACTTCCAAAATAACTTGGAAAGGATTTCTGAGCAAAAACATATTTCCTCTCAAACGATTAAATCACTTTTAAATGACAAACCTGATTTAATTGTAATTGCAGGTGATTTATTTCATAATTATGTAAAACCATTTAATGAAATTAATGTCATTGCAGGTGATTTTTTAACATCTTGTGCAAGTATTGCACCTATTGTTATTATTGATGGTAACCATGATATAATGAAATCAAATCTCAATAGAATGTCATCTATTAAGATGCTTATTGAGATTATTAATAATCCTAATATACACTATTATGACACAACAAGCCTTTTTGAACTTGATAACATTACTTTTGCTGTTTGGTATCACCCTGACAGAAAATCACCTTGGATTGAATTCAATGAAGAAGAGCGTGATAATAATAAGTTTTATATTGACCTTTTCCATGACCCAATTAATGGATGCTATCTCCAAAATGGGCAATTACATACCGATAGTAATATTGTTTCTCTTGCTGATTTTAAAGGCGATATTGTGATGGCAGGAGATATACATCTCCAACAATCATATCAAAAAAATGGAAAGGAATTTTTTGCTTACCCATCATCATTATATTGTACCAATTATGGTGAAGGTGATAATGCTTTTCATGGTTATCTTTTATGGGATATTGAAGCAAAGACTTTTGAAAAGAAAGAAATAATCTCTGATTATAAATATTTTAATGTATATATCCATGAAGATTATGATTATGAAAATCTAAATATTGAACTTACAAATATTGGTAAATATAACCATCTTAAAATTCATTGGATGGACCAATATTCAACATTTAATGTTGAAAACAAGCAAAAAATAAAGAAACACTTAGAATCTAAATATGGCGAATTCACCACTATCAAATTTGATAAATCAAAAATTCTTAATAAATCTTTAAAGATTAAAGAATTTGATGAAACAATTGATTTAAATAATGATGATAGTGTAAGGCAAGAGTTTATTAATTTTCTAAAATCAAAGAATCATAATGAAGATTTTATAAAGGATGTTTTGGCACTTGATAGTGAAATTAGTTCATTAATTGAAAAGGATGTAGAGAATCAATTTTATGATTGGAAAGTTAAAAAGATTGTACTAGATAACTTTAAATCACATGGAGAAAGATATGAACTTGATTTAACTGATAAGAATGGAATTATTCAAATCTATGGAGAAAATCAGGTTGGTAAATGTGTTCATCCTGAAACAAAGATTAATATTAGATATAATAAAGAAGAAATAATAAGTAAACTAGGTTATTTACCTGAATTTTTAAGATAAATGGATAAAACAGTATTATTAACACTCATTCTTGGAGGTACATTAGTTTACTTCAAACAATTTTTTCTTTTTGTATTAACTACATTAAGAGATAGAGTTATTTGTTCAATGAAAATTGAAGAAAGTTCTTTTTTCTTTTATTCTTTTCAAAACTTTGTCTTATCTGAAAAAAATAGTTCTATTAAAAATCTTTACTATAGAACATTATATGATAATTTTATAAGTTCAGATAATTTTGATGTTAATATGTTTTATAACTCAGGATTTATTTACTTTAAATTTAAAGGAAATAGATTTTTAGTATTGAAAAATGCTGAAAATATCCAAAATAGTATGACACCATATAAGAATAATAAACATATGTTTATGATATTTTGTAGGAACAAGACAATTCTAAAAGAATTGATGGATTATGTTGATAATAATTATGGTAATAAATATATAAAGTATTTTTATAACTTTAATGGAGAAATTAGATGTGCAGGTAAAGTCATAAATAAAACTTTTGATAATATTTATCTTGATAATCATGTATCTGAATTTCTTAAAAATGATTTAGATAGATTTAATTCATCAAAAGAAAAATACGAACAGTATGGTATACGATACAAAAGAACATATTTATTTTATGGTCCTCCCGGAACAGGAAAATCATCATTGTCATTAGGTATATCTAATTATACCAAAAGAGATATAATGGCTGTTAACCTATCAAAAGATATGACAGATGCTAATCTAATTGCTTTAATTTCGGATAGACCAAAGAAATCAATTGTACTATTTGAAGATATTGATTGTTTATTAGATGATATCAATAGAAAAGAAGAAAAGAAAGATTCTGATGTAAAAATTTCACTTTCTTGCATTTTAAATATTTTAGATGGGATATATACACCAAATGATGTTATATTTATAATAACTACAAATGAACTTGATAAAATTGATGATGCTATTAAAAGAAAAGGTAGAACAGATGTTTTATTAGAAGTTCAAAAACCAAGCGAAAACTTAATTGAAGATTTAAAAAAAATATTTAATCTTCAAACAGATAAAACTTTTAACAATATTTCAGAACTACATGAAGAATTATTAAATCTATGACAACAAATGTAACACAAGAAGATGGATTCATTAATGCTACCTATGATTCATCAAACATCGTATCATCAATTTATGATACCAACAATAACACTTTGCATATAACTTTTGTTAAGGGCAACTTAACATATAGATATGACAATGTTAGTTTTGAAGATTATGTTAAACTACAAGATTCAGAATCAACAGGAAAGGCATTTATTGAGTTTATAAAGAACAGATACAATGGTATTAGAATCTTAGAATAGTTTTGATTCTTCTACTTTTTGTCTAATAAAACTAAACATATCATCTTTAGTTAGTGGCACTCTAATTATGTCACCAATTTCTATATCGCTTTCTGCTAAGTATTGTGGATTGGCCAACAATATAAATTTTGATAGTGCTGGATTATCATAGAATCTATAAGCTAATTTATCTAATCTATCACCAACGGTCCATTCTACATATGCGTCATTTTCTGTTTCGGGTATATTAAAGAATGGTAATGTTGCGAATGTATCATCATCTATAAAACCTTCATACATATTAAATTCGTCCATTTTTTCTATTTAATATAAATAGGTTATGCTACATGCTTTATTGTGCTTTTTCGTATTACAATTTTTCTTTGAAAATTATTGGATTAGTTCAATAGTTTCTTTTGTTGTTTTTTTGTTAAGTAATACATCTTACAAAAAAGATTGTGGTTGTGATACAAATCAAAAACCTCAGATAGATAAGTAATCTTCTTTTAATTTTTTATAGAGTGATTTAAAAGATTTAAGTGATTTTTTAATTTCTTGTTTTTTATATTTATTATTTGTGATTTCACAAATCATATCAATAACTCTATTATTTATAAAGAAAAGGCTCATTTTTGATTCAGTTGGTTCATTAATATAATTAAAATTTTCAATAATTGAAATTAATGAATAACCCACATTAACATCTATTTCTTTTAGTGTTTTATCGTTTTCTATTTTATTTTTTATTTCATTACATATACCTAAAAAAACTAATTTTATATAATTATTATCATTATCTTCATCAAGATTTTCATTAATAATATATGATAATGAAATATCTCTTTCAAATAGATTTATATTTTCTACAACATCATCACTTGTTTTATCTTGATTAAAATTTCTTTCTGATATATGTTTTGCTTCGTTTCTACATATTGTAGAGAAATAGGAAAATGCCTTTGATTTAACACCTTTTTTATTTATATTTTCGGGATTGAACATATGAAGGTTATTAAAGGCAAAAATCAGAAGGTCATTTTCCATATCTTCTATTGTGTAACGCTTTGAGAAATAAAGAAAATAAGATTTTGCTGTAAAATAAGCAAGTTTTTTAAGTGCTTTATGAATATCTTTATCGTATATTTGATTTTTTTCATCCAATGAACAGTCGGGGCTATTATATCTAACAATAGCTTTTTCTGTTTCATCGGTAAAATATTCTTTTACAGAGCCGGGTTTTGCCTTCCTGCCTCTTTTATTTTTTTTTATTTCCTCAGACATTATCAAATTACTGGTGTTTCTTGCTTCTTTACATATGTTTTGTTCCTATCATGAGGCCAAACATATTCTTTTTTAGCAAGATTCCACCAAAAAGTAACCTCATCACCATCCATTTTAGATTGTTCACTTAGATAAGAATTTTCTCTACCGAATTTTCTCAAATATCCGATTTTAGGAATTGTATATGTAATTCCATCAATATTTGTAAAACGCATTAAAAATTCATAAATAAAACTAAGTTTAATTGATGGTTTCAATCCACCAGCTTCTTGGAATTTTTCTTTTCTTATAACCGCACCATTAATTGAAACAAGATTATAATTCATCAATGTTTCCATTGTCAAATAACCGTGTTTATCATTTGTTACATCTTTTGCCCAATTAATTTCATTGATATATCTATGAATTTTTTTATCCATTGTAACATCTGCAATTATTGGAAGAAACATATCAACATTTTTCATTTCTTGCATATAATTCAATACATTTGAAAAATAGATTGATGTTAATTCATCATCAAAATCTAATACCATAAAGAAATCTGTTTTAGATTCTTCAACTGCGATATTTATTTGTGATTGAATATTATCAGATGTTTCATTATTAATGACAAATCTTATTGGTCTATCTGTTTTAATTTCTTTTTGAGTTTCTTTATTTGTTATAATAATAACTTCACTAGGTGTAATGTTATTATTTTGGTTAAACAAAGATTCAATTGATTGTTGAAACAATTCTTTGTCTAAATCATTTTCCAAATTATGAATTGGAATGATTACTGTTAAATCTAATTTATTAATTTCCATTTTCTATTGCTTGTTTAATTAAATTTCTTCTATTTTCAATGATATTTGAAAAAGCTTGAATTAGTGTTTTTTCATGATTTTCTTCTGTATATTCAGAAGAAACTTTTTCCATATTTTCATATACAACTGAAGGTATATTATCAATCAACCATTCTTTAATAACAACACCAAGTTGTTCAGCAAGAACTTCAATTGAACTTGACCAAATTGCGGTATCATCTATTTTAAGATAATCTTTTTCAATTTCAGGAATCATACCAACAACTACAGCACCACTTTTCATTGCTTCAAGTGGCAATGTTCCAAAACCTGCATCTCTATCAAGCCAAAGTAGAACAGGTATTTCACTCATTTTTTCTGCAAGTTCTTTTCTTGTAATGAATGGTTCAGAACCCTGTACTCTTTCAAATAATACCCAAGAAAGTTCGGGATATTTCATAAAGAAAATCTTTGACAATCTTTTGATATCAGAATCATTTCTTGAAAAATACATAATAATTGGTTTTTTAATTTTACTTGACTTAAAATAACTAGGTATACCAATTTTATAATTTTCAATATTATAATTTACTCTACTATTTCTTTGAATAAATTCTTTTAATTGTTCAGACGTTGTTAGAATTGTACTAAAACCCCATGCTGCCCAAGTATGATTTGGTGGTAAAGAATCAAGCATGTATGTTTGTGATTGACAAAGAACGATTTTTTCACATTGAATTTTTGCATCAGAAATTTGATGCATTACATTTACAAAAAATTCAGGAACAATCAATACATCATTAACAGATACGCTAATATTATCTTTTCTAGGTGAAAGATGCGGTAATGATTTTAATTCTTCGCTAAGAAAATTAGGTATTTTAAATTCAGGTTCTTTTTCATCTTCACCCGTAATTAAAAAAGCATTATAATTGTTTTTTCTTAAAAAGAAACAAATTTTGTATATTTCTTCTACTGCCATTGAATAAACAGTATCAGGAATAGAAGGAACATACAGATAAACATTATAGTTATTACTACTAATGTTATTTAGAATTTCATTTAGTTTTTGTATCCTATCCATTATTTTTTTACGTTTTCATTAAAATACGACAAAAAATCCTATATTTATTTCATGAAGACCTTGGCTATAGAAATAAATGGTATTTTAAGAGATTTTATAAAAAAATTTGAAATATATTATCAGATTGAATATTCTGATAGGGAAATAAAAAAACCAATTGACCCATACAATCCATTACTTTCTTTTTATTTTGAAAAGAATGAATTGGAAGATTTTCTATTTCAATATTCTTATGAATTGTTTGCTAAATCAACTCTTCCATCAAAAGAGTTAATTGCACAATTAAATCAAATATATCCCGAATTATCTGAACAAGGATATAAGATTATTATTATCTCAAGAGAGGGTTATAAATTTAGAAACTTAACAGCATTTTATTTATCAAATTTTTCAGCAGGTTTTTATTTTGACCAAATAAGGTTTTATAATAAATTTGAAGAATATATAAATGAAAATTTTGATTACATATTAACAGCTAATCACAAATTAAAAGATTTAAATTTTACCAATACTAAAATTATTTTATTTGACCCTGATAATAATTTTGAAAATCACCCTATTAAAATTAATACAATAACAGATATATTTCCAATTCTTGAAAATGACAGAAAAACAAATAAAGATTGAAAATCTTAGATTTTTAAAAGATTTTTTACCTGAATTAAATATTGAGGTTGAAACTCCTTGTGGATATTCAAAAATATTAACTTATGACATAACATCTAAAGATTCAGAATATTGGACAATTGAGACAAATTCAGGAAAAAGACTTTGTGGCTCAAAAGACCATTTGATTAAAAATGATTTGGGTCAGTTCATTAAAATTGAAAATATAATTAATAACATATCAAAAATAAATATTCGTACCAAAGATGGTATTGAACAAATTAAATATATAGCACTTGATAAGTCTAAAAGAGAAGACCTAGTAGATATTCAAGTCGAAGGATTTGGTGAATATTATGCAAATAACATTGTTGTTCATAATTCAAATATTTTAAATTCAATTACATATGGTCTT
>Ga0214917_10000338_pt1 | contig 61178 bp, 51 predicted proteins | sample LL_1208_BB_MetaG_FD_177983 | JGI IMG/M metagenome (GOLD analysis project Ga0214917, IMG submission 177983) | Freshwater microbial communities from Lake Lanier, Atlanta, Georgia, United States - LL_1208_BB | ecosystem: Environmental > Aquatic > Freshwater > Lake | place: USA: Georgia | collected... | reverse complement strand
CTTTCCACTACCCCGCCAGACGACCGGTCCTTCCTCGTGCAGATCGCCGGCAACTACTGCCCGGACGAGGAGTACTGGCGGATGCTGCCCTTTCTGCTGGACCGGGCCCAACCCGAGGACTGTCGGGAGGAATTGATGCGCGACGTCCTGCGCCGCCCGGATCCCGTCCGCCTCCGCCCCCTCTATCGTCTGGCCCTCGACCCCACCCATCCCCTCAGCCAGGAGGCCAAGGAATATCTTTTTTCCTATCTTCAGGACGTGCCGGAAAACGACTTCACCGCCCTGGCCAAGGCGGTCGACAAGGCGGAAAAGGAAAATCCCTGAATCCCGCCTCAGCGGGTGGTGATTTCCAGGGAACCGCTTTGCAGGGAGCCAGTATTATCCCGGTAGGAATCCTTGACCGTCACGACCCAGACGCCGTTGGCCGCAAGGCCTGAAAAACCCGCCACGGCTTTCCCCGATAAGGTGAAATTCGCCTTGGAGGACCCCCTCTTGGCCACCGCCGACAACAAGGTGACGGTCTTGCCGGAAGGACTGCGGAGCGTCACAGTCAGTTCCCCCTGGCGCGAATGCTTGATGTTAAGGCTGAGTTTCACCTGCTGGACCAGTCCCACCATTCCCGAGACCGTAAAGGTTCGGCCCACCGAGGCCTGATCGGGAATCACCGCCGGGACATTCCCGAGGACCACGGTTTTTTTCAGGAGGTCACCCACTTGGCCCGTTTGCTGCAAAGCGGAAACGATGAGGGACCAGGCTCCAGGATTCAGGGAGCAAACCCCAAGGCTGGACCAACCGTCGGAAGCCCACTCCAAGCCGGAAACGAGAACCCCCGCAATCGCCCATCGCCCGCTGTCCCAGACCCAAACCGGACCCCCGCTGTTGCCCGGGCCGGTTTCCACAAAATCCAGACCAAGATAGTTGTCTCGGTCCACCTCAAGATTGTCGCTGAACTCCGTGGTGTGCATCCGGTATTCATCGGGATCCCCGAAATCATAACGCCCCGCGGGGTACCCGCTGATGATTTTATTTCGCCCCCCGGTAGTCAGCGCTTTTTTGGCATCCTCCACCCACCCGGCCGCCAGGCCGCCGGCGGTGTCTTGTGTCACACTATAGTTGGCGACAAAATCCAGTTGAAATGATCGGGGATCCGCACCGCTATACTTGATCGCGTTGGCCCGGTAGGTGGAAAAATAAAAATACCCCGTCAAATAGATCCCGTCGGAATCAGCAGGGTATTCTCCCTGATTCCATTTCCAAAACCACTGGATGGAACCCGGGGGAAGCCAGGTGTTGTTATCCGCAAAGTTGACATGGGCGGCGCCCAAGACCAGGCGGGGATGGACAGCAACGGAACCGGAGCCGCTCCAATCGCCGGCACCCACCAAACCCGTATAAATATACGGGGATAATCCGAGATCCGCTGAATCCACGGGGGTGGGATAGGTGGAGCCGCCGTGCCCCAAAGAGCCGGCCCAGCATGCAAAACCGGTAATCAACAGCCAGACCAGCCTCATACATGGAATATAAGTCAAAAATCCGTGATTACCAGTCCCGCCTACCCGGCTACTTTTCCCGAAAACCCGGCCCCAAAGTGGCCTTAACCCGTAGCTCGGCCTGATCCAGCCAGGCACGCTGACCAGCCAGCAAGGGATCCTGCCGCCAAGCTTTCAGCAGGGCCAGATCAGCCAGAAGCCTTTTCTGAATGTCCTCGGCACCGGGAAAATCCGCCGCTCCGGAGAGACCGGGAGCGACCCCGTAATTGTGACAGGGAAAGGCACGGTAAAAGGCCGCGGCCTCCCGGCCGGAGGGATCCAGTCGCAGAAGATAGTCCCGCAGGGCCTGAACTTGGACCGGATCGGTGGCATCGGCCCGGGCAAACAACGTCGCCCGCACCGCCGGCCCCCGACCCTCGTTCATCCATTGGGGATTTTCCAAGACGGTTTTCATGGTTTCTCCAGGATGCCGGATCATCATCCGTTCCAGCACCATTTCCGTGCTCTCCGCCTTGCCCGCCGCCTCCCCGGGTTTCGCCAACCAAGGGCTGGAGGCTCCCAAAAACGCGGGGATTGCCTCCGGAATCCGGCTGGCAAAATCCAAGCTCTCCATCCAGGCGGCATCCGGGCGGGCCGACCAGTCCGTTTTTTGCAGCAATCCCAGCCAAGCCTGCGTCAACTCGCGGGTGGGTTTTTCCGCCCCGCCGTGGTTCCAAAGGATCAGCAGGGAAACGGCGTATTCCGCCGTGGCGTTCTTGGCCGGAATTACCGTTTCCAGGGCATATCAGCTGGCCAGCTCGGGATCGATCTTTCCCAACAGGTCCAAAAGAAAGGCCCGCAGGCTGGGCCACTCCTCCAGTCCGGCTTCGCCCACGACAAACCCGAGCTCCGTGGCCTGATCCCCGCCCGAGCGGAGAAATTCCAGCAGGGTGGCGGCCGCCCGGTCGGGATCCGCCTGGAGCCAGCGGGCGGAAAATTCCTGCAGAAGCCGCAAGGCCGCTTCTCTCCCGGGTCGGGCAGCCAGCTTTTGTTGCAGGGCGAGCAACTCCGTTCGCAGAACCGGATCCGGGGAATGCACCACCGGCTCCTCCCCGGCGCGGCCGGGGTCATCTTCCGATCCCGCAGGGATTGGCTCCGCCCCCGGCACCGTCGATCTCCCGACGGTGGAGTTGCTGGAGGAAAGCCCGCCCTCGGGCGGGGAAAAAATCCAAAAGGCCAACAGGGTCAGCAGACAGGCGATCCCCGCAACCAGAAGCCAGCGGGCGGATTTCACGCCGCCCAGTTTCCCGCGGCTCATGCTGGAAACAAGCCCGCGGCAAAAGCTCTACCTCAAAACTTGATCGCCTTTTGCCTCGGGGCCGTAACGCTGTTTTTCCCCGACCGATAGGTACCCGTGCTCACGTCATAAAGAAGCGCACAGCTGAAACCTTTGTTCGCCCCCGTGCCCTTGGCCGTCAGCACAAAATACCCGTTTCGGTCGATCGTCCCGGAGATCGGCAGGGTGGCCGAGGTGGTGCCCACCGTCAAAGCCACCGTGCCGGTGAGGCGTTGGTTGACCAGATCCAGATTGGTGGTAGCTACCGAATAGGCCACCCCCATTGGGGTAATGCCGTTTGCAACAGTCAGATTGATCGGGTCCGGGTTGTTTTCCACCACGGACCAGTTGTCGATTCCCAGGTCGGTTCCCTGGCTGGACCAGGAGGGTTTCCCGGAAATTCCCAAGTAGGCGCCAACGGTCTTGGTGACCGCCATCTCGCTCACCACTCGCCTTTGCTCCAAGGTCTCCCCTGTGTCCAGACTGGCCATGGTGAGGAGATCTTCTTTCCGCAGAGCATCGTGCTGAAGGGTAATCCGAAAGGCCCGGTGCCCGGGAACATAGACCTCATCCCCTTCGTCGTCCCGCGAGCTGATGAAAGCGTAATCAACCATGAGACTTGGGGGACCGGTTCCCGATCCTCCCCAAAATTCCTGTTTGGCTCCCAGCCAGATATCGTTTTTTGAGTTTGGACTGGGGGTCACCCCCAGACCCGCCTTGGTGAACTCCGTGCCGGCACTGGTGGGCGAAGAGGGCAGAAAAAAATCAGCCTGGATCGTCCAGCAGGCGGCGGTGGGAAGCTTATGCCAACGCTTTCCCCACACCCGGTAGGTCGCATGATCCCTGGAGTTGTGGATCACCCCTAGGCGACCGTTGGCCACATAGGTGTACAAGGAGGGAATTTTTTGCTTGTAGGTTCCCCAAAGCGATTCGGTGACCGAGGCCGAGGAAAAGTCGTCGCTCCCTTCCCAGGGCGCGGCGACCGCCCGCTCTCCGAAAAGAGCGAAGGCCAAAATCGCCCCGCAAACCGGTTTACCCGCTTTCAAAACCGGATCGCCTTCTGCCTCGGGGCCGTCACCGTTGTCTTTTCCGTAATCCGGACAGAATTATAAGTGTCGTAAACCACCGAAAATCCATATCCCTTCGCACTGCCGCTTCCCTTGCCCTTCAGCAGGAAGGATCCATCGCGCTGGATCGACCCGGTCACCGGGATGGACAGACTGTTGGTGCCAAAGGCCAAAACAGCCGTGGCCTTGGGAACAAAACTTGCTCCCCGGGGGACTTTTTCCAGCCGTAGGTTCGAGATGGTCAGCGTCCAGGCAGAGCCTGCAATCGTGGTCCCCAGCCTGGTGATCGCCGGCAGGTCCAGACTTCCCGGATCGAAGGCCGCCACCGACCAGTTGTCCAAGGCGAGTCCCGTGCCGGACCATTGCGGTTTTCCCGCGAGGGTGAATCCGATAACCACATTGGGATCGGCCGCCAACCCGCTAGGGTAGGTCTGGCTCGCCAAAAGATTTCGGTTGTTGCCGCCCACCACCTCGTGAATCTCGTAATCATCGCTTTGCCGGAGGGCGTCATGGCGAAAAACCAGCGCCAGGTCGGGGTAGAAGTTGGCCAACGGAAGATCGTTGGATCGCTCCAACTCCCCGCCCCGGGCGTAGTCGGTCTCCGGAATGGGTTGGGGAAATCCACTGGTGGTGCCGCTGGCAGCGTCATACCGCTGGTACACCTTGAAGGTCAGGGCGCGGTAGGAACCTTTGCCGACATTGGGCGAGCCTACAAACATTCCGGCTCTCGTGGCGTCTACGCCGAGAGGCGGGTTGGTCGGCAACCGGACGATACATTCCATTTGCCAGGAGGCGGAGGAGGGAAGGAGATGGCCCTTTTTGCCCCAAGCCCACGCGGCGTTTTTGGCATCGCCAGTGGCGCTGTAATGAATCTCCCCGTTTTCCACAAAGGCTCTCCCCTTCGTGGGCAGGTCGACCACCTTTTTCCACCTTTGGGCAGAGTCCGCCGGGGAGGAGAAGCTGTCGCCACCTTCCCAGGCTTCTTGGCCAAACCCGGAAGCCAAGGCCGCTAGTATGATTCCAAAGGTAAAAAGAGTCGTATTCTTCATGTTGCCATTTTCTCCTTTCTAAAACTTGATTGCCTTCTGGCTAGGGGCGGTGGCGGTGTTTTTGTTGGGCCGATAGGTCCCGGTCGCCACGTCATAGAGAAGCACACAACCGAACCCCTTGTTGGCCCCGGTTCCCTTGGCCGTCAGGGCAAAGTAGCCGTTTTTGTCGATCGAGCCCGTGATCGGCAGTGTGGCCGAGGCCGATCCTACGGTGATTGCCACCGTGCCGGTCAGTTTCTGGTTGATCAGATCGAGACCGGTCACCGCCACGGAATAGACCACACCCTTGGAGGAGGAGTTCTGAACATTCAGATCGATCGGGTCCGGGTTGTTCTCCACCACCGACCAGTTGTCGATGCCCAAGTCCGTGCCTTGAGCGGACCAGGACGGCTTGCCGGAGATTCCCAGGTACGCCAGCACGGTCTTGGTCGCGGCCAAGGCGCTATCGACTGTCCTTTGCTGGAGGATTTCCCCAGCCTGACCGTTGACCAGTCTGGCAATAACAAGGGCATCCCGCATGCGCAAGGCATCATGGGTGATCGTCAGTCGAAAACTTCGGATGTCCTCACTAAGGGGAATTTCCTCGGTCTCTCGATCGGTTCGAAACTCGTCATCCACCATCAAAAGGGGAAGGCCGGTAGTGTAGCCTCGCCAGTACTCCTGCTTCACCCCCAGGGCCAGGCCGTTTTTTGATGTGGGGGTGGGAATCACCCCCAGGCCCGCTTTCGTGAATTCCGTTCGGGTGCTGGTGGGGGTGGAGGGCAAAAAGAAATCCGCTTGGAGGGTCCAACCGGCGGCGGTGGGTAATTTGTGCCACTTTTTCCCCCATACCCGGTACACCATGTGCTCGCTGGAATTGTGGATGACCCCGAGCCGCCCGTTGGCCACGTAGGTGTAGAGGGAGGGCGGCTTTTCCTTGTAACTGCCCCAGAGGGATTCTGTCACCGTGGGAGAAGAAAAGTCATCTGTTCCCTCCCAAGAAGCGGCCCCAGCCAGGCTGCCCAGCACCGAAAAAGAAACTGCGAATATCCCCGGCAGTTTTTTCCGTTTCATGGGTGCAGATTCTGCCCAGCCTTGGCCATCACAGGATTTAGTAGCGGAAGATGTGCAGTTCGAGGGTGTTGTCGCTACCCTGAACCGTGTTCACAAAGTAGCCCGGTAGCACGGGGGCAGAGTCTACCGTGGCAAAGCCCGTGTCCACCGTATCCGTGATGGCCTGGGTCCACGTTTTCGTTCGTTTATTGAAAATATAAAGAGATACGAATTGGCCGAGGGCCTGATCGCAATAGTAAAGTACAAACGAGCTGGTCGTAGCCGAAGGCCAAACCTGATAAAATCCCCTGTCGGGTGCATCCAATTTCAGGGCGAGGGTTTTCTTTTTAACATCAAGAATATATAAATTTTGATAGTCGGGGTCTGGAGAGCCTGTGTGATTCACCGGAATTGCCAAGTAATCCGTTCCCACGGGTACCGCGGCACTGGTGAGAAATACTTTTTCGTCCGACCACTCAATGCCCGTTTTGTATTCCATGATTTTTGTTTGCGCAAAACCGACACCGGGAGTGAAGGCGGCCGTGAAGAATGACAGAACCCAAAGGACTGCTTTTTTGTTCATTTTTATAAATTAACCAATACAGGAGTTTTATCAATATCCTGGAAGAGCCATAACTTTGGCGAGATCCCGAACTCTTTTCAGCGAATTGGTTTCAGAAATTCTGAAAAGGGCGGCCCTGGATTCCTCCCTGCCAAGCGCCTTGAGTGCCAGCAACGCCTGCCTTCTCTCTCCCGGATCCCGGTCATTCATCGCGACTTGTTCAAGGCTATGAACCGCCTGAGGAATAAAAGAATCTGTCCCACGGGTTCTCCCGTAAGCCTGCGCCCAGGCCTTCAGAGCCCTTAATTTCACCCCCTCATCCGTCTCGCTCCTGTAAGCAGAAAGAATTTCCGAGCGACTCGCATCCAGCTGGTTGCCCCAGGCCTCATAGGCCAAGGAGCGGAGACCGGGATCTTTTTCCCGCGCCAACGACTTGCGGATCTTGGGAGATTCGGACGTCTCACTCCTCCAGGCCAAACCTTGGTAAGCCCCCGCACGCATTTCCTCGGCTGAATCCAACAGGGCGGCGGTGAGAATTTCTGCGGGAGCCGTGTCCCGCATGCCCAGCATGGCAAGGGCGTTCTGCTTTTCCTCTGCCGCCACGTTGGGATTCCGGAGATGGCCGGAAAAAAAGCCCTGGGTCTGTTCCCAAGGACGACCCGCCAGGGCATCCACTAAGTGTTCCCGCAAAACAGGATCCCGGGATTGGCGCAGAAGTTCCTGCAGTTTGCCGGTGACCCCAGGCGAGGCCATTTGACCCAAAACCAAAGCCGCCTCCGTGCTCTCCTCGATGGCCACCCCGTCCTTGGCATAGGAAACGAGGATCGCTTCGGCCTTTGCCGTCTCGGTCCGCCCCAGCCCACGCATGGCCGCACGCCGGATTTCCTGATCCGGATCGTTTAACACCGGCTTGAGGTAAGCTACCGCTTCCGATCCCCGAGTTCCGTAAGCCTCCAAGAGATCCAGATAGCGGGCCTTTTCTCGAGGCGAGGCGTAGGCCCGGACAGAGCGCACTTCCTCCCAGCTTGGACTTTTCGCCGATCCGGAAAGAAACGTGGAGTTCCAGGCCTCCTGGAGGGAAAGCGTGGGGGAAGCGATCGGGTTTTGCGTTGCGGGAAGATCGGGGCCTGGGTTTTTCCCTAGCTTCCCCCGGGGAGAAGGGTCAGGCATTCTCCAAACCAGCGCAAAGGTGGCGAGGACAACCAAGCCGCAAATAGTCAGCGAAATTCCGGAACGGAAGGTCAAAACGTCCGGCTTTGGCCGTAGGCGGTCACGGAATTCTTTTTGGGGAACATCTGCCCATCCGACTGCCGGTAGACGAGCCTAGCCTTGACCTTGGAGGTGCTTTTGGAACTTCCCACGGCATCCAAGGTAACAACATCGTTCTGCACGGTTCCGGTGATTTTCTGCTCTAGGGGAATGTCGTAGGGATTCCCGGCCTCATCCAAGGCGGCAAACTTCCCGGTACCCTTGATTTTGCCTTTACCATCCACGGTCGCACTGATGTCGGAGATTCTCCATTGTCCCGTGCTGTCCCATTGACCGTCTTCGTCAAAATCAGGAAGGTCCAGGGAGAGGTGGGTTTTGGGGAGGGACAGGGGAACATTTTTCCCGAGCAACCTGGCGGATCCTTTGAGGCTGACATAACCGGCCATTTCCCCGGTCGCAGCTTCGACATCAAAATTAGTGAATGTGTAGATCAGGGAGAGCTTCTCCAGCGTGACTCCGGCCACGGTCCCGCTGCCGTTCATGTTCAGCTTCCCGTTCACCCGGACGGCCGAACCGGCCGTCTTGACATTCATGTCCACTCCGATCGTTCCCAACCAATCAATTGCAAACGAGTTGAAGGATCCTTGGATTGTGAAATCCCCGCTCCCCTGCAAGGCCCCCGTGGCCGGATCCATGGAGGAAGAACATTGCAAATCCACGGTAAGACCGTTGGTGGTGCCTCGGTAGTCAAAGTTTCCTTCGATCACGTAGATGGGCGCTTTGGCCAAACCGGTGAACTCATTCAGGCCCAAGCTTTGCCCCGGGCAAAAGGATGCTTCAGCCATGAAGCAGGCAAGCAACAGAACCGCTCTCATGAAGGAATCACAGCCGATGGGAATCGCCCTGACAACAGATTAATTTCATGGATTTCCGGATCAACCGGGTCTTCTTCTTTTGCGGCCGTGGGTTGATCTGGCCGTATCCGCAGAACCGGATTCACACCTCATGGGACGGCTTCGGTCGAAAATCAGCGCCCCCCATGGTGGGGTGGTTTTATCCTGATTATTTTGATTCCCGAGAAATTGGGCGACTGACTCCGGGAGGAAGGTTCCGCTGAAAAGCGGAAGATCTTCGGCAAGTTTGCGGCAGCCGCCGGCTTGCTTAATTCCAGTCCACGCCCTCTACCGCCTGGCTGGGTTTTCGGTTGGTTTTCTGGAGTGTGAGAGTCGGCCCGAATGTCGGCATTTTGGCAAACTTGATTCCGGTGGGGCTATTTTGGGGGTCCGTAGATTCCGCCAGGATCTCCACCAGCGAGTCTGACGACAGGGTCAATTTGCCAAGAGTCATCCGGTTGCCCGAAAGGGAAAACGAGCCACTCCAAGCCAAAAAATATCCTGCGTAGTGCCAGGCGCTATTGACCAGGCGTGTGGATCTGCCCTGCAAGGAGCCTTTTTTAGTGCCGGCATTATAAGAATAAGACGAGGTATATTCCCATCGGCTAGATCCAGGATACTGAGGCAGCCAAATCTGATTTTTTTCCCGCTCCCTCAGACCCCACCTTTCGTTGTTAAACATCAGCCAAGCTTGCCCAGTGTTCCAAAACCAGATCTCCACTGGCACGGAGATCTTGCCGCCCTGCAAAGCCGGGTATTTTAAAACCCCCTCCTCGATTTGCTGGAAGGTCAGGTTGGAAATTGTCAGGTTTCCTTCCCAGATCGTGTCCGCCAGTTGTGCCTGGGCCGGAGGGATGATTCCCAAAAATAACCCCAAAATCAGCCAACTAAGATTTCCGGACCCGGTCAGGGGAAACAATGGGGTCGATCCGGTCAAAACGGGGTGGCGAGGGGTGGGGTGGGATCCGAAACCACAGGAGGGCTATCCCAACTGCTTTCACTGAAGTACTTGAAACTGGCCTGCACATCTTTTTCGGTGCTGGGCTTGCGCGAGGTCTTTACGAAAGTGGTGCCGGTCTTGAGACGGGGTGCACTGAGGACCTTGTAAGAATTGATCCCGGACGGATTGGGCACAAGGGTGAAAGTTGCTCTTTTCACCGTCAACTTGCTTCCGGAAATGGAAAAGGAACCGCTGATCTGCCAGTAGGAACCAAGATCCCGGGTCGACGTTTCGAGAAGATAAAGGGTTTGCTGGAGAAGGGTTCCCGTTTTTTTTGATGCGTCGTAGGTATAGGTGCTCGCGACCTGGACCTGATCTTGCTCATTCTCATAGGATGGAGCCAAGCTTCCTCCACCCCAGTACTTGGGACCCATGTAAGTGTAGAACTCTTGCACAGGGTTCCCCTCCCAATCCGTCCAGTTCCATTCATAATGCCAATATTCCCGCATCCCCCACTTCTCCGTGGGAAAGACCAACCCACACTGGGTGCCATTCCAAAACCATATTTCCATCGGCAGAGTGATGGATCCATTTTTGAGGTTAGGACCTTGCGCCGGAATCCCCTCCCGCACAGCCTGCAAGTTCAGATTCTGGATCTCCACCTCTGCCTCCCAAATCGTATCGGCCAACTGGGCCGATACCCGAAAGGAGAGGAGAAAAAGTTGGCCGAAAAAGAGGAAAGCAAAAAAGCGTTTCATCTTGTGGCAACTCAGACTAATTCTACAAATTAGTCATGCAAACTATTTTATGAGAAATCAGGCTTGGGGGGCCATGGCCTACCTTTCTGCAGGACTTTTATTGGGAATGATTGTCCACGCCTGCTTCTATCGAACCGATCCAAAGGGTAGCCCAAAGGGGACAGGAATTTTATCCGGGGAGGAACGCCGTGGGCCAGATCCGAGGGAATCGAATCCGCAAGAAATGGATCTTTCGTCCTCCAAGCAGTTGATGCAGACCTTTTTCCTGGGAACCCACGTGGGCAGAGCCAATAGAACGGCCCCGCTCGATCCCTTGGCAGTGCAGGTGCGGAGCATACTTCGCAACCCGGTCTCCAGCCGACAGAAAGTGACATCCCTGATTAACTTGGCCAAAACTTTACCGCCGGAACAGCGTCGACTCGCCTACGCAGGCGCCGCCTTCGCGTGTGAGGCACGGGAGTTCCAGCAACTTATGCTGCCGCTAATTTGGGATCCGGCCACGCCGGCCGACCAAGCCCAAGTCCTTGCAGGTGGTGTGATCGTTTTGCCGGATCCCGTGCGCTTACCTATCTGCCTGACATTTCTTAAACACCGCGACGAATCGATTCGACTGACCGGCCAAGCGGTGCTTGCCGCCTATTTTCCTGATGCGGACGCGTCCGCTTATCCAGCCATGGTACAGGCCTACTTGGCCCATCCGGATCATTGATCGATTAAAACCTAGGGGCCGACCTTAAACAGGATAGTGTTGGTGACGGTCCCAAAAGCGTTGGAAACCACGATGGTGGCGGTGTTCGTGCCGCTGCTGGTTACTTTTCCGGTGATGAGTCCGGTATTGGTATCCAGAACCAGACCCGCCGGAAGCCCCGTCTGCGAATAGGTTAAGTTCCCCAAGGGCACGATCACAAAGTCAGAAAACTCGGCGGCGTAAAGCGTGTTGGTGGGCGCGTAGGACGAGCCTTTTAGTCGCAGCACCAAGGTGTTGCTGTTTGCCGGGTTCGTCCAGGAAGTGATGGTGTTGGTAAAGACAGGAGTCCAGCCGTTGGTGTCGTTCGGATTCCCCTGGGAGACAAGTGCTCCATTCGTTGCGTAGTTAAGGCCAAGGTAAGCCAGACCGGCGGAGGCGTTGGTGCTGAGGCCGCTGGTTTCCACTCCATTGGTAGCCCCGCTTCCGGCGACAAATCCGTTGGTCTGATTGGTATCCCCCGAGAAGAAGGCGACCGAATAGTTGGAGAGGCTGGCGACACTATCCTTGAAGGCAAAAAGGCCCGTCTCCAGATACTGGTTGGTGTTGCTAAAGTTGAGACCAGACAGGTCGGAAATCTGGCTGTTGGAAGAGAAGTTTGCCCGGACCGACACCTGCCACCCCGAGTCCAAAGGCAACGCCTCTTTCCATGTGATGAACGCGTTGTTGCTGTTCGTCGTGTTCCATCGGTACAGCAGATTGGCATTAGTGCCGGTGGCCAAAGAGGCTTCGCTGTTGGAGGCGCTGTTGGTGTTCCAGGAAACGCCGAGGGCGTTGGTGAAATCACTGCGTCCCGCCCATAGCTGTCCCGCCCCGCGTGCGCCGACCTGATAGAAGAAAATATCGTTGGTGGTGAGGGTCACCTCATTACTGGAGGCACCCAGCAGTTGCGGGGCGCCCGGCGACACATTCAGCGAATTGGTGTTGGTTCCCGTTCCCACCTGGTTGGACGCGGTAAAGACCGCCGGGAAAGTGGCGGAGACGCTCGGCGTACCGGAAACCAATCCGCTGGAAGAGTTCAGGATTAAGCCCGTGGGTAAATTCACCTGGGAGTATGCAATCGGGTAATCGTTGGTGTTTTGACCATTGGTGACGGCCACCGTAAGGTTGGCATTGGTTTGTCCCGCCCGGAACGGCCCGTTGTTCGTGACGTAGGTAAAGAAGGTGGGCAAGGATGGCAACAGGCGGAGGGTCAAATTCGTGGTGTTGGTGCCGCCGGCATTGGTTACGGAAATAATGACCGATGCGTTGGTGACCGGAGTCGCGGAAGGTGTGCCTCCAGCCACGGCCGTCAAACCGTTGGTGTTGGTAAAGATGATCCCGATCGAGTTGGACAAGTTGGTGGATACAAAACCGAAGTCGGGGAAGTCGCTTGTGTTCTGTGCCCCCGCGTTGGTGTTGGTTACCGTCACCACCAAGGCGTTGGTGCAGTTCACACCGAATTGCAGGGAGTTTGTGTCGACCGAGAATCGCGGAGCGGCCGGCAGAATGGTCAGGCCCACATTGGTGTTGGTCGTCGCTCCCGCCGCGTTGGATACCACCACGGTCACAATCGCGTTAGTCGCCAGCGTTGGATTGGTCGAACCCGCCGTGCCAACCAAACCGTTGGTGTTGGTAAAGGCAATTCCTCCCACCAAGTTGGTCGAGAAAAACGCAAAGTTCGGGAACTGACCCGCGTTGGTGTTCTGACCATTGGTATTGGTGACCGTCACCACCAGAGCGTTGGAACTGTTGGAGCCATATTGGGTGCGGTAGTTGGTCGCGCTGAACAGCGGCAAAGCCGGCAACACCGCCAGGCTCACGTTGGTGTTAGTCGTCGCTCCACCCGCGTTCGTCACCACCACCGTCAACGTGGCGTTGGTCACCACCGTTGGATTGGTGCCGCCGTAGGTGGCCACAAGGCCGTTGGTGTTGCTAAAGGTCAGACCCGAAAGTGCGGGCGTCACGCTGAAGCCAAAGTCGGGGAAGTCGCTTGTGTTCTGTGCCCCCGCGTTGGTGTTGGTCACCGTCACCACCAAGGCGTTGGAGCTGTTGACCCCAAACTGCGTCCGGTTGCTCGTCACGCTAAACAACGGTGCGGCCGGCAGGATGGTCAGGCCCACATTGGTGTTGGTCGTCGCTCCCGCCGCGTTGGATACCACCACGGTCACAATCGCGTTAGTCGCCAGCGTTGGATTGGTCGAACCCGCCGTGCCAACCAAACCGTTGGTGTTGGTAAAGGCAATGCCAGCCGGCAGGTTGGAAGAGGTCACGAATATAGGAAATTCGGAGACATTTTGCCCAGCTCCATTGGTCACGGTGATCACCAGCGCGTTGGGGCTGTTGATCGCGAACTGGGTCCGATTGTTGGTTGCCGAGAACAGCGGTCGGGCAGGGAGAACGGTAACGGTCAGATTGGTCGTGGCGGTGCCACCGGCATTTGCAGCCGTCAGCTGCACGTTGGTGAACGTCCCCGCTTGCGCGGGATTGGTGCCGCCAAGGTCTGCAACCAGCCCGTTGGTGGTGGTGTTGGTGGAAGTCACCCCGATCCCCAAGGGCACGGTGCCGCCCAGACTGAAGCTGATGGGGAAAAAGTTGGTGAATAGAGCGTTGGTATTGGTGGCGGCAACCAGAATACCGTTGGAGAAAGAAACCCCATACTGGAAGGTATTGTTGCTGAGAACAGAAAGGGCAGGACCCGCAGGCAGGATGGTCAGGTCAAAGGGCTGCGACACTGCCCCGCCGGCGTTGGTGGCGGTGACCGTGATGTTGGAGAATATCCCAGCCGTGATGGGGGTTCCGCTGATGGTAGCGTTAAAATTGTTGGTGTTCGTGGTTAGGATAAGCCCGGCCGGCAAGTTGGAGCTGACAGAGTAGCTGATGGGAAAATCGGTGAAGTTCTGCGCGTTGGTATTGGTCATGAAGACGCTGAAGACCACAATACTGGGGTTGTTGGACATATATCGGGTCGTGCTGATGGGGCCACTGGAAAGCACGGGGGCAGCGGGGAGCAAGCGAAGGGTCAGAACGTTGGTGGCGGCTCCCGCGAGGTTGGTGGCCCGTACTGTGATATTGGTAAAGATCCCCGTGACGGAGGGGGAGCCGGTGAGATTAAAAATGAAGCCGTTGGTGGAAAATCCCAATCCACCCGGCAGGTTGGAAGCCGTAAAGCCGATCGGGAACTGCCCTGCATTCGTGTTCTGCCCGTTGGTATTGGTCAAGGACACAGTCACGGCGTTGGAAGCAGAAGGCGTTTGGTATCGGAAAGTCCCGTTGGTGGCGGCAAGCAACGCCGGCAATGCCGGAAGAATGCGGAATCCGGTTACGTTGCTGGTGGCGGAACCTCCGGCGTTGGTAACCACCACGGTGAAGGAGGCGTTGTTGGTGGCCAGATTGGGACTGGAAGAACCCACCGTGCCTACAAAGACGTTGGTATTGGTGAAGGCCAGGCCTCCCGGAAGGTTGGAGGAGGAAAAGAAGAGCGGGAATGCGCTTTGGTTTTGACCATTCGTGTTGGTCACCGTGACCACGAGCGGGTTGGTGCTGTTGGAGCCGAACTGGGCACGGTTGGTATCCACGGTAAACCGAGGAGCTGCCGGCAAGACGGTCAGGCTAAGGGTCTGAAGGTTAGTGCCCGCAACATTCGTAATGGTCAACTGGACGTTGGTGAAAATTCCGGCTTGGGTCGGATTGGTTCCCCCGATCACCCCGATGAGCCGGTTACTGGCATTCGTGGTCAAAAGAACCCCACCAGGGAGGTTGGTGGCGAGAAAAGCGACAGGAAAGTCATTGGTGTTTTGCCCGGCGGGATTCACGACCACGTTGACCGCGTTGGTGCTGGTACTGTTGCCGTACTGAAGGCGATTGTTGGTATTGGTATCGATGAGGATACTCGGCAGGGACGGCAGAACCCGCATCGTCAGGTTGGTGGAACTGGATCCACCCTTGTTGGTTACCGTGACCAGGAGATTCGTCACATTGGTGGCTTGCGTGGGATTGGCACTGCCGATCACCCCAACCAAACCGCCGCCATTAGTGGAAAGTGCCCAGCCACCTGGCAAATTGGAGGCGGAAAAGGCGATGGGGAAGAGACTGATGTTCTGCGCCCCCCCGTTGGTGTTGGTCACGGTGACCACAATCCCGTTCGTGTTGTTGGTGGCCCCGTATTGGAACGGCAAGTTGTTCGAGGCTACGCCCAACGCCGGAATTGCCGGCAAAACCTCCAGACTGATATTGCTATTGGTCGTGGCACCCCCGGCATTGGATGCGGTGATGACAATGTCGGGAAAGCTGCCCGCGGTGGTCGGGTTGGTGCTGCGGATGACAAAGTTGGTCCCCACCAAAGCGCTGGTGAAGCCGGGCGGCAAATTGGAGGCACCCCAAGTCACAGAAAAATCGTTCGTGGCAAGATTCGCCGTGTTGGTCAGGGTGAAGACCAGGGCGTTGGGGCTATTGGAACCAAACTGGGCGCGGTTGGTGGTCACCGAAAAGAGCGGGGCCGAGGGAATGGAGTTAAGAACAAGATTGGTCAAAGCCCCTCCCCCCGCGTTTCTCACGAGAATTTTTAAGTTGAAGATGCCGGCCTGTCGGTTCGTGCCTCCCACTATTCCGTTGGTCGGATTAATCGAAATCCCCAAGGGCCCGTTATCAAGGGCGAAGCTGTTTGCGAAACCCGCAGCAAAGCCTGGGGCATTGGAGTCGACGAGAATTTGAAAGAAGTTGCTGTTGGAGGCTCCCAGGGGGATGCCATTGCTGGGAAAGGGGGGCGTCGTATTCAATACAAGTATTGGGGGAGCCGGAAGAATTGTGATCGTGCTGGTAAGCGTGGTCACACCCCCCTGGTTGGAAACGCTGAAAAGAACATTGGTGAAGTTGCCGGCATTGGTGATCCGGTTTGTCATGGCGACGATTTGGCCATTCGAGGAAATGAGCCGAAGGGTATTTGTGGGAAAGTTGCTGATGGCTGCAAAGGTGTTGGGAAAAGCAACTGGATTTTGGCCGACGGCAGAGTTACTCAGAATCCAGAACGGCGTGGTCGTGGAAACAACCGAGGTGGCGTTATATTTGGGGAGCGGGCTGCTCGGAACCAGGGTAAGGGCGGGGATGCCGGGCTGTACGGTGACAATCGATGTAATGGTGACGGCTCCCACGAGGGAATTGGAGGCGGTGAAGACCACCGAATTATTGGTGCCAACCTTGTCGGCGGGTATCCCTCCATAAATGGCCTGAGTGCCGTTGATGGTTTGCTTCAGTACCACCCCCGCTGGCAGGCCTGATGCCGAGAAAGTCAAGGGGTTGGTACCAAAGCTGCCCGAGTTGGTCGCGGTGACAATCAACGCATTGGTATTGGTGGCATTGAACTTCAGAATGCCGTTGGACGTGACCTCCAGCTGCGGATAGGTGGGCACAATGGTAAGCTGGAACGTTTGGGTGGCGGTCAATCCACCGAAGGGATTGCTGGCAACCACGGTGAAATTGGTGGTGCCGGCGGAAACCGGAACACCCGAGATCACCCCGTAATTGGTATTGAGGGAGAGACCGGGAGGTAGATTCGTGGAGCGATAGGACATGGTTCCCGGGGCGGGAATCACCGCAAAGGTTCGACCCGCGACCGCGCCCAGCGGAAGATTGGTCTGGCCGGCTTGGCCATCCAGCCTCAGTTGAAGAGGGGAAAGGGAGTTGCTTCCCCATGAAAGCAGCCCCATCGAGGATGAGGAGACGCTGGTCAGGTTGGAATAGGCGCCATCGGGAGGAGAAAACTGATGGATCAAGTTGGTCGTCACGGCATCGTACAAAAGCCCCACCCAGAGGGTGTTACCATCGGAAGCTGCCGTTTGATCGGCAGGCTCTGTGGCGACCACCAGATCGGTGAAATACATCCTGGGATCCTGCCCATTTCCATTGCCCCCCGGTTGGGCAGTGTCGGCAGCCAAGAGCAGGCGAAAAGAATCGATTCCGGGGTTAAAATTCCAGAGGGTCCCCAGACTCCCCGGCGTCCGCGCGAGACTGAAAGACTGGATGGGCAACCAGCCGTAATCAGGATCCTCGTACGAGCAGGTCAAGGTGGTCGAAGATGAGTCATATTCAAGAAGGAGCGTGATCTCGTCTGAAGAGACAGCCCAGACATACGCTGCGTAATTAAGTCCGGGGAACGCATCGGAAGTCACATATGGAAAGCCGGTGGCCACGTCCTGTCCAAGCGCGAGGCTGACCCGGTTGGTATACATCTCCAAGGGGGTCTTGCCGGGCTGGTTTTTGACAATGACAGGCCCCAGGGAGCAAGGCGCAAAGAAGTTGGTGATGGCTTGGCAGTGGGCACGCACCTCCACTGCCCAATTAGTGCTGCTTGCAAGAATCAACACCGGGGAGGCCACCGCAGTGGCCGGACCGCTATTGGTGGTCATCAAGCCATCATTATTGGTCAGAATGCTGTTGGTGGTGCTTCGGTAGGCCAAGGCTTGGACCGGGGCGCTGGTGCTTCCAACATTGCTAAAGATCAAGGAGGCTGCCGTGCTTGGTTTCGTCGGGGTGCCCGATTGGCGTTGGTACTGGCTGCTGGTGTTGGACTGAAAGGTTCCCTCAAAAGCAACATTGTTGAGAAGAAAAGAGCTGGATTTCTGGTTGGTGGGGGAGATCCGCCGCATCAAACTGGCTTTGCTGAAGTTCGTGAAAACAAGAGAGCCGGATGGTCGGTTGGACTGGAATAGACTGATTCCCATGGAAGCAGACTGGGATTGGGTCACCGGCAAAGAATTGCTCACCACCATCTCCATGTAGGCTAACCAGCTGTCGTTGCGGGGCAGGGGCTGAGACCACTGGCGAACCCCGAGAACAGGGTTGGAGGCGCTCGCCGTCCCGGTCGCCACCAAGTTTAATTGGCCGCCTGAGTTGGTTAAGTTGCCGTTACGGTTGGTGAGGTTGATCCAAGACTTTGAACTTCCGGCATTGGTGAAAGTATCAGAGCCGACCCATTCGCGGCCCTTGCCTCCAATCAGGATTTGATACCGAAACTCTTCCAAAACTCTTCCAGAGAGGGTTTTTTCACCCACAAATTCCGGTTTGCTCGTGTTGGTTTGCGAACGCGCGGAATCGCAGCCTAAAAACAAAACCATCAAAGCAAAGGTCAAAGGACCCCAGTTGAGATTTCTCAAATACATGGGTTATCTAATATGCTATTCTCAAATTATCTAGAAGACAAAGGGTTTTTTTAATCAAATACCCTTTAGGGACATGCTTATAATTTTCCTGGGTTTACGCTAAAAAAGCGTTATCTGGTTCAATGAATTTGCCTCCGCTTTCGGCAGGGAGTCATGTCGAATCAAAAAACCATTTTTTAGTGGATAATTTTCCCCAATTCCATTGGATTCTTTTTCCTGATCCTCACTGGACCGAGAATTTTATGATCAAATTCGTCGATTCCCGACCGTTGGAAATGGAAATTAGACAGTTTTGAAGATTTGTCTGAACCGTGGGAGTTCCGGAAATAAGTCCGATTTTTCCATCCAAAGTCAGACCGTGGGGCAGGTTCGAAGACTGATAAGACAACCCCTCGGATGGGGAAACCACAAATCGTGTGAAGTAAGGGAACGGGGCGGACTGATGGGGGGAAGCCATGGATTGACCCATCAGACGAAGAATCACACTGCCGCCGCCTGACTGATTCGTCCAGGACGAGACGCTGTTGGTTTGCAAATTCACCCAGGGTGGGCCGGCATCTTCAAGTTCGGCACGGGATACCAGGGAAAGGTCGGTTGGCCGGTAAGCCAATGAGAGAACGGTTTTGCCGCTCGTGCCGGGACCAATGTCATCGCCGTTCGTGACGCCCTCGGAAACGGCCCGAGCCACTACCTCCCCGGTAGGTGCGCTCGTAGAACCCTCAAGATAAATTGCGCGATAATTTCCCGAAGCCGTGGAGCGATCCCGCAAAGCCAGCAACATGGCCGTGAGATATTCTTGATTCTGCAGATACCCGGCGAGATTGCTGGCAGAGAATGCGGCGTTTACAGAAACCTGCCAAGGTGTGTCCAGCGGCAGCGGACGACTCCAGTCCAGAGAGGCATAGGCAACATTGCTAAGGGTCGAAAGATAACGCAGGGATCCTGAGGTGGCTGTGAGGGTCCCACGGGATCCTATGGCGTTGGTCCAAAGAAGGTTCCAGGAGCCGGTGAAATCGCTGGCCCCCGCCCAAGGTTGTCCGGCCAAGCGAGCGCTAATTTGGTAACGGAAGGGCTGACCCCGCAAGAGTGAGGCGGAACCGGTGAATTCGAGTCTGTCCGAACCCACAATTTCCGGCCTTCCCAGACGGACCGGAAAAAGAATCCGGTTGGTGGTGGTAACCGTGCGCGTGCGCCCAACGATCGTGACCTCGTTGGTTCCCGCCACCGAAGGCGTGCCGCTGATCAGGCCTCTCGACGGGTTGAAGGTCAGTCCGGCCGGAAGGTCGGTGACGGTATAAGTCACGCCCGGCCCGAGGTTGACGGCATAGGCAACCGACTCTCCGGCAATCCACCCTCCGGCTCCCGGCGGCAGTACACTGACCGCCACCGTGTTCGTGGTGGCACCGCCCGCATTGCTTGCCACCAGGCTCCATCGGTAAAGACCCGGGGTGGGCACATTGGTTTGTCCGCTTTTGGTCGGGCGAATCCAGCCGTTAGTCGGATTGACCGACAATCCGGGAGGAAGATTTGCTGCAGAGTAAGTCACGGGAAAAAGGTTGGTGTTGTTGGTGGTGGTGGAGATTAAATATTCAAAAACAGAGGATCCTTGGGTCCATTCCCAGAAGTCCGGCGAGGTGATCAGGGGCGGAACATTGACCACCACCGTTTGGTAAACTTCCCCGGCGCTGTTTTTGGCTCCCACCACGATCTCCCAGCGTCCGATGGCGTCTTCCGTTGGGGAACCATCGAAGCCATTCGGGATGTACCGGAGACCCGCCGGCAATGCCGACAAATCCTCGTTAGCAAGAATTTCCAGAGGTCCGCTGTTGGTGCTATTTGCCGTGACCAAGTATGGAAGACCGTCCGGGTTCCCCACTTGGAGTTTCAGCTGGTTTGTCGCCGTCACCACCGGAACTTTTCCTTGGAAAGCCAAATCCGCCATGTCCGGGATTCCGTCCTGATCCCGATCTTGGTCCTGATTGCTCCAATCCCCACCCTGATCGAAGAGCAACCTGACTTGGCACTTTGTCCCGTTAAGGGGCCTAAGCCGCTCATAATAATCCTGAGCTCCCGGCCCTGGATCACTTCGGACGAATTTGCCCTCCCCCAGAAAAAGGAACGGGAACGTTGGGCTTTGCGTAAGCGGCCCCCACTCGATCCGCACAAAAGGCAAGGAGGACACAGAGTTGGTGCCACCGCTGGAAGACGCAACCCCAACCCTGCTTGCATCCAAAAGGCTGATGTACGCGTTGGAAAAAACCAGACGACGGCCGGAGAATGCGTAGCTACCGATTCCTTGCCACTTTTTTCGAATCGGACCAAGAATGGCTTGGACGAGTTGAACATCGAAAACGGCTTGGGAGGATTCCGGCAGAAAAGCTGCCAAGCCCTGGCCAGAAATTCCATTGGAGCCGGTCTGCCCGTTTTCAAAAATCACCGTGGCCAGACCGGTTGGGCCAAAATCAAAAGGCGAAGGCTCATAAAACGTGGGGGCCGAGGTAAAGGGAAGCCCCAGCCTTCCGTCGTTGAGCCCCCAAGCCCAAAGGCTCCCGTCATCCTTGATGGCCAGGCTGTGCTGGACCCCGGCAAAAACTTTTTTCCAGCGGTTTCCGGCTCCGATCTTGACCGGTTGGTTGGTTTCAACCAACCCCCCATTTCCCAATTGCGCGCTATCATTCTTCCCCCAGGCCCAGAGCGATCCGTCGGAACGGATCGCCAAATTATGCCGATCTCCCGCTGACATGGTTTGCCAACGGTCCCCGTTGGTACTCAGGCTTCTCAAGGCCCAGTTGGTGGTCTGATCCGTAATCGCAGAAATTTCTGTCGGCACCTGATAATAGGTGTTGGTCAAGATGCGAACCGGGGCATAGTTGATATTGGTCACTACTTTCACCACCTTGGGAAAGTTCGTCTTCAATTGAACGCTTTGAAGACGGTTGCTTTCAGCCGGGATGTTTCCCATCTCCCAAAGCGTTTTGTCGAATCTAAGAATAAGGCTATTGGCACCCCCGGCAGAAATATCGAGGGCGTTCCATGAGGCAGGCAGAAGATTCCGGGGCTGGCACACGTTCGTGTCATAAGTTACTTCTTTGGTGCTATAAGAGGTAACCCGGTAGTTGGTCTTGTTGTTGGTTGTAGTTTTAATGGGGGACTGTCGAATATCGACATTAACAAACGGCTCAAGGCTCAGAATATTGGTAAAAACGAATTGATCGACCAGATTGGTCGATTTGGCTCCATGTTGTCCCAGTTCGTTCCCGCCCCATGCCCAGACGCTGCCGTTCCTTTGCAAGGCCAAGATATGACGCCCCCCCGCCTCCACCTTAAGCCAGTTCGTTTCATTCCCAATGCGGATGGGCAAATCTTTGGGAACTCTTGTCCCGTCGCCAAGCTGGCCGTTGCTATTTGCACCCCAAACCCATAGAGCCCCATTGCGATGAACCGCCGCACCGAATCCAGCGGGAAGGGTATTCCCGTCTGAGCGTGACCCCTCCTCCGCCGTACCGCTGTTTCCGGTCACAGAAACCCAAGGCCCAGGGAGGGTGAGGACGCCCGGTTCATAACGCTCTGGATCCCACCAAGGGCGGGAACTATCCAGATCGACGGGGATCGGTACAGGCAAATTCGTCCGACTGTCACCGGGATAATCTCCGAAGGCATCCCCCCAGATCTGGATCGAGCCATTGGGCTGAATGGCGATCATTTTTCTACGGTACGCCGCCAAACCATTTGTCCAGCCAGCCTCGGCCCAAGCGGCATCGGTCCGGTTGGTCCCGCCGGTGTTGATGAGAGAAAAATTGGTCTGCATGGAAGAGGAAGTTTCGGTCTGGCCACAGGCGAATACCCGGCCATCGGTCTTCACCGCCAAGGAGTAGTCCGATCCGGCCACAGCCGTCAGCCAATCGTTGTCGGACCCTACCCGCGTGGGTATTCGTACATAGGGATCAGCACGTACATAGGGATCAGCAGTTCCCCCGATATTCCCCCAGGCCCAGATGGATCCATCCGCTTTTTTGGCCAACGACCAGTAAGGGCCGACGGAAGCCTCCACCCAATCGGTATCCGTTCCCACCTGTGCTGGCACTATTTGGGGCTCCGTGGAACCGATCCCCAACTGACCTCGTGCATTATTGCCCCAGGCCCAAAGGGTGCCGTCATCCTTCAGGCCCAGCACATGTCCGGTGAAATAAAAGATGTCCACCTCGCCAGATTCGTTGGTGTAGGAATCAAAGGAATCGATAGCCGGTTTTTCATAAGCAAAGGCAGATAAACTTGTCCAGTTTGTTGCGGTTTCTCCAAAGATCCGACGAAATTCGCCCACAAATCGAAAACGAAAGACATTTGTAAACCCTAGGCCCCAAGGGTCGGGAACCTCGTTCGTCGCAACGGTGTAGACATATTGCCAGAGGGTGCCGTCGCTTTTTAGGGCGTAGGGCCGGGGGCCAAAAACGAGACACTTCCACATGCTCTCCACACCAAACCGCACGGGGGAAAAGTTGGTTGCCACACCCGGAGCCGGGGCAGGACTGCTAATCCCGTTCGAGACAACGTCCAAGGTTGTTCCCCACGACCAAAGCTGACCATTAGACCCTACGGCCACACCGCCTCCGCTTTTTAAAATAGTTGCGGCCTCAAAACCGTTCGTGCTGACCGCCAATGGCAAAAAAGCCGTATGTGGCTCAAAATGATTGTTGAATACTAGTCCATCCGGAAAAAACCATTGATTTGTCGAAGACGCAGTTACCGAAGCCCAGGCCGTGCCCTGGCCTATCTGCACCGGCAGGTACTGCTTCGTGTCACGCCCCCGGCCGATGCCCAATCCCCCAGTGTTCAGCCGGTTCTCCCCCCAGGCCCAAAGAGTGCCGTCCGTTTTTAGACCAAAAACCTTGCCATCTGACGCTGAGATATTTCTCCAGTTGCTGCTAGTTCCTACTCGGACCGGAACTTGGCTGTCCAACCCGGTTCCATCCCCCAACTGTCCGAGGTCATTTGTGCCCCAAGCCCAAAGAGTGCCATCGGTGCGAATGGCAAAGGTCGTGCCATTACTGTCACGCATCCCTGTGATGATTTTCCAATTCGTTTCCCCGCCAATCCGGTAGGTGGGAAACGCATTAGTGCTGGCATCCTTTGCCCGGGAGGCAATCCCCCCAACCTTCCCGGCGGGCTGAGAGTCTCCCCAACCCCAGAGCCGATTATTGGAGATTGCCAAGCCCTGTTTTTCCCCAGCATGGATAGTTGAAAAATCTTGGGATTTGGCTGTGGGGGCCAGAAATAAAAAACAAAAAAGGGTGATGGGGAACATTACTGTAAAATTCGCTCTCAAGACTGCTAATCCCTCCCAGCAAAGGGTTACGGATAGCCATCGGTTCATAGTTAATCCATTAGATTAAATCGGTAATTTTTCCACGGATATTTTGCATTTTATCAAATGACGCGCAAGTGCATGATTTTAATCGTTTTAAAGGATGAGGAAGGTTTGGAACAGAGTTCGACCTTTGCTGGGTTTGCCTTTAAAAACGATCTTATGAACCAGTTGCGTCGAGTGCTGGCTTTTGGGCTGCCCTTTCTCTGGCCTTACCGGAGCCGGTTTCTGGCCGCCGTGGTGCTCGCCCTCTTTTTCGGCCTCAGCAACGGGGCCTTTGTACTCGCCACCAAGACTCTTTTCGAAAGGCTGAGCCCTTCCCCTGTCGGCGCCGGTCAGGTGGACCCACAATCCTTTACCAACCGTGTTTCCGGCAATTTTGCAGAGTTTATGGAAAAAATCCTACCTCGTTCCGGTCAACCCATCAGTCCCCTGCAGGCCGCCGGAGCCGTGCTTTTTCTTCCGCTCCTTATGGCCCTGCGGGCCGGAAGCAACTATCTCAGCGCCTACTGCATGACCTGGGTCAGCGCCCGGGTGGTCCGGGATATGCAGATCCGGGTTCTTGAAAAACTCCACTCCCTTTCGTTTGACTACTTCAACAAATCCACTCTCGGCGACCTCACGACCCACATCTCCGGAGATACCCGACGCATTTTCGACGCCATGAACAACGGCTTGGTCGACCTGATCAAGGAGCCTTTCACCTTGCTGAGCATCCTCACCGGCATGTTTATCATCGACGCACGGCTGACCCTTGCATCCATGCTCATTCTTCCCCTGGTGGTCGTACCGATCCTTATCGTGGGCAATCGACTCAAACGACTGGCCCGCCAGACCGTATCTGTCGGCATCAGTCAGGGGAGCAATCTGATTGAGGCCCTATCAGGCATCCGTCTCATTAAGGCCTACGGGTTGGAGCATTTCCAGATGAATCAATACCGCGGAAAAAGCATGGAGTTGGCCAATTTGGAGGTTAAAAAAACCCAGTCTGGCAAGCTGGTCAACCCGGTGATTGAAGTGATCAGCACCCTGGGACTGGGAACCTTGATTTTAGTTGTGTTTGCCACCCACCAATCTGTTTCCGATTTTGTGGGCTTTCTCACCGGCATGGTCATGCTGCCTAATCCGGTAAAACGCCTGGCCCAGATGCATGTGGATCTTGTCTCTGCCACCGTCAGCTGTGAACGTTTGGAGTCTTTCTTCCGCCAGCAACCTTCGGTCAAGGAGCCGGCGTCACCGCTCCGCCTGTCTTCTCTGCAGCGTGAATTGACGCTGGAAAAGGTTTTCATGGATTACGGCCACAACCACGTTCTCCAGGATGTGGATCTGCGCATCCCCAAGGGGTACAAACTCGGTTTGGCTGGTCCCAGCGGTTCGGGCAAGAGCAGCCTGATCAATCTACTTCCCCGCTTTTATGATCCCACCTCGGGTCGGATCCTTTGGGATGGGCAGAATCTTCGGGAATTTTCCACGGTCGAGATCCGAAAGCAGATCGCCCTCGTCAGCCAAGATGTGGTGCTGTTTGACGCCTCCGTGGCCGAAAATATCGCCCTCGGCCGGGCCGGCGCCACGCCGACTGAGATCGAGAAGGCGGCCCGGCAGGCCTTCGCTCACGACTTCATTACTGACCTGCCTCGGGGCTACGAAACCCGGGTCGGAGAACGTGGGGTGATGCTATCCGGAGGGCAAAAAGCACGGATCAGCCTCGCCCGCGCCTTCCTCCGCAACGCCCCGATTCTCATCCTGGACGAAGCCACCGCCGCCTTGGATGCGGAGGCGGAAAAAGAGGTGCAAAGGGCAGTCGATGCCCTGGAAGAAGGCCGCACCGTGATCTGCATTGCTCACCGCCTTTCGACACTGGCAAATATGGATGAAATTGTCGTGCTGGAGGCGGGAAGGATCGTGGAACGGGGCGCTTACCAAAAGCTGGTTTCCGGCAGCGGCCCTTTTGCCAAGATGGCCGCCCAGCAGGGAATTTCCTGAATCGATCCATGGCTGCCGCACCTGCTCAACCTGCTGGTTTTTCTCCCAGCCCGGCTTAATGAGCGGCTGGTTCAAAAGGCTCATGGGCGGGAGGGCCTCCCCGTCGCCTGCCCCGCCCGCCCAAAAGCTGCAACTGAAGGAGGTGACTCTGTTGCTTTACAATCCGGAGAAGGATCCAGATCTCTCCGCCCGCGTCATCAACCACGTCTGCTCAGGCATAGAATTTGGAGCAGTCATCCACTTAGCGGGCAAAAGGCCCACCATCCCCCATCCAGGCGAATGGCGGCAGGTTCATCCCGCCAACGTTTCTCAGGGGCAAAGATTCCAGGCGCTGGAGTTGAACAAATATTTCACCTCTCCGTTTCTCCTGCACATTGAGACGGACGGGTTTCCGGTCAACTTCCACCTCTGGGACCCCACTTTTCTCGACTACGACTACATCGGCGCCCCATGGCAGAAGCGGGGGTTGGAAACGGGGGTCAACCGAATCGGCAATGGCGGTTGCAGTCTACAGTCCAAGAAATTTCGAAACTTTGTCGACTCCCACGCCCATCTTTACCGGAAGGGCACTCTTTCCGACGTCTTTTTTTGTCAGGAATTATACCCTCAAGCCCTGGTGGCTGGCATCCGCTTCGCCCCGCTTGACCTGGCCCTGCGGTTTTCCATGGAGAACCGGATTCCGGAATTCCCCCGCTGGCAGCCCTCCCAAAGCTTCGCCTTTCACGGGCGCTTCCCTTACTTCCGCGACTACCTCCGGCCCTTTGGAATCATCACCAACCGCTAAATCTACCGGTCCTGACCCTATGCCTAAATCCAAGTATATGTGATTTTCTTCGAACCAGGAATTTCACATTCGTCCAAGGTCGCCTAGAGAAAATTTTATAAATGTTTTGACCGGGGTGGAGTCTTTCCTGCGAATTGGGTCAAGCTCCGCTAAAAAGGCAACTTCCGATGGATTATCGGCTGTTTGCAGGAACAATTTTATCACGGTTTCTTAAAAGAGCTTTGGCAACTTTGGCGTGCCCAGCAGCATTCCAGTGACAATCCCCGTGGAGAAAATATCTGTCCACCGTTTCCTGACCTGGGCCGATTCCGACAAAATCCGGAAAAAGATCGATAAAATCGACTTGGTTTTCCGCGCACCAGACAGACCAAATTTTTTGGGCTGCCCGCCCAAGCTTTCCCTCAGCGACATGCGAAGGCCAAGGATAAATAACGAGAGTCAAAGGAATCCCCCGTGCCCTTAGAAAAATAGCTAGTTCCCCTATGTTTTTTTTTAATTTTGCGATTCCGGTCTCGATGACAGCTTTTTCAGGACCCTGATAGCCTTCCCATGCTAGCATCCATCTCGGCGGGGCTTGATTGGTGAATAAGCCCCGCTTCCCAAGTTCCTGCCGGGTCAGCTTGCGAAGCCACAGTTTTAAATTTCGGCTGACCGCCCCCAAAAGAACAAAGTTGGGCTCGATTAGGTTCTCAGAAATTTCCGACCATTCCTCCACCTTGGTTCCCCAAAAAGTAGTCGAGGCAAATGGGCCGTAGGGGATCAGCCGAGCTCTTCCTTGGTCATCCTCCTCATAAAATTGCTCGTCTTTCACGTCCGAGTAATCAAGAAAGAGAATGACGTGGTCCACCCGCAACCCACGATCTTGGATCCAGTGACGAAGCTTAATTTTTGCAAGAATCGGGGTGTAGGAGTTGCATCCAGCATTGAGAACATCAATCCCTTCAGATGCCAGGCTTTTTTCAAGAATGCCGGCAAAAGTGGCTTCCCATGGAATTCCCACCCCGTCCGTAAAAGAATCCCCAACCAGAACCACGCGAGGCCGGCCCGAATCCATCGGCACCTCTCGAATCTGTCCGTCCCGGAAGCCGAGCGAATTGCTAAAGTAAGGAGCTTCATAAGTCCCGTAACGGTCTATCCACGAGGAGTTAGGACGAAAGCCATGATCATAGACCGGATGAGCGACACGGCCACCTGGTTTATTTTCCCAAACCAGATAAATTCTTCTGACGGCAAAATCCAAAATAAGACAAAAGATCAGGCCCATTCCTAAAGCCAGGGCACGACGCAGCCAATAGCGGTTGGGAGACTTTCTCAAAGGCCGGCCTTCGTTAAAATAGCGTGTAGATAAATGGAGCGGCTCCGGTCCCCCCAGCAAGCAACAAAGCTCCCATAAGCAAAAAGGCCAGCAGAATGGGCACGAGCCACCATTTCTTGTTTTCTTTGAGGAAAATCCAAAATTCCCGGAAAAACCCGCTTCTGGTCGCGGCGGCCTGCTCTTCGAATTTCGAGGGCTTTTTTGACATCATTAAGATTGGCTAAGATAGCTAGCTGGATCCTTTTTGCCAACCGGAGTTTTCCAGAGAGAGTTGTCTGAGGGTGGCTTAAGTTGCAGCGGATCGTGACCGGTAATTCGCAGCACCAATCCGATCGGCAGGATTATCAGATAAAAAATGGCCCCGAGTAAAAGGTGGGAAACCACCCATCCTATGGGGTAAGTCAAAAGGATCAGTCCGACAAAGATCGGCCAAATCACGGGCGGATAGATGAATCCAGCCACGGCCACCACACCACACGCCACCCAGGCAATTTCCACCCCCGCCCAGTGACCGGTCCTTTTTCCTACCAGCCATCCAACTAGAGCGCAAAACGCGGGAAACCAGATCCCGGCAAACTGCCGCAACTGCTTCCGCTCCGGATTCCACTGGACGCTGATCATGGCTGGGTTGGGAGGTGGGAAATTCCCCATCTTTCATTTCCGAATTTCCATCTTCCCGTATCTTTCATCGGATTAGTCCAATTCAAAGTTCTTCAGATACTTTGTTCGCGCCTCAGCGGAGGCGGCGGAGTTCTCTTCCTTGAGAAGCAAAAAGTTTCCGATGACCAGCGCATCCATGTCGGTGTTGAGAAAACAGCGGTAGGCCTCCTCGGCTGTGCAGACAATCGGCTCCCCGCGCACGTTGAAGCTCGTGTTGATAATCACCGGCGAGCCGGTCTTTCTTTCGAAGGCCTCCAGCAACCGCCGGTATCGTGTGTTCCCGCCAACGGTCTGCAATCTTGCGGAGTAGTCCACATGGGTGATTGCGGGCAAGGAGGACCGCCTTTCCTTCACCCGATCCAGTCCGCTGGTCCCGTTACCCGAAGCCTTCCGCCGGTGTTTTTCCAACACTGGGGCTACCACCAGCATGTAGGGACTGCGGTGGCGTCTCTCGATCCCGAACCAATCTGCTGCTTTTTCGTCTAAGACCGAGGGCGCGAAAGGTCGAAAAGACTCTCGGAACTTAATTTTTAAATTCATCTGGGTCTGCATCTTTTCACTTCGGGCATCGCCAAGAATACTCCGAGCCCCCAGCGCCCGTGGGCCAAACTCCATCCGGCCATTCACCCATCCCACCACCTTCTCCGAGGCGATCAGCCCGGCCACCTCCTCGCATAGTTTGCCTTCGTCGGGAAAATGGCGGAACCGGGCACCCTGTTTTTCAAGAAAAGTCCGGGTGGCGGCATCGTCCGGCTCCGGTCCGAGATACGATCCCCCCATGAAGTCCTCTGTCTTCGCCGTGCGCGGCTTTTCGAGCAGTTGATACCAGGCGAAAAGTGCTGCCCCCAAAGCACCACCAGCATCTCCCGAAGCCGGCTGCACCCAGATATCCTCAAACGGTCCCTCCCTCAGAAGCCTTCCGTTGCCGACACAGTTCAGGGCCACACCCCCGGCCAGACAAAGGTTCTTCATCCCCGTCAACCGATACGCATGCCGGGCCATCTTCAGCATGATCTCCTCAGTCACCACTTGAATGGATGCCGCCAGATCCATCTCCCGTTGCGTGATCGGGCTTTCCCGGCGGCGGGGTGGACTTCCAAAAAGCGCATCAAACTTTTTGGAGGTCATGGTGAGTCCCCCCGCATAGTTGTAGTAGGACTGATCCATCCAGATCGACCCGTCTTCGAAAATTTTCACCAGATGTTTGCGGATCAGGTCGGCGTAGGCCGGCTCGCCGTAGGGAGCCAACCCCATCAGCTTGTACTCGCCGGAGTTGACCTTAAACCCGCAAAAGTAGGTAAAGGCCGAATAGAGCAGGCCGAGAGAGTGCGGAAAGTGCAACTCCTTCAGAAGTTCAATTTTATTTCCGCGACCAACACCGATGCTGGCCGTGGCCCACTCTCCAACCCCGTCCATGGTAAGAATGGCGGATTCCTGAAAAGGCGACGGGAAGAAAGCGCTCGCGGCGTGGGACTCGTGGTGGCTTGGATAAACAAAGGCCTTCGTGTATCCGGGCAGTTTTTCCCGCATCCGCTTGGAAAGAAAAATTTTGTCCTTCAACCAGACCGGTGTCGCCCGAAGAAAGGAGGGGAGGCCGGCCGGGGCCAACGCAAGGTAGGTTTCCAGCAAGCGATCAAATTTCCGGATTGGTTTTTCGTAAAAGACCACGAAGTCAAGGTCCTCAATGCGGATGCCTGCCTCCCGCAGGCAATACTCCGAAGCTTTTGCAGGAAAAGCCTCATCATGCTTTTGGCGGGTAAACCTTTCTTCTTGAGCTGCAGCGACAATCTTACCATCGACCACCAAAGCCGCAGCAGAATCATGGTAGTAGGCGGAGATTCCAAGAATATTCATCGCACGGGCTGAAGGAATTTCTTTTGAAAATAGTCCATTACCGTCGACTCTTCGGCAAACTTGCCATAAGGGCAATTCCGCGCCGGGCCGCGCTGAAAGTCTGCCAGCATGGTTTCCAGTTGCGCCTGATTTTCATAACTCCTGCCACAGTCTCCAAGTAGCTCAAGGTGAGCTCTCTCCCGTGATCCCCCGAATGTGAAAACCGGTTTGCCCAAAACCGCGAACTCCGCCACGGCCAAACCGAAGGTTTCCCCATGCCACCGGGCATGCAACATTACATCACAGGAAGCCAAAAACGCCGCTTTAGCTGGGGGATCATTGGTGGCGGGAAGATAGTGGATATTAGGTAGATGGAGTGATCCGGGAATATGCTCGGTGTTTAAAAAAAGAAAATGGTCGGCTGGATATTTTTGAGCATGCCGAACCACCGCTCTCTGGGCAAAGGGAATATTAAAGGTGTCCTGGGCCCCGTGGCGTCCAAAAACCCGCATTCCTTCCGAAATTCCCAGGGCCGACCGGAGGCTTTTACCGAAATCCAGACGAGGAACCAAGTGAGGAACAAATGAATCGAGGCGACCCGTCATAACCCGGGAAACCCAAGGCGAGACAAAGGCAAAGGCATCCCCATGGAACTCTCCCGTAGGAAACATGGCATGGACGGCATTCCGGAGACCAGGCACTAAAAATCCGTCGTAAAGCCCGGCTTTGATCATGTACAAAACCTCAACCCCCCTTTCCTTTAGGCAGCGCCCCAATTGAACCCGCGAGGAGTAGGCGATCACCGGGAAGCGGCTTTTCCATTTTCGAAACACGGGGTTGGTTTCCAGATCTGGTCGCATTCGGCAACAGAGGATCGACTGGTTCCCAAGAACAGTTTCATTCATGCGGGCATAATCCCAAAGCGCGTTTTCGGATCCCCGAAACGTCAGCGTGTGGGAATGAAAGGCGACGGTCATCCGACCAGGGCCCGATAAAATTCCATCCGCTCGTGAACCACCGCCAACCGATAGCGGCAGGCCTCCAAACGGCGCCACCATACGGCCCGAGCCGAGGGATTCCAGAGACCGACGATGCTGGGTCGGATCTTTCCACCGGAGATAGCTTTGCAAAGGGCGGAGCTCTGCCGCTGACTTCGGGAAGTGACCAAGCCCGGACGGTCCGAGGAGGCCAAATCCCGCGGCCACGCCCAGGATCCGGGAAAACATAGGGTGCCCGGGCGGTTGCGCTGGAGCTGGGCAAAGGCAGCCGGGCGCGATTCCCAGGCTACACATTTCCAGCCGAGCCGGCTCTCTAACCAGTTGCCGTAACTACCAACTAACCCGTCCCCCACCGCGAGCTCGAGACACGATGTTGGATCCTCTGGATAGATCAAGCGTCCTCTCATAATCCGAAGAAATCCTTCTTGCGTAAACCCTTCCCTTTCACAGTCCCAACGCCTTGCATAACCTGCCATACGTTTCCGATGCGCTTCCCGTGTGACCCCCGGCCAACGCCGGTAAATGAAACCCCGGAACCGGCGTAACCACGATTTGCACGCCGAACGCAACTCCCAGGAAAAGATAAAGTTTTCTAAATTTATGACCGACGACCTTCCTTTGATCATAAACTTGAATCTTCGCCGGAGGATCTCGTCGTGGCAAACTTTTGTCATGGATCCGGGTTTTAAAATATGAAACTAGCACTTACCGATCTTCAAATTTCTCAAGGGTGGGAGCTTGGAGGGCGGCTTTTCCACAGGTCTTGGCTAAACTGGCTCGAGATTAACGCGCGGCCGACCCCTCTTTCCCAACATCTCCATCTTGAGAACCTGGCCTACTGGCAGGGGCGAAAAGTCGCCTTGGTCAAGCAGACCGCCTACCACGCACTTTACGAAGCCGGGGCTTTCCCCTCCTGGCAGGACCGGGTCCTTTCCGCAGGAGGTCATCTGGGCCCATTTGCGCTATTTTCCGATCTCAATGCGGATTTTTGGGTGGTCGCCCAAGAACCGGATCCAGAGTGTTTCGCCTGGGAGGAAAAGTTCGCCTACACGCCGAATCGGGAAGAAAAAATCCGTCAACGCCGCACCTTCGTACGGGATCTGGAAGCATCCTGCCCGGAGCAATTTACCCGTACCGGGGATCTGGATTGGGGCCGCTATGATCTAGTCATCTCTCTGGACCTGGCCATTCCGGAAAGAGTGGTGCGTAAATATCCCGGAACAGCTTGGGCCTATTTTTCAACTGAACCGGGCAGTCCGCTGCAAAAAAAATCCCTGCGAGTGCCCTTGGCAGGCTACGACTTTTTTTTGAACCATGGATTCCGCGGTTGGCGGAGCCGGCCGGCCAACCGATCCCACGTTCTGGAATTTCCCTTTTCCTTTCAATCCGCCCGAGGATGGAGCCAGCTGTCCCACCACCTGAATCCATCCAAACCAGCCCGCAACGGATGCTTAGTGGAGCAGTTTAGCTGGCAGGATCCTCTTCCGCCTTGTTGCGTTCCCCTTCATCTCCTTCGGGGGCTGACAAGCCACCAGTATGTGCAAAGCCTTTGCTCTCATCGTTACGCCATTCGGACCGATCCCCGGAAACGGTGGGGAAATTGGGCCGTCGAGGCAATTTTAGCCGGTTGCCTTTTTCTTGGTCGCCCGGACACCCTCGACCATCCCAACGCCTTGCTTGCTAGCCTCGCGGTCCCTGACTTGTGGGGTGCCTGCCAGCAAGTGGATCTAATCGAGAAAGAGGGCTGGACTGCCACTCTCGCATCCATTCAGGCCAACAAGATGGAGGAGGTCGCTTTTCGTCGTCCCCTCCATGATCTAACTTCACGGATCCGAAGGATTCTCGAATGAACAACAAACCCTGCGTCAAAATCACCTTTAGCGATATGGCTGCAGGGGGTAGGACTTTTTTTATCCGCCTGCTCGAAGCCCATTTCCATCTCATTTGGGATGAGCCTGCGGACTTTATCCTCTACAGCCATATTGGTCAGGGTCATCGCCTTCATAACGGGATTAAAATTTATTGGACCCAGGAGCTCTACGGCCCGAATTGGAAAGAGTGTGACTATGCCATTACCCCAAAACTGGTTTTAGACCCTCGGGCTTTTTATCTGCCCATCTACGCGTTTGACCAGATCACCCAGCCGCTTCTCCGGAAGGAACCCATTGATCCGGTGGCCATCCGGGCGGCCAAGCCCCACTTCTGCTCCCTCTTATGCGCCTACGCCGACCGGAGCACCCGCGAACGCCAGAGGTTTTTTGAAATTCTCAACCGGCGCCGCAAGGTCGACTCCGCGGGAGCGGCCTTGAACAACACCGGTTTTCGGATTCCCAAACAACGTCGTTACCAAACCAAGTTGGACTGGATTCGCAACTACCGCTTCAACATCGCATTTGAAAACCGGCTTTGCCCGGGCTGGACGACGGAAAAACTGGTTGATCCCCTGCATGTCTTCACCATTCCCATCCATTGGGGGGATCCCGAGGCCTCCCGCCACTTCAACCCCCGCAGCTTCATTTCGGCCCATGACTTTGCCTCCTTGGAGAGCTTGGCGGATTACGTGATCCAAGTGGATGACTCACCCGAACTTTACGGGCAATACGTCCAGGCGACGCCGTTCCACGAAAACCGCCTCAACGAGCCTTTTCAGTTGGAACGCCTTGTGGATTTTTTTCGGAAGATCTTCCAGACCCGAGACAGGCCGGTGACCCAAAGGCGGTGGTTTTTCCCACTCACGAAATGGCGTCTGGTCAAGCGCCATAAGTTGCCCGGCCAGTGAGAGACCAGTCTAAGCCCAGGTGAAACTCAATCGCCGGACCGGCCTAAACTGGGCTCGCCACGCGGATACCTCCTCCTTTTACTTCCGTGAACGAGCCGGCGACGAACTTATACTTGGGCAAGCGCTTGATTCCGGACGGCCCTTAGCCGCCGGAAAAATCGGCACGACAGAACTGATGGTGCTCGAGTTTTTTGATCGGTATCTCCAACTGCCTTGGCCGGCCCGCTCCTCCTGGCGTCGTCCCGCCCAACGCCTTAGCGAGTGTTCGGGTTTTTTTCCGGTCCAGAGAAGTTTGTTCAAGTCCTGGCATCGCACCTATCTGGATTCCTTGGCCCAAATGGATTTTCTGGCGCAGTGGCAAACCCCCGGCACCTATCTTGCCGGGTATGAGGCCTGTGCTCTTCGTGATTACGCAGGCCTCGCCCGTCGGGTGCTGCTGGCGGCGCTCCACCCGGTCCACCCGCCGGCATCGTGGCTTCCCTCTTTGTGCAAAAAGCGATGGCTGGTGATTCACCCCTTCGGGCAAACCATCCGGCACCAGTTAAACCGCTTGGGAGAATTGGGCGTCTATCCCGAAAAATGTCGGGAATACTTGCCCTGCATCCGGGAAACCTGCCGAGTGTTGCCGTGCCCCCAGTTCTCTTACATGGTGCCGCCCCGACATCGCGACTGGTTTCATGCCCTAGAAGATCTTCGCCAGGGCATGGAAAGGGAAAGTTTTGATATCCTTCTGGTGGGCGCCGGGGCATGGTCGCTCCCTCTGGCGGTGCATGCCAAAAAGCTGGGCAAACAAGGTCTTCATTTGGGGGGCCAACTCCAACTGCTTTTCGGAATTCAGGGAGGCCGCTGGGACAAATCCCTGCTTTACAATGACGCCTGGACCCGTCCTTTGCCGGCAGACCGGCCCCCGAATTTTCATTTGATGGAACAGGGTGCCTACTGGTGAAGCGACCCGTGACGGACCCTTTGCAGAGCCTGACCATCGTGGTTCCCGTATTTGGGGAAGCCGAGATTTTCCGAAAACACGCCCGGGTCCAACAGGACCTGTGGAAGGCCGCAGCCCAGGTGCTTTGGGTGGCCACCCCTTCCAGCGACCGTGCCCATGATTTGGCCCGGGAACTGGCGGCCGGAGGATCTGGGCAATATCTTGAGACTCCTCCCGGGCTCTACGCTGCGTGGAATCTGGGTATCTCCCAGGCGAAGCAGCCTTGGATTTATTTCAACACGGTGGGAGATTTATGTGATCCCCACGCTTTGCGCGAGGCGCTGGTTTTGGCGAGGGATAGCGCGGCAGACTTGGTTTTTTCCCCCCCTAAGCTCAATTCTGCCAACCTGAAACATCTGCAGGGATGGCCGATTTTTCGCGAGGCCAGAGCCCTGCACCGAAAGGCAAACCAACCGATTCCTCCCCCGTGGCTGGCGGATTTCCAAATCCGGCACCACGATTCCTGTGTGCTGGGGTCGTTGGCCGGGGCGGTTTTTCGCACTGCGTTTTTACAACCGCGCCCTTTCCCGGAAAACTTTCGCAGCGCTGGCGATACCGCCTGGGTCTACACCCATGCGGCAAACATGAAGGCGGTCTTTTTTCCTAAACCGCTGGCCGGATTCCGGGTACATGACTCCAGTCGCGGGTTCCCGGATCCGCGGGATCTGGGCCGGCTTCTGCGGCTTTTGGAACAGGCCGTTTGTCCCGGCAGCCGGGCCGCCGCGCAATGGCGCCGCGCTTACCTTGCGCGTCGCCGTCTGCTGGATCTTCGCCGCGGGTCCCGCCCCCGGCCATTCTGGTTTTTATCCCCGCCCATGCTTGGGTTGAGGCTGCGAAGGGACTTCTCTTTCCGGCGGATGCGCAGATTTTTTCGGGAAAAAATTTCTAACTTTTCGGCTTCTGGCACAGCTCCAGAATGGTAGATCCAAAAGCGCGGGCCTGTTCTTTGGCCCGGGCCAAACCCAACTGTTCGACCTCGGCATTCCACCCGGACATTGCCGGCCAAGGCTCTCGAAGAAGCAGGTCCGCAAGCCCCTCGGCGTCGTGAGGCTGAAAATAAAGCGCCCGGGACCCCATCTGCTCGCGATGCACCGGCAGATCGGAACAAAAGGCTGGTTTCCCAAGAGCTTTGGCATCTTCCAAGGTGGTGCTCCAGCCTTCATGCAAAGAGGGCTGAATCACCGCCCGGCAGGTGCGCAGTAGGTCGAGCAGCTCCTCTGTGGTCGGCGCGCCCACATAGCGAATATGCTCATGGAGTCCAAGTAGGGCTACCCGCCGGAACAAATTGCCTACCCCCTTGTTCTCGGGGTCCCGGAAATCTGCGGGTGCCCCCGCCAAGACTACGCAGGGCGGGGTTCCTCCTTGGGAACGAATCCTGCCCAAAGCCTCCACGACCAAGGCATGGTTTTTGTGCGACCAGAACTGGTTGACCACGAGATAAAAGGGAGACGGAATTGAAAGTTTTGCCCGTGTTTCACCCGGCGCGGAGGGCATTTCCCGTGCCCATAAGCCGGAGGCAAAGGAGGCGACGGCAAACTTGTGACGATGCTCGGGAAAATGAGCGGCGCCTTCCTTTTCCACGGCCTGACTCGACACCAAAACCCGCCGGCATTTTCGCAACAGCGCCCCAAAAATCCGATCTCTTTGAAAAAGTTCTTTTTTGGAAAAGTAATCGGGCAAGGCCAAATGTTGGAAATCGGGAATCCAGCCCAGCATGGGGTCCTGGATTTTTTCGGCCATCCGATCGCGCACCGGAAGGATCATATCAAAATCGCCCCGCCAGCTGAAAAGCGCCCACCGGAGCGCCAGCGGCCGATCCGGCAAAAGACGGCTGCTGATTCCCAATTCCGGATAGGGATTTTTTTCCTTGGACAGAATTTCAAGGTTTTCCGGGCGGACGCCAGCCAATAGGATGGAGTGGAGAAAAGTCTCAGTATAGACCCGGCCAGCCCGCCAGCCCTCGGTTGCTTGATCCAAAATCCCAAGCTTCAAGCGGCATCCCCCTGAAGGATCATCCTTTGGAGTCCTTCTGGAAGGGAAATCTTGGGGCGGAATCCAAGACTCTTGAGATGGGAAATATCGGCTTTCCAGAAGCGCGGGTCACCAGGTGGTACCTTGCCACTGAAGCGGACGGAAATCCTTCGCGGACTGAGCTGGGCTGCCGCCGAGGCCAAGTCCCGGATGCTGGTCGCCTGCCCGCTGGCCACATTCAGAACCGGCGGGCAACGTGGAGCTTGGGCGATCCGCAGGAGGGCCCGGGTCAAATCCTCAATATGGATAAAATCCCGCTTTTCACGGCCCGTCCCTTGCAGGGAGAGGTTCATGCCTTTGCGGATTTTTTTGACGATCTCGTAAACCACCTGCCGCTTGAGTCCGGGGCCGTAGGTCGAAAAAATCCGGGCGACGCGCACAGGAACATGAAATTCTTGTCGGTAGGTATCCAGGATCCGCTCGGCTGCGAGCTTGTGCCGTCCGTAAGGCGAGATCGGGGAAAGCGGATCCCCCTCGCGGATGGGAAGCCGTTGGGGATTCCCGTAAACCGCGGCGCTGGAAAGGAAAACGAAAAGCCCCTTAGGGGAAATTTGCCGCCATGCCTCGGCCAACCTGGCCGTGGCCGCCACGTTGGCCTCCCAATCCGCCCACGGATCCTCAAAGGAACGGGCCACCGAGGCACTGCCCGCACAATGAAGGCATACCTCCGGCCTTGGTCGCCAGCCCACTTTTTGGGGATCTATCCTTGCCAGGTCGGCTTTCAAATAGCGGACCCGCTTATGAGGGGTCCGGGATGAATGGAATTGTCGGTCCAGTGCCAGAACCCGGTGGCCTTGGTTGAGCAACTCCCGGACCAGATGCTGCCCAATGAAACCCCCGGCTCCGGTGACCAGAAAGCTCCTGGAACGGCTCGCTTTGCCGCGGATTATAAATCTCCCCAAAAATTTCCCGCCGCGTGGCGCGGTGGGACAAAGTTCCCGTGCCGAAGCTGCATTTTCCGGACGTAATCCCCTTCCCCGGGCAACGAGGCCTCATCCTCCGGGGTAAACTCCCTGAAGGGAATCCACTTTTTTTTCAGGAAGGAATACCTGCGGCGGATGGTCGCCGGAAACCCTGCGGAAAGCGAAAAAGAGGGCAGATTCCCGGTGACCACCGCGCTGGCAGCCACCACGGATCCGTGACCGATGGAAACGCCCTTAAGGACTGTTACCCGGGCACCGAGCCAGCAGTTGCCCCCCACCCGGATTCTTTCCCCGCAGACCACCCTGGCCTGCGCATAAGGCATCTCGGGATCCGAGGGGTCGTGATCAGCTCCGAGGAAATGGCAATCCGGCCCGGTCAGACAAAAAGGGGCGATTTCGATGGACTTTCCGCAAGTAAAAAAATTTCTGCGCGCGATAAAACAGCACTCGCCGATCAGGATTCCCGGTTCCGCCGAATTCCAATCATTCACATTGAACCAGCAATCCTGCCCGACCACCGTTCCGCTCTTGATGCGGACACCGTGAATTCCCGTAAACTGACAACTGGGGTCGATTTCCACGCCTGGAAATCTCCGTTGCAGATGCCATCTTCTTCCCATTCGCACCAAACTTCTCAAGTCTTTCCGCAAATCTTTTGGAGGAACCGCCGGAACCGACTCGGCCGGGGGACACGGGGGAAACAATTTCTCCAGGGATCAGGCTCAAGGTCCCAGCCCCGGAGAAAATGGGGAAAATCCCGGCGGTAGCGCTCCCTCCGTAGTTCCAAATAAGCTGGGTCTTCCCGGGGAAGGGCCAGGTGTTGGACGCTATCCCGCCCGAGCCAACAATCCCCGATGGCCAAATAATCCACCTCCATCTTGGCGAAGCTCTCCACCGCATCTTGGGGGGTTTCCACAATAGCCTCTCCGTTGATGTTGAAGCTCGTGTTCAGCACCACTGGAAGGCCTGTGCGCTGCTGGAAAGCCTGGATGGTTTGATAGAATTCCGGATTGTCCAAAGCATTCACCGTCTGAACCCGGGCGGTGCCGTCATGGTGGACTGCGGCGGGAATTTTTTTTCGGACTGACTCCCTGGCTTGGGGGATTAAAAGCATGAAAGGAGAGGGTACATCCAGATCAAAAAACTCCGGAGCGGACTCCTCGAGGCAGGCCGGCGCAAAAGGGCGGAACGGCTCCCGGTGTTTGATTTTGCGGTTGAGCAGGTCCTTCATTTCGGCACGGCCCGGGTGCGCAAGAATGGACCGATGTCCCAAGGCCCGCGGTCCGAATTCCGAGGAACCCAAATATCGCGCCACCACTTTTCCCTCGGCCAGCGCATCGGCGATTTTGGCATGGATATCGGCCGGCTTTTCGAAGGGCACCTGGGCTTCACGTAAATAGGTTTCAATCTCCTCTTGGGGCCGGGGGGGACCGAAAAAGGCGGTGGTGACTTTCCGGGGGTTTCGGATCCCCTCCCGTGCTGCCAAAAGCAGGGCGGCCCCGGCCGCCGTTCCATCATCCCCTGAGGCGGGGAAAATGTAGAGGTCCCGGCATCCGGATTTTTTCCGAATCGCCTCGTTCATCAGTCCGTTGAGTGCCACCCCACCGGTTAGGCAGACCCGATCCGAACCGCAGAGTTCCATGGCTTTACGCACATAAGCGACTCCAAACTCCTCAAAAGCAGCCTGTACAGAGGCGGCCAAATGAAAATGGCACGCTTTCAGAGCCCCGTTTTTTTTTCTTTTGGGCACCTTGCGGGAAAACTCTGGTGTTAAGTTGTACCAGCTGTGCCCGTCATCAAATTCATGGATCCGATAATTTGGAGTCTCCCGAACCTCTAACCTTCCGGAGGGGTCAATGCGCAGGGCGTCTAGAAATAGGTCTTTATAAACCGGCTCGCCATAGGCGGCCATGCCCATGACCCGGAATTCATCTCCGAAATCATACCCAAGATGTTTCGTGACGGCTAAATACACCATGCCGAGACTCGCAGGCCACAAAGCTTCAGCCTTGAGGGCGATGCCACTATCATCGCCTCGATAAATGCAGGTAGTTTGGGATTCCCCCTTTCCGTCCCAAGAAACGATTGTCGCGTCCTGAAATGCAGAAGGATAAAAAGCCGAAGCCGCGTGGCATAAATGGTGTTCAAGTTCAACAATTTCAATTCCGGGAAAAAGATATTTAATGGAATCAACAACCTGTCGATATTTGGTAAACCAATTTCGATACCAACACTGCCTTCTGACTTCTTTGTGCCATTGCCGTTCATTTTTGAAACCGTCATCAAAGTAATCATACGCAAGAGTCCCGGGGATAAACGGCATATGAATTCGCTCAAAAAGATCCATGGGATTATTGGGCAGTAAGCAGTAAGATGTTCGTTGAGTTTTATTCAATTCAGATTTTGTAAGCACTCGCAAGAATTCCTGCGGAAAAACATTAACGCCAATTTGAATTTTTTTAGCGCTGTCAAAATGAAAAGAGCTCAAAACCCCAAGAGGGAAATACCAACGATTTTTTTCGTTCGAGAATCTTTCTTCGCTAAGAGCGTAGGTGATCGTCCCTTGAGTTTCGCTGCAGACGGCAACCGCCCCATCGTGCCCTAAACAACTAACACCTATGTACATATTTATTTAATCTGCTTTTTAAATAATTCAAAATACAGGTTCTTAGAATTGTCTATACAATCTATAAACATGCCAAAGTTTGGGTCTTTGAGCGAAGTAAAAGTCGAAGCCCATTTTATAAAATTTGCTGGAATTGGGGTGACTTTTGTTTTAATAAAACCGCATTTTTCAAAAAGAAAGTAAGCAAGCAAGGCCTCGCTTTTTTTTTGTATTTTAAAAGAATTAGTTTTTACAAGCCTTTGAATTAAATTAAAATAGTCAGATTTATTTTTAGCACGTGTAACAAACGGCAATTTATCAAAAAAGGCATTTGTATGCGAAATGATAGGTTTTCCAAATAAATAAGCCTCGATTCCCGTCCTTGAACTAAAGGGGACAACTACTTTTGTTTTCTTAATTAGTTCGTATGTGTTTATTTGCATTTTGTAATTTATATATTTTACATTTTGAGGATATTGTTTCTCCAAATAAAAAAATGATTCGTTAGAACGGAATTTTTTATATTTTTCACATGGATGCTGTTTTATAATTAATTTGAAATTTTTTTGGTTGCAAAGTTTTGCAGTTTCTTCAATCCATTCTGAGGAACTTTTAAAAACACGATTTTGTGACATGGCTGCCGTGTCTAATCTATAGTTTAATAAAAGAAGGACATCTGATTCTATTTTTTCGCGATTTGACCATGCTGGCTGTAAGCGAAAGAGGTCTTTTCCCTCAATCCGTTCTTGAAGAGTACCCATTACTGATTTTAATATTTTAGATTTTACTTTTTTTTGCTTTGAGATTTTTTTTGCCATATCAAAAGCCTTTTTAAATTGCGGAAAATGGCCAGCAATTCCGTTTTTTACAAGGGTTAAACAATTATCACCCGAATCATAAGTCCAATATTTAATTTTTAGGTATTGTGCGGCGTAACAATAAATAAATGACAGGCCATATATGCCCCCTGGAATAATTAATTTTTTGACATTTGCATTTTTTAAATTACAACAAATATCTGAGAAATAATTTTTAATTTTCTCGAGGTTTTCATTTATTATTTTTGGATTGCTTATAACTTCTTTTTCATTTTTTGAAAATCGAATTAAATTCTCAATAATTGAAGATTTTAATAAATGAATTCTACTTTGCCTCATCTGAATTTTTTTTGGTGTTTCGCGAGTTTGGACAAAATACTTATTTGATGCTAATTTTTCTAGCGTCTGAATTAACCTTAAATATTTTGACGAATACTTTTCATTGAATGGGGATGTATAATCAAAAATTAAACCTATCTTATTTTTTCTTGAAGAAAGATGCTCTGCAATTTCGTAGGAAAAGAAGGGGACTGCAGTTTCAAGCCAAGGAGTTATGAGAATCCAGATTTTTTCAGCTTGAAAGCCTTTTTTGAATAAATACGGTCTTGAAAATTTTTGTTGAGATATTTTTTTTGACTTTAAGAATTTTTCTGCAATTGAAAAAAACTTTTTATTTTTGGGATATTTTTTTCTCTTTAAAAGAAATAGCTTTAATTTCTTTAAAAACTTTTGCATTAACAAAATAAGTTTTTTGAATTATTTATTTTAGTTTGAGACCAATTCCACCACTTGCTGTACTTTATTTTTATTTTTTTATTTTCTACTTCTGCAATTTTTTTTGCCGGAATTCCACCGTGAATTTCAAAGCTTTTTATATCTCTCTTTACAATTGAACTTTCTCCTACTGCCGAGTTATCTCCAATCGAAACATTGTTTTTGATTGTAACATTTCGCCCAATCCAAACATTATTTCCTATAGTTATACCGCCAAATGACCTGCCCACTTTCTTTTGATGTCTATTTTTATTAAAGGACATTCTAGGTTCTTCAAATATTTTTATAAAACTAAGTTTTTTTAAGTCATGGTTATCTTCTTGAACAATTACCTTTAAATTTTCTGCAATGCACGAGTATGATCCTATTCTGATTGTCCCATGGCCACAAAAAGTTGAAGGCCCAGAGATATAGGAATTTCGTCCAATAATTAATTGTAATTTTTTGTTTGCTATATCAATTTTTCCTAAAAAAGCGTAGTTTCGATCTACCCCTAAAATCCAACCATATTTTCTATGAAATTCGACTGTGCGCGGTCTTAAGATCTTTTCTTTTACGGATATAAGGCAATTTTTTTTTAGATAATTATAAAATTTATAATACACAATTTTTTTATTATTATTACTAATTTTCGCAAGACTATAATTTTCAAAAATTGAGAAAATAAAATTCTTAGGGTTATATAAATTCCATTCCATTTGCATTATAAATTCTTGTTTGCTTGTCATCTTATCGCGGATTCGGTTGCTTTTTGGTAATCTTGAAAACGTCCAATGTCCATCCAACTTTCATGAATTGGATATGCAATCGTTTTTTTTGATTGGATTCTTAATCGCTCAAATAAATTTGGCATATCAAAAGCCTTTTCCTTATTGAGACTCTTCAAAGCACTTGGCGAAAGTGCATAAACACCTGCATTTATGTGGCTTCGAATTATAGGTTTTTCCTGAAAATCCACAATCTTAACACCTTTTGTCTTTACTACTCCAAAAGGATTTTGCCATTCATGAACTCGCACCGCCATTGTAGCATCCGCTTCATGTTTTGAATGAAAATCAATAAGTTCTCCATAACGTATATCCGTTACCACATCTCCGTTCGTTACAATAAAAGGTATATCAGGCATTGGATTTAGCAAATTTAGTGCGCCTGCTGTTCCTAATGGCTTTTTTTCCCGTAAATAATTTATTTCTACATTTAAATTATTTCCTTGACCAAAATATTCTTCAATTTTTTCGCCAAGATAATGAATTGCTATAAAAAATTTATAAAAACCATCTTTTTTAGCACGAATAATTATATGCTCTAACATTGGCTTGCCCGCGATATGAAGCATCGGTTTTGGGCATTTTTCTGTATGCGGGCGCAGTCGGCTGCCTATTCCGCCAGCCATGATGATTATGAAATTAGGACGACGAGTTGGTAGGGTTATTTTATCCCAAAGATGTAAACCAACGACGTGCTGATTTTTGTCTACTACAGGTATTTGATGAATTTTATTGGCAGCCATTAATTGCATCACCATTTCGCGTTTCATATCTGGAGGCACGACAAGCGCATTTCGATGGATTATGTTTCGTATTGAGCTACTCATGCTAAGGCCTCTTAGCAATCCGCGACGAATATCCCCATCACTTACGGTTCCAATTAGCTTATTCGAGTCATCTATAATTAAAACAATCTTTAAACAAACAGCATTAAGAATTTGAATAGCATCTTGAATGGAGGATGTATGCGAAAGGATAGTTCCGCGCCAGCTTCCTTGGATATTTTTTTTAGATAATTTGGTTTTCATTATTTGTCATGAAATACTTTTTTTATTGAGATCTTACGTTTTCTGTGGTTTTTAAGAATCTTTAGAAATTTAATTGTGGCTCCTCCTTTGCCAAGCGGATTGGTCATCTTTGCGCATAGTGTTTTAAACCGAAGAGAAAACGTTTTTTGAATAGATCTTTTAATAGAAGCCGAATCTGGCTCGCAATCAATCACGTTGGTGGCGCGCACCCGACCATGTTGCCGGTTGCCGATGTTAATTACCGGTATACGAAAAGAGGGTGCTTCGAGCAAACCACTTGAAGAATTTCCCACCACGGCATCAGCTTCTTTCATGAGAGAAAGATAGGCCCGGGATCCTAGTGAGCGAAAGGCTTTGGCGCGTGGATTCCTTCGCACAAAAATAAGGAATTTTTTCCAGATGATGCCACTCTCCCTGTCCGCTCCCGGCATTGTAAATATCATTCCCGTCTCCGGAAAGGCGCGGAGAGCCTTGAGTAGAGCATCCGCCTGCCGGCCGGCCTTGCCAGACTCAAGGGTGGTAGGATGAAAAGTGATCAGAATATTTTTTTTACTAAATTTGAATCTTAAAAGTTGCTCAAGTTCTTCCCGGGAAAAGAATTTTTGCGAGAGAACATTGTCCACCCCCAAGGCGCCTATTTTGAAAACCCTTGAAGGCGACTCTCCCAATTGAATTATTCTCTTCCGGTAAATGGCTGCTGAAACAAAATGCAGATGGGCCATCTTGGTGATGGCATGCCGGAAAGCATCGTCGTAAGCTCCCTCCGTCAGTTCACCTCCATGTAAATGGGCGATAGGCACAGCCGCCAAGGTCGCCGCTATCGCGGCGGCCAGAATTTCGTATCTGTCCCCAAGGAGCACGAGGAGATCCGGCCGTAGCTTTGCCAAGGCACGGGAAATACCCCTCACCCCGAGACCCATCGCTTCTCCTACGGCTACGGCTGAATCACCGGTCGGCCTAATATTTACCCGGGCATTGATTTGAAAGCGGTCTCCCAAAATCTCCCGGTAGGTGGATCCGAATTTGGGGAGAAAATGGGATCCGGTTGCAATGATTTGAAGCTGGAATTGCCGGCTTTTTTGAATCTCCCGCATCAACAGCCTCAAAAGGCCGTAGTCAGCCCTTCCCCCTGTTACAAAACAAATTTTTCGGATCATGAGCGAATGACGCAATCGGGCCGGTAGCTTCGGCGGGATTTTTTTCCCAAATAAAAGTCCCACCTTGCGGCCGGGATGCCACCCCCAGACCTTTTCAGCCCCAGATTTTCTAAGGTAAATCTTTCCCCCTTTCGGATCGTGCGCGTGGCCACAAGAAACTTTCGCACCTGCTTTTTTATCCTGATTTCTCTAGCGCTTGGCCTCTTGACACCGCAGCCCAACGCAGTTTCCACCTCCCTGATTCCTCGCACAAGCTGAGCAAGTTCATTTGGTATCAGGCTGGCGCGGTGATCCGGACCCCTCATGTCCCGGCGCAGGGTGAAATGTTTCTCAATGACGGCCGCACCCCGGGCCGCGGCGGCCAAGCTCACCGTAATCCCCGCCGTATGATCAGACAAACCGGAACAAATCTTGAATTTTCGGCGCAAGGTGTCCATGACGCGCAAATTCACTTCCTGGGGACGGGAGGGGTATTCCGTATGACACTGTAGAACTATCACTTTGCTTTTTGATAAACCGGCTTTCGACATTGTTGTGAGCGCCCGCCTGATTTCGGCCAAGGTGGCCATGCCGGTTGAAAGAATCACCGGACGTCTGTATCGAGCCACCTGTCGCAAAAACGGCAGATTGTCAATGTCCCCTGAGCTGATTTTATGAAAATCTGGACGCAGGCTCTCTACAAATCTCAGGCTGCCAGGATCAAAGGCGGTGGAGAGGAAGCCGATTCCCCTCCGACGACACTCCTTTTTCAATAATTGGAACTGGTTTTGGGTTAGACATAGCTTTTGCAGCATTTTTTTTTGATTTTCCCGGGCTCCGATTGCCTTTTGCTGATAGCGTGCCCTCGGAGCGTAAGCGGTGACCAATTCGCTAGGATCAAAGGTCTGGAATTTAATGTAATCTGCACCGCTTTTAGCCGCCACTCGGATCATTTTTTTCGCCAAATAAAATCTTCCGTTGTGGTTCACCCCCGCCTCGGCAATGATTCGGCATGCCTGGCGATTTTTCCTGTCCTGATTCAACGACGCTTAACAATCTTGCCCATGGGAATCAGGGACTTGGCCTTAAGTACGGTTCCTTCCTGAACAACTACCCCGCTGCCCACGAAAGAGCCCGACCCTACCCTCACGTCACCGTTGAGGATCGCGCCTGTGGAGATGTGGCAATGATCCCCGATGTTCACGCCGTGCTCCAGAAGGCAGCGGCTGTTCAAAATACAGTTTTTTCCCACCTCGACTCCAGGCTGAACGATTACACCCGGCATTACGATGGTCCCGTCCCCCAGGATTGCCTTTGGGGAAACGCGAGAAAAAGGCGAACGAATGACCGGGAACTTTGCCCCAAGGGAACCAGCTTTTTCGTAGGCCTTTTGTCGAAGGATAGGAGTTTTGATTTGCCCAATTGCGATCAAAATATATGGACTCTTACGTACTAAGCTAGGCAGATCCTCATCCGTGCCTAAAACCGGATATCCGAGAATCTTTCGCCCCACTTCTTCCTTCCGTCCCACTAAGCCGGCGATTTGAAAACGCTTTCCCGCCTCAATGACGCCGATACAGGTGACCGCGTGACCTCCCGCCCCGATGAGCATGATAGGTTTTTTTTTCATCGCAGGGCGTCCGCCAGGGACGGGCTGCTGGGAAGATTAAGGATTCGCTGGGCCAGATTTTCAGTGATTTGCAGATCCATGCGGGGAAATGAGCGAAAGGGGTTAAGTTGATGCAGTGGGGCCCAGGCAGGCCGAACCAGGATTTTTTCCTTGTGAAGTTTAGCCAAGGTGGGCTCAAGTTGCCTTTCTCGTCCACATTTCAAGACCAGGGTTTGCAGCCAAAAATTGCTTTGGCATCGAACGGGTTGGCAAAAGAGATTTACATCCGCGATTTCCCGGAATACGTTTTGATAAAGTTTAAAAAGCGTCCTTTTTGCTTTTAAAAAAACTGGCAACTGTTCCAGCTGGGCACAACCGAGAGCCGCATTTAGGTTTACAAGGCGATAATTATATCCGATTTCGTCATGCCGATAATCCCATGGATGGGCGAGCTTGGCCGTGGTGGTAAGATGTTTGGCCCTTTTTGCGAGCTCAACATCATTGGTGAGGATGGCACCTCCGCCACCTGTGGTGATTGTTTTATTGCCGTTGAAGCTAAGGACCCCCATCAATCCAAAAGTGCCGGTGTGCTTTCCATAATATAAACTGCCGATGGACTCCGCCGCATCTTCAACTAAAGCGATCCGGAAATCCCGCGCTACTCGCGTCAACTCTTCAAGTCTGACGGGATGCCCGAAAGTATGCATCGGCAATATAGCCCGGACCACCTTTCCCGTTTTGCGATGGAAGCAAACGCCAGAGCGCTGCTCCATGTGATTGCGTAGATATTCCGCCAGCTTGTCTGGATCCATTCCCAGCGTGTCTTCTTCTGAATCCACAAAATGGGGCGTGGCTCCACAGTAGGTCACTGCATTGGCTGAGGCCACAAAGGTGAGAGCGGGCACCAGCACCTCGTCCCCCGACTGAACACCGGCCAGCTTTAGAGCAATATGTAGCCCTGCGGTTCCGTTGACCACAGCCACGGCATGTTTGGCTCCGGTATACTCCTCCAGCATCTTCTCAAAGCGGTCCACATAACTTCCGACCGAGGAGACCATACGGGAATCAATGCATTCTTTTACATACTTCCACTCGTTGCCGGAAAATTCAGGCTCATGAAGGGGGTAAGTTTTCGCAGGATCCGGCAAAACCTTCCGGAGAGCCTTCAAAACACGAGCCGGAAGTGATTCCAGCTCAGGTTGGGTCGATTTCTTAAATGATGTAACGGTCGTCTTCGTAGTATTTGAAATTTTCAGCCCGACGAAACCATTCAATCGTCTTAAGAAGTCCTTTTTCCAGCCCGGCCGTGCCCCGATGTTTCGGCTCCCACTTGAGCATTTGTTTTGCCTTGGCTGGATCGGCCAGCAATCTCTCCACCTCGCTGTTCATCGGACGAACTCTCTCCTGTGCGCCACGAATTTTGATTTTCACCCCCATCAGACGCGAAATGGTTTCCACAAGGCCTCCAATGGAAACCTCATGCCCGGTCCCAAGCTGAATAACTTCACCTTCAATCTTCGGGGCTTTCAATGCCTCCACAAAGCCGGCGACAGTGTCCTCCACGTAAACCAAATCTCTTGTTGGGTGAAGAGAGCCGAGAGAGATCTCTTTCTTGCGCTTCAAGATTTGGGTTATGATCGTGGGAATTACAGCTCGGGCGGATTGTCGGGGTCCGTAGGTGTTAAAAGGACGGAGTATTGTCACAGGAAGACCGAAGGAGCGATGAAAAGCAAAGGCCAGCTGATCCGCCGCAATTTTGGTCGCGGAATAGGGGGACTGGCCCTGCAGGGGGTGATCCTCACGAATCGGCACACTTAGGGCTGTCCCGTAGACCTCGCTGGTGGAGGTATGGATTACTCTTTTAACTCCCCGTTCCTTGGCGGCCTGGAGGATATTGAGTGTTCCTTTGATGTTGGTATCCACATAGGTGTCGGGCGAGTGGTATGAATAGGGAATGCCAATCAAAGCGGCTAAATGGAGAACAGCATCACATCCTTCCATCGACTTGCGGACCCCATGGGGATCACGGATATCGCCGGGGAAGACTTCAAACTGACCTTTCACATCACAGGCACAGAAATCAAGCCAGCCCCTGGAGTTAAAGGAGTTGTAGAGAACAAAGGCACGCACTTTGTGACCTGATCGGACCAAGGCTTCCACGAGGTGGGAGCCGATAAAGCCTTCCGAGCCAGTGACTAAAACTTTATCCATGATGCTTCCTTATTTTTTTACAGGCCTCGCGCCAGTCATTCATAGTATCAATATCCAAAGATCGCCGAGCAGGCATAAAATATCCAAGCGTGTCGTCATCCAGGAAATTCTTTTTTCTTTGCAACCACTGGACACGAGCGGCATAGATGGCCCCATTGAGGGACACTCGCTGCCACAGCTTGGCATTTTCTCCTCCAGATTTAGGGACAGGATGACGTGCCAAGGTTCCATCTCGGTGCAAATAAAAGGAAAGTTTTTTCTCGCGACTCAGCGGGGAAACCGAGACCACACAATTCGCCCTTTTTTCGAAAAAGAGCCTGAGACAGGCGTCAATATCCTTCGCCTTGCGAAAAGGGGAGGTGGGCTGGAGACAAACGACTATGTCCCGGGCTTTCAGCCGCGTGCAGGCATGGAGAATTGGCGCCACTCCCGGAGTTCCATCCTTGGCCAGGCATTTGGGTCTTAAAGCTGGAACTAAGGCTCCGTGCCTTTTGGATAATCTCGCGATGCGGTGACTTTCTGTGCTTACCATGACTTTCTGAAGAATTTTTGATTTCCTTGCCTCCTCGATCGTCCATTGGATCAGGGGCTTGCCCCCAAGCCTTTTTATGTTTTTCCCTGCGATTCTTTTGGATCCAGCCCGCGCTGGGATGATGCCAATAATCTCAGCTGTTTTCAACGCTTGGTCGCGATAATAGCGTTTTCCGGACGCAGCAAGGGTATTCCCTCAAAAATTGGGTAGGCCAGCTTGCTTTTAGGGGCCCAGTAAAAACTTCCTCTTTTTTTAAGAATTGTTTTCGTGATAGGACACAATAAAAGGGTTTTTTTGAATTTGTGGCTTTTCCTTTTATTTTTAGATAAAATTAACACACCGCTTGGATTATTTGGGTTTCTTTGCCATGGCAGCAAATCATGCCTGATGACATTGGCTCCCAACCTACGAGCATGGCCGGCGAGATTTTTTACATACCCATGAAATTTCATTCGATTTCGGGCCTTCCGGCTTGCTTTTTCATAGCATGGTTCCACCAAAATCAAGCGGTGACGCGCAACTCTCAAACATTCGCCAAGAGCATCCTGCTCTCGACCCCCGTTTGGCTCTAGAGAATGATGCGAGTAAACGATATCGACGCTATTGTCAGGTAGAGGAATTTGGAATAAAGAAGCTACGAACAAACGCACGCGAGGAGCTAGCGGTCTTGTCCAGGTGCGGGCCACGCTTACACGCGACCAACTAAGATCAAATCCATAGCCTTGCTTGACCTGGCTTCCCAGGATTTCAAGGACCCCCCGCAGGGTGGTTCCATCCCCCACCCCGATCTCTAAGATTGAAAATGGCCTCCGGAATCGCGGACCAATCCCCTGCAAGATACAGTCGGCAACCTGTTGATGGATGCGTTGAAAACGGACGGGGTTTTTTTTGAGAGCCCGGAGATAATTTCCGGCCTGTAAATCATAAGATAGCATAATGGCGTCCGTCAGAACTTGTTGCGACCTCCGCTGCAATCGCACGCTTCGTATAAGGTTTTGACCAGATCGGAAAACTTCAATATACCTTTTAAAATTTTTTACACAATAAATCATAATTTTTTTTGCTGGAAAGATTGTATTTTTTAAGTCATTTTGAGCACAGAAAAGCCTGTCATATATCTAATTTGCTCAGGAAAATCTACCATCGAGTAAGGTATCTTTACACATTTGACCTTTTTGCTTTCTTTGTTTACAAACGCAATATTGAAGAATGGGCGGCTCTGATCATACCGACCGTCCAAGGTTGTGATATAATCCCCATCACAATCCTCGATTCCACGGCACCAGTTGATCTCCCTACCAAGGAGCGCTCCAAGACGAATGGATACATTCACCAAGTCCCTTTTCATATGTTTATGAAAAGACTTTTCACTCATTGAGGAAATTCCGCTTTTTAGTTTGCCTGCTGGCTTGGCGATAAGAATTTTCCCGTCCACACTGGTGAAGACCAGGTTGCCGTCTTTGAACAGGCGGCCATCATGAATCATGACTGGGGTGTCCCAACAGACGGTACGTAAGGCTACATTGTTGGAGAGATAGTCAACCTCGAGCACGGATGAGGTTAATCGGCTTGTTAAATAAATTTTATCTCCACTAACACGAACAAAGTTGAAATGCCAATTCCCGACCGCGCCTCTATGCTGTTTACTTATAAATCTCCAATCATACTTGAGAATTTGCGGCTCTCTGACTATCTTTAGGTTCCTATCCACTGAAAAATAGTCTAGAATTTTACCTGATTTAATTTCAGTTATAACTACAAGGTCTAAGGCGGTAAGGACTGAATATAATTTTCCTTTCGAGACGCAAATTCCATGCGGATCATTGATTAAACGGTGGCTTAAAAACGAGCGGACTCTCATTTGGTCTTTTTGTATTTCGTAGACCCCGTTCCACGTTGCTGCATAAACCATGCTGGAGTCCTGATCCATGCCCATTACGCCAAAGCGTGGAAGTTTTTTAAATTCCATTTTTTGACGAGGCAAGGGGGGCTCTCCTCTTATTAACTCTGAGGTCTCTTCCTTAAAAAAATCTCCCGGGGTTCTAGGAAACGGCAAATTGTGAATGCCGAAGGGAGCTCCTGTTTTGACGTCAAGGGTAATTAGACATGGCAGTTTTTCCCGCCTTATTTTTATGTCATCGTACCGATATCCATGGACAAAGCTGATTAGTATTTTTTTCATTTGGGATATTCCTCGGCTGGCCTTTTAAAAACTTCCCAGTTTACCGGGTCCGCCTTTTTGACACCTACCCGGAGAACCTTACCAATTATTTCGTCAGCAAACTTTGGCGGCAAGCCCCCTGCCGGCCTGATACGACGAAAATCCGCTGCAACGATAGCATGTCCTGCAGGCAAATCTCTTCCAAAGTACAGGGATCGTCGCAAAGCCTTGCTGGCTTGTTCGCTTTCTGCTCGCCGAAACTCTCCTTGGCCAAGGGATAGCCACGTGTTTCTAAGTTCTTCGCAGAGCCGCCTCAATTCGTCCGGCTCAAAAGAAAATCCGCTATCTGGTCCTTTGTCTTTTCGGCTCAAGGTAAAATGTTTCTCAATGATTTTTGCACCCATCGCAACAGCCGCGATGGATGCCGTCATGCCCATGGTATGATCAGATAATCCCACCGGGGTCTTGAAAGTCGTTTTTAGTTCCGTCATCTGAGTCAAGTTGGCCTGTTCAATTGGCGCGGGATAACTGCTGATGCAATGCAGCAAGACTAATTCACTACAGCCTGCCTCTTTTGCAGTACCCACTGCTTCAGCAATCTCCTCTTTCGAAGCCATTCCCGTTGAAAGGAATAACGGCCTCCTCGTTTTCGCCACGTACCGGATCAACGGTAAATCTATGAGTTCAAAGGACGATACCTTGTAGGCCGGAGTTTCAAGTTTTTCCAAAAGGTCGACCGCAGTCTCATCAAACACCGTGGAGAAAATTGGTATGCCCTCATGTTTGGCATGCTTAAACAACGGCTCATGCCATTCGTAAGGGGTCTGGGCCTGTTTATACAGATCGTAGAGTTTGTTCCCAGCCCAGGGACCCCCGCGAATGGTAAAATCGGGATGCTCGGAGTTTAATGTCATGGTATCGGCTGTGTATGTTTGAATTTTTACAGCGTCGGCCCCGCTTTGTTTGGCCGCAGTGATAGTATCCATGGCTTTTTGTAGGGAACCATTATGGTTTGCGGAAATTTCCGCAACAACGAGTGGCATTCCCCGAGCACTTTGAAAAAGAGATTGAAATTCTGCGGTCAAAACTTTTGTTTCCCAGCAATTTTTTTACTTCTATTTTTTTTAAGCGGTCCAAATTCAAGCTGGAAGATGTTACGGTTCTTTTTATTTTTTCTAAGGACGCGAAAACCTAATGAACGCAAAACATCCCGGGACCTGTAGTTATGTTTTTTTACTATTGCGCAAACCTTAGATCGAGGGTGGTTTTTAAATAGCCTCCGCATGGCTTTTCGGATCATAGGAGCAGCTAATCCTTTTCCTCTTTGCTCAGGAGCGACGGTAAAGTGGATTTTCCATTTTTTCGACATTTCCCCGAATTGTGAAAACCGAACGATTCCAATCCGGACTCTATTTTCATTTTGGATGATAAAGGCAGGGTTGGCTGACCGGCTCCGCAGAATCGTCTGAAACCAACGTTCGTGCTGCGTTTCCCCTATTTTTTTCGGATTTAAAGAAAAACGCCTTGTAACCCGTTCGTTTGCCCATTTAAGAACAATTTCTTTGTCCTTCTTTGCTAGAAGCCTGATTTTTAGCTTAGGACTCAGCGACAAAGTTTTTCCACAAGCCGATTGATTTTTTTATCATGACAACTTATTCTCCGGAAGCATTTTTTTGCCGCTTCCGGGTCTTTGGCAAAGGCTATTCTTAAAATATCCATCCAATTTATGTTATTCTTGGTTCGCACTTTTTCAATTTGGTTAATTATTTTTAAGCACCGCATTTGATCTTGAATATGGTTTTTCATTTTATTGGACTTGGTTTCACAATATATCTTTGGGATTGATTTAAAATTTTTCCCTTACCGGAATCCCGGCTTTTTTTAATGCCTCCTTTGCCTGACGTGGGGTTTGTTCGGTGAAATGAAAAAGGCTTGCGGCTGCCACCGCTGAGGCGCCTCCAAGTTTTACCGCCTCTATCATGTGCTGATAATTCCCGGCACCCCCTGAGGCGATCACGGGAATGTCCACACTTTCGGAAACCAAACGAATCAAATCTAAATCATACCCGTTCATTGTCCCATCCCTTTCGATCGAAGTAAGAATCAACTCGCCAGCCCCTCGGCCTGCAACTTCCCTGGCCATTTCGAGGACGTCTCTTCCTGTGGGATACTGCCCGTTCAAACTAAAACACTGCCAAGACTCATGGACCTTCCGGACATCAAGACAAGCCACTACGCACTGGGAGCCGTATTTATTGGCGATTTCTGTAACAAAATAAGGATTGAAGTAAATTGTAGAATTCACGCAGATTTTATCGGCCCCGTTTTCCAGCAATTTTTGGACTTGCTCAATTTTAGATATACCCCCGCCCACGGCAAAAGGCACAAAGCATTCGCATGAAAATTCCTTTATGCTTTCATAATCAGGTTCTCTTTTCATGACATTTGCCTCGATGTCAAAAAGGACAAGTTCGTCTACTTCCCTTTGGTTATAAACTTTGATAGCCGGTAAAACTGGGCCGACACGCCGCCAACTGTCAAATCCAACCCCTTTGACTAGTCCAAATTTTTTCCAAAGTAGCGTCGGAATTACCCTCGTTTTCAGCATGAAGACAAATTCAAAAAGTTCTTTAACAATCGAAGGCCGGCGCGAGAACTTTTTTCGGGGTGAAACTGGGTTCCCCAAATGTGGTTTTTTCGTACTGCAGCAGAAATTTTTACTCCATACATTGTGTAAGCAGCTATCTCGTTTTGATTTTCCAAGACAAAGGCGTAACTGTGAACAAAGTAAAAGTCGGTATCCTCGCGGATCCCGTCAAAAACAGGTGTTTCCGGATCTTGATAGGAAGTACTATTCCATCCCACATGTGGGATACGGTGGGCGCACCCCAAAGTGGAAAGATGACAGACTTTCCCGGAAATAAAATTAAGGCCATGAACCGGTTTTTTTTCTTCAAACCCTTCTTCGCTACTTCCTGCCAAAAGTTGCATCCCCAAACATATTCCCAGAATAGGTTTTTTTGCGTTCAGGACTTGGTCGCTCAGCTCTTCCACCCAGCCATCGCGGTGCAAGATTTTGGCACAAGCGGCGAAATGGCCTACCCCGGGTAAAATTAGGTAATCGACTGTCTTTAACTCGAAGGCTTTTTTTATTTCCAGGGGTGTTTCACCGATCTCCCTAAGCGCCCCCATTACAGATCCGATATTGCCCGCGCCATAATTAATTACGCCGATTTTCATGAATAGATATGAAGCTAGGAATTGTCGTAATTTATCTTTGTCAAATTTCCTTGGCGATCTTTTAGGAGATCTCCGGAATTATTTAATTTAAAAATTTTTTTATTTGTAAATTTGTCGCAGATTTTGACAAAATTAGGGATATCTATTTCTAGAGGAGCTAAAATCTCATTTAATGGTTTTCCAAGGTAACTCCAAGGAAATTTTCCATCAAGTTTCTTCACGGCATGAAGTCCGTCCTCCCTTGTAAGCCTTCCGCGCCGAATGTGTAGACAGGCGATGTCGGTCGCCCGCCCAAATCCAAATTTTAAAAATTTGAAATAGTCATGTATGCCCGTCTGATGATTATCTAAGTTTTCATAGTTTGCCAGCGAGCCCTCGACTAATTTGCCATAACTGGTGAAGCCGTGTGTCTCTGCAACTAGCGCGTTTGAAAAACCGTCCCAGGGAATATAATGCCCAAGAAATAATCCCGTCACGCCTACCCGAGAAAGTTCTTCATCACTGGGGTACCGATAGTGGATCAGGTGCTTCTCCTCAAGGCCTTCTTGCCCGCACAAGTCCGCCACTCGCATTCCTAAAAGTCCGCCAAATTCCTCAAGCCACCGTCGGTTTAACACATTGTTAGCCGCTGCCGAAGCCGGTCCTCCGTACTCGTTTTGAGAATTTTCCCCCCATATTATTAAGGGAACCTGAAATTGCACCGCCGCGCGGACAGGAATGGTGAAGATGCCTACATGTTCGGGCCAAGAAATATCGCCAACTTGGGTTAGACCTATGCGATTCAGTTTTGCCCGAACAATCGGGTTTGGGGTTATTTCAACATAATCAACTCCCAGTCGCTTCAAATTTTCAATATTTAAACGTCCAATCGAGGAAAGATCGCAGGTTGTCGCTGTGACACAAAGAGGGTTCAAGCCAAGCTGCAACATCCGCACGACTTGGTAAGTGCTATCTTTCCCTCCACTCACGGGGACGATGCAATCCCAGTTGGTTCCGCCTCGACGGCAATACTTGTCTAATATTTTGGATAAATCTCGAAATCGTAAATTCCAATCAACATCTTTCCGGTTTTCGTAACTGCGACAGGCGTTGCAGATCCCGTCTGTATCCAAACGCAGATCGGGTTTGGTGTCCGGCATGACACACCGCTTGCAATAGGTAAGCAAAGTTAAATTTTTTCCAGCAGAAACCATGTGATATCATCCTGTGGAAATACCGGGTCTTTATGATACACAAACCCGTAATCGAGAAGGGATAGCTCCTTACAAGTATCGAGAATTTCCGCGGCAAAATCTCTTTTAAACAACCGGTCTCCGTGCCCACGATACGAAACGGTTAACGGAGTAGGGTTATAGTACTCCGCCACGAGCAGGTACCGCCGAGTCGCGTCGATCAACTTTTGGTAAGCTGCCTTTAAATATTCAGGGTTAACATGAATTAAGACCCCTTTAATCAGCACCAAATCAAACTGTTTTTTCGCACCATAATCAAAGATTGAGCCTTCAAAAATTTGCTCTTTCGGAATCACCTTTTTTAAGGCTTTTGTTGCTTGGGGGTTGATCTCGATCGCTGAAATTTCGATCCCCGGAAGAAGGTGTTTTAAAGCCTTGAGGTTCATCCCGATATTGGCCCCAAACTCAATAACCGTTTTTATATTCCTTGTGCGCATCAAAGCCTTGGAAAAAAAAGAGAGATTGCATGCAAGTTGACTATCGCTGTTGTTTCTTTCCAGGTAACTTGCGCCAAATTCACCTGCCCAAAACCTTTCCTGTTCGGTCTTGTATTTCATTTTTTTTTCAGGATCTTAAAAGCCAATAAGGCTTGTTCCCAATCTTCCTTCGTGTCGATATCGATGGCCTGGAGGGGGGGGATAACTACGCTTACCGACTTTTTATGAATGTTTGTTTTTGTATTCCATGTGTTCGTACATCCCCAATAATATTGCCCCGCATCATGATAAGCCGGCCTAAAATCTTGAGTCCGCATTAGTTTGCGCCCCCGTTTTAGCGGATAGGTCAATCCTGCTTTTGTCCTTCCAAGCGCGAATTGAATCGGTTTCGGAATTTTTACCACCGGAAAAACATAGGTTTTTGGTTTTTTTTGGAGCATTTTATATGCTGCTACCAACTGCCCACCGGATAGCAACGGGTTGCAGGGATAAACACAACACACATTACGGGGTCGCCAGCCCAGGCCTTGGCAGGCCCGGATGGCATGTCGGATGACCGGAACGGTGGGGACTGAATCCCCTGCCAGCTCCGGCGGACGAAAAAAAGGCGCCTCGGCGCCAAACTTTTGGGAAATTTTCGCCACTTGGGGACTATCTGTGGAAACAACAATCCGGTCAAAAAGCCGAGACGATCTCGCCGCCTGAATCGCATATGCGATCATTGGTTTCCCAAAAAACATGCGTATGTTTTTTCGGGGAACTCGTTTGCTCCCCCCGCGTGCCGGGATCACACAAAGGTTCACTTGAGCGAATTTTTCATTGTCGCTATCACTTTTTTTACACAAGGGGCCTGAAGAGATGGAAAAATGGGCAGGCTTATTTCTCGCGCCGCAAACTTGGCGGCTTGGGGACAGGGGAAGTTTATCTTTTGGCTTTGCCGGTAGTATCGAAATAAAGGCACGGAAAGATAGTGAAGGTTTCCCACCACCCCAGCCCGATGAAGCCGGGCAAGGACTTTATCCCTAAAAGGTTCCTCTTTTTTGACGCACACAGGATAAAGATGCCAGGCGGAGCGGGCCTCGGGCGTCAACCGGGGAAGGTCCAGAGATAGTTGGCCGAGGCCCTTGAAATAAGCCTCGGCAATTTTACCACGCTGGTTTCGGAAGGGTTGGATCCTTTGCAACTGGCTCCTCCCAAGGGCGGCTTGGATTTCGGTCATCCTGTAATGATTCCCGAGTTCTAACTTTTCGTAATACCAGGACGCCTTTTTGCTCTGTACACGGTGCCGGGGATCGCGGCTAATCCCGTGGGTTCTGAGGCGGCATAATTTATCGTAAAAGGCCATCGAGTTTGTGGTGATCATTCCTCCCTCCCCCGTGGTGATGATCTTGACGGCGTGAAAGCTGAAAACGCAGAGATCTGACCATTTACAGGATCCCACCCGTTCTCCCTTGAGTTCTGCGCCCGCTGCATGTGCCGCATCCTCCACCACCCTAAATCCGTATTTTTTCCGGAGTTTACCGAGGAACTCCATGTCCACCGGATTCCCCGCAAAATGAACCGGGGCCACCACCTTAGGCAGTTGGTTTTTCCGCGCTGCCTCTTTCAGACGATCCTCCAACAGGCCCAAATCCATGTTGTAGGTACCCCACTCAATATCGATAAAATTCACTCTAGCTCCACATCGAAGAGCTGCATCCGCCGTGGCGCAAAAAGTATTTGGTGATGTCCACCACAAATCCCCTGGGCCCATTCCCAAAACCATGGCGGCCAAATGGAGGCCTGCCGTGGCCGAACTGCAAGCCACGGCATACTTCGCTTGGCAAAATTTCGCGAAGTCGCTTTCAAATTTTGCAATTTCCGGTCCTTGGGTAAGAAATGGGCTTTTGAGCACCCTGACGACTGCTCGGATGTCACCCCCATCCACACTTTGCCGGCTATAGGGTATAGGCTTCAAACTGGGCGAAAATTGGGATCAAGATACTTTTGAATTAATTCTCGTAATTCGTCGACGGAAAGAAACTTGTCGTTTTGACCGGAGTTGTAACAAAAGCCATCCCGGACTTTTTTTCCTCTCCTCTTTTTAAGGTATTCCGCCACCGTGTGACCGCCGCCTGTATTCAGAACGGCATAATATTCCCCAAGATCCACCGTGTTAAAACTGTCACTGGGGGTAATCATCTCTTCGTGAACCTTCTCACCCGGGCGGATTCCAACCACCTTTTGCTGGCAAGAGGGGCCGATCGCTGCGGCCAGATCAGTAATCCGATAGGACGGAATTTTGGGGACGAAAATTTCTCCGCCGAGCGCATTTTTTAATGCCCAAAGCACCATTTCCACCCCTTCCTGCAGGGTGATATTAAAACGGGTCATAGCCGGATCCGTGATCGGCAGTTCCCCGCTTTTGGCTTTTTCAATAAAAAGGGGAATCACAGAGCCACGGGAGCCCATGACATTACCATAACGAACCGCGGAAAAAACGGTATCCCTGCCGATGTAGTTGTTGGCGGCCACAAAGAGTTTGTCACTGCACAGCTTGGTGGCGCCGTAAAGGTTGATCGGGGCGGCCGCCTTGTCGGTGGAAAGGGCCACCACCCGCTTCACGCCCGCATCCACGCAGGCTTCAATCAAGTTTTCTGCGCCCAGCACATTCGTATGAATGAATTCCATCGGATTATATTCCGCAGCTGGAACCTGTTTAAGCGCCGCGGCATGCACAACCGTCTCGATCCCCTCCAAGGCCCGCCGCAACCTGGCCCGATCTCTGACATCGCCAAGAAAATACCGGATTGGGCGGCACTTTGGAGGCGAAAAGGTTTTTGACATTTCGTATTGCTTGAGCTCATCCCGGCTAAAGACCACCAGTCGTTCGGGCGGCTCGTCCCCACAAAGAATGTGTTTTATAAAGGCTTGGCCGAAGCTGCCTGTCCCGCCAGTGATAAGAATGCTTTTCATGGTTAAGGATTTGCCAGGTCGGTTTGACTTATTTTTTTTCTCATAAAGCCGCTGATTTCTCTACGCACAGTTGTGGTTGGCGGAAATTGATGATCCAAGACTCTTAGCCCCTTCTCAACAGGCAGGGATTGGGCAACTTCCAGCGCCTGATCGAACGATTTTGGCCAGAGACATTTGATTGCGTAATTTTCTTGCAGGTATTTATAGCGCATGTAGTGGTATTTTTCAATTGCTTGAGTACACTTGGGCGTCAGTCTGTGAGCTTTTTGAACAAATTTTTTCAGCTCTTGTATGGAGCTGGGATGATAGTTGAAATCATAACTTATGTGGGGATTCCTGCCGCCATTGACAACGGCCACACCCATGGGTGGGAGTTCGTGTCCAACCGTGCCGCACGGTGTAAAGACTGTTTTTAACCCTCGCCGAATCAACTCAGGATATGTCGTCCTTGGCTGCAGAAATTCAATGTGAGGAAATTGTTGACGAACCTTCTCCAAAATTGAATTGTTGAGCCAATTCATTTTTTCTCCATCCCTCCCCCATCTGTTGGGATGAGGCTTCAAGGCCCAGCCAAAATTTGTCTTTTGCGACTCCTCCAGGAGGAAATAAAGCCAGCTGAGGTTATCTGGGAAAAGCATTTTTCCATAAACGTTGGGAGCGTCTGAAAAATCTCTAGGCAATATTAATGCCGTAATTTCTTTCGGATTTTTAATTTTTTCTATGGCGGTTGTTTGAAAAGGCGAAAAGCCGCCCGCCACAATATCTCTTCGCTTGCCCGACAGATGTTTTTTTATGTTTTGCCTACCCCAAAGTATCGCTTTTTTTTTCTGGCCCGGTTTCATAGCTGTAAACAATTGTGGAAATTCCTCATAGGGGACTTGGTAGCCCATTTTGGATTCGAACTGAAAAAATCGAGTTTTAGGTGGCGGTATTTTAAATACCATGGGCGAGCTTCCGCCGGCAATGTGGATTCCTGGAACCCCAAACTTTCCTGCGGTTTGCAAAACCACTCCTGACTCAAGATAAACCGGATGATCGGCCCAGACCAACACTGTGTTGTTAGTTTGGTAAAACTTTTTCACGGCTAAATATATGTTTATTCCTAAAGTTAGAGTTTTATAAAAATCAGGGCTCTTGATGTTGACTTGGGCCACACATTTTCTACGCAAATAGTGATCGTGGATCAAAATTCCCAAGGGGGTGCCTTCTGCACAATAAGCGACAAGGTCCTCAGGCCCATGCAGTTTTTTTATTAGAGCACCGCTCATGCTACACGCCTCCTCCTGAAAGTGCTTCAGATCTTGTTTGTTCAACAAACAAGGACACGAAAGCCTCTCCAGCCATCGAAGTTTCGCCCTGTCGGGAGTCTCCTGAAAGGAGAAGGTCACTGTATCCGCATGAAAATGGTCTCTCAATGCCGGTAAAAAGTCGCGTGCGTGAAAAAGGTTTCCGAGGTAGTGGGAGCCAGAAACCAAAATTTTCCTGGGAACCCCATGGTTTTCATTCCGCTTAATGAAGTTGATTCTGTTATATAGGCTTGGCCACCATGTTTTTATCACGGAGGTTTCTGCGCCCATTAAGTCCCTTAAGTCCGTGCTGCCGCCTTTGGTCGATCGCCATTTTTTGGCGAAACCAATCTGGCCTTTTTCTGCTTTGTGGTCTCCTGCGATCAGCAGGTTTTTCCTGTTACCCCCAACGCACGTTGACGGGATATTGAGAAAAAATTTTATCCGGCGAAACAAGGGTCGATCCTGTGAGTTTAGCCTGCACGATGAGAATTCGGTCGAAAGGATCCTTGTGCACGGGCGGAAGACGCGAGAG
>Ga0214917_10000337_pt1 | contig 61271 bp, 66 predicted proteins | sample LL_1208_BB_MetaG_FD_177983 | JGI IMG/M metagenome (GOLD analysis project Ga0214917, IMG submission 177983) | Freshwater microbial communities from Lake Lanier, Atlanta, Georgia, United States - LL_1208_BB | ecosystem: Environmental > Aquatic > Freshwater > Lake | place: USA: Georgia | collected... | reverse complement strand
CCCACATATATCCATTTTTTTCTATTGTTGACGAGTAATAATCTTCCATACATATTGTTATCAATATGATTACCAAATTGAAACAAATATTCATCGTGTTCTAATACATCAGGTAATTTAAAATCACCAACAATTTCATCATCCGCATCAAAAATTAAAACATAGTCTGTTTTTTCATATGCGCATACAAGTGCTTGCGTTCTATTATATCCAAAATCTTTCCATTCGTGTTGAATCATTTCACCGGGTATATTTTTTTCTTTAAAAAAAGTTTCAATAATTTCTATTGTATTATCCGTAGAACCCGTATCACAAATAACCCAATAATCAAAATTAATTTTACCGCACAATTTTTGTAATGTATCTCTAATAATTCTTGATTCATTTTTCACAATCATGTTTAAACATATTGTTTTTTTTATCGGGTTTTTTTCAGTAATGACTAATTCTACCATAGCTTTTATTTATTATAAATTTCAATATATTTAATTTGTTTTACTAATATATATTTATTATTACATTATATTTGTAAATATTTGTAAAATAAATATATACAAATTACAACGACGTCTAATATTCGGGCACATGTTTTTTGAATAAACAACCTTGGCTAGATAAATCGCGGATTTCATTTGTGATAATCGCTGGATTTTGATACAAACAATTTGACATCCATATTTTTATAATACAAAAATTTTTTTTTGGAGATATAGTTATCCCAGTTACATTCGCAACAAATGACTCTTGACTACTCATTGATTCACCTACTAATAAATATGTTAACTTACGCCAAACATCATATACATTTTTATTTGAAATTTTATAAGAAAAACACCCACCATTTCGGTTTCGCGGGTCTTCCCAGATTGGTTTAATACCGTGTCGCATTATAAATAACATACAATTTTTCACTAAAACCTCTGGTAAGGTTTCTATAATGGCAATGGTTCCTTCTACAGTTTCCATATCATATATTACCTTGTAACTATTAATACTCCAATCTGTATCATGAGGTAAATGCGCCCACAAAGTCCATTTATCTAATAAATGATGATATTCGGTTGTTTCAGGTGGTGTCTCTGTCGCCATTGTTGGTTGGGGAGTAACCATATAATGTATAATAATTATATTTTTTTATATTGTTTACTAATTATTTATTTTTTGTTTATTTGATTTTTTCATAACTTTCATCACTGCTGTTTTTACTTTCTTCTTCGCTTTCTTCTTCGCTTTCTTCATTTTCAGAATCGCTTATATTTTCTTTATCGGCGCTTTCATTTGGACGAATCACCTGAATAATTTCATAATCATCTTTATATAACATAATAACGTCTTTTTCACAAACTTCAACCATATTGGCTTTGTGATCTATTATATTCAATTTGTATTTACACAAATCTGGATTTTGGTAAACGCCGTGTCTTGAATACAAGAAAAAACAAATCACATATTTATCTATTTTATTATTGACCACATAATAATTATTTCCATTGAAAAATAAATTCAAATCATAATTGAGTTGTTTTAATTCGTTTTGAATATACAAATCAAATGAAATAAATGTATAATTACATATCATATAATTAAATAATTCACGATGTATATTTTTTGTATTCGGTATAATTTTTTTGTTTATGATAGTGCTCGTTTGTGGCTCTGGATCAGAGTATATAATAAATTTACAATAATCCGGTATAAGTTGACACCAATTTGAATCGTCTCTATTACATGTATTAATCACCTGATTGTCTGAAATAATTTCTATATTATCTTCGCCTAATTTGTTAGTTATATATTTCATAAATTCCAATAATTTAGGATTATCATTTATGATTTGTAAATATATTTGTTTTACCTTCATTTCAAGTAATGTATATGCGTATATACAATAATAGGAAAGATTCATTAATAATTTAAACTGTTGTTCTGGATAAACATTTGACATAAATATGTGAAAGAGTAACGCGAATGAAAGGAGTTTAAAAAACATATTATATTATTAAATACATATGTTTTTATATTGGTTTTACTAATATTTTTTACATAAAACCCTAATAAGAAACAAAACTTTCGTATTCTGGTGATGACGAACCAAATGGAGGAGGCGATTTATAGGTTTTTTGTATTGACGCTATCGGAGAAGGGGATGGAACAGGTATTGACTCGGATTGTGACACTGGACTAGTTTCCGTATTTGAAACGAGTGAAATAGGGATATGTATATATTTTGTGATTCCGTGTTTTGGATATAATTTTTCTAAAATAAGTTCATTGGGTTGTATAATCGTTTCGGGCGGATTGTATGTTTGTTTTTGTATTTTACCTTGCGCAATATTTAGTCCAAAAATATATAATACAATACTAACAATAGTTGTAAGAAAAATAAATGGAATAAAGACAATCATCCATGAAATAACTCCTAAATTTTGTTGGCATAATATATTTAATAAAAGAGTAACGATTATCATCACTATCATTTTTATGACGGCAGTATTGTATAATCCCAAATACAAATCAATGAATATTTGAGTCATTGAAAAAAACAAATATATTAATGCTGGAGCACATAATTCAAACATTTATACTATATTATACGCATAAAAAAATTATGCGTGTAATTATCTATATCTTATCTAATAGAAAAATGGCTCGCCGTTTTTTAGATAACCTATTTTATTACCAGGATCACCATTTTCATCTACGGAATATATATTACCATTTTCTTCATTTTCTGTATAATATGTAACATCATCTATTTCTATTTCAAAAACTTCTTCCTCTTCTTCTAAGCTTGCGACCGCCTCTTCCTCTTCAACTTCTTCCTCTTCTTCTTCAGCCTCTTCCTCAACTTCTAAGCTTGCGACCGCCTCTTCTTCTTGAACTTCTTCCTCTTGTTCCTCTTCTTCTTCAGCCTCTTCCTCTTCTAAGCTTGCGACAGGGTCTTCAACTTCTTCCTCTTGTTCCTCTTCTTCTTCCTCCTCTTCTTCTTCAACTTCTTCTTCAGCTTCTTCTTCAGCTTCTTCTTCAGCTTCTTCTTCAACTTCTTCTTCTGCTTCTTCATCAGCTTCTTCTTCAGCTTCTTCTTCAACTTCTTCCTCTTCCTCTTCCTCTTCTTCAACTTCTTCTTCAACTTCCTCTTCAGCTTCCTCTTCCTCCTCTTCTTCTTCTTCAATGCCAGCAAAAGATTCCACCACTTCTTCTTGCGTATCATCATTTTCTTGTTCTTCTAAAGTTGTTTCAGGTTCTTTTTTAGAAACAACAATATTTTTACTACCATTATTTAAACAAAAAAAGTTATCAATCGTAGTTTTTGTGACCCCTGATTTATTAGAAATATCATCATGTATTTCTAAAACAATATTTTCCTTATTATTGGAAAAATCTTTTTTTATTTTTTCCAATTCGTTTTTATAATATTCCATTTCACTTTTACATTTTTCAAGTTCATTCGTTAAGTGTTGAACTGTAAAATCATACATTAATTTATGAACACCATTACGGATAACACCTCCAACATCATTTATTATATTTTCAATCTTTGTATTCATGGGTATATTTTATTATAATAAATTTCGTTTAATACAGTTTAAAAAATATTTAATATTTATAAGTATAAATAGAATGGACAACATTAGTTTTATAAATAAAGACGAGGTCGACGAAAAAATAAACATGATTATGCGTCAAACTGATTATGATTACGACACGAGTTATTCAAAATTAACCGACGCACATTATGATCACATTAAGGTCATCAAGGCATATTTAGGGATTACTGAAAAAAAAGCACCCACTCAAAAAACCACATCAATTAATCAGGAAATTTATAAACAAATTAGACAAAAATTAGATGTTTCCATGAAATCATATAATGATAAACAAGAAGAAAAACTCAAAACTGAAATTGAACAAAACACTCTTCGCCTCAAGGATTAGATATAATATGAAGGTGTGGATAAAATAATATAATAAATCATTATTGTATTATTTAGAATATAGAATCTAGAATGTATCAATTACAACCCAAATTTTTCACTTAATATACTGTTTTTGGTCTGATTTTTTTTAATCGTCGCCAATTTACTTTTTGCCTGATAATTATTTGACGGTATGATTTTATTATTTATTATAAATTCATCATTGTCCTCATGGAATTCAGGTAATATACGGGTAAGAGGTTTATCCACGATTAAAAATAAACGGTCTGTTTTTAATATAGACCGGTATTCTTGTATCGTCAATGATCCATAGTATTTTTCCAACATGTGATGTGGGTCTGGTGCTGGTTTTATATTTTTCGTGTAATTATAAATTTTAGAATAAATATGATTCAACAAATAATACCTTTCAAATTTTGTAGATGTGTCTATACTTTCACCCATTAAATGGGCAGTCGCACATTCTGGTGTACAAAAACAACCGTATACATGATATGTATCTTTAATCACATGCTTTGGAATATAAATTGGCGGATTATCAAAATCATATGAACACCAAAAACATGCCGACTTTTTATCTGAAATATTATTCGTATGTAAATTATATTCTAAATTTTTCAATTTTCTCCATATTTCCTTGGTTTCTTCTTCATTGTCTACGTTCTTTTTTTGACATTGTGTTGCGAATAAATTATTTGTTGGTTCATTTAAATTATATGTTATTGTGGGGTTCATTGATGTTGACGTTTGGAATCGGTCCTGGCTATCAATGACCTCATATAGAAATTCTTTTTTAGAATTTTCAAAGGTAAACGATTCTATACTATTATTTTTTATATTGAATTCACTATTTTCATCCAAGTCTTTGACTGAACATTTCAAATGTAATATGATATTTGGTTTTTCTTCCTTTTTTGGAGGAGGTGCCACTGTTTGTTGAACAATTTTTCCTCCTTTTGGTTTTCTTCCGCGTTTTTTAGGAGGCTGTTTCACTATTTCATCAGCAGGTTTAGATTCTTGTAAAATAACTTCATTTTCACCTTCATTTAAAAGTGGATTATTCATCTTGTTTTCCAACGCTTTTGCCATTTCTATTTCCTTTTTTGAACGCCGACCTCTTTTTCCTTTTACCGGAACAATTTGAGAGGGTGGTTGTTCTACAATATCATTATTATTCAAATTTAGTTCGTTGATTATATCAATACCGTCCATATATTATAACATATAAGAGAAACATTGATTTAAGTTATTTTAAAAAATATTATAACGAATCCACTAGATTATGATTGTTCGTTTTCTTCATAGCAATATCTACAAACGGGAATATAATTAGACGAACCAATCAACATCTGTTCTTTTTCATTAGTTAAACGCATGGAAAACAATCCAGGTGTTCCATTTTTACACAAACTACATAAAGATGTCATTTTTGTAACCTTGTCGCACAATGGAATTAAATCTAATATTTTACCGAATTTCTCTCTTTTAAAATCACCATCTAAACCAGAAACGTATATTTTTTTATTGAATTTTAACATGTCTACTACGAAATCATATAAATCTTCAAAGAATTGACCTTCATTGATTAAAATCACATCAACATTATCCATTTCATTTGTAACGCGGGTTAGGGTTGAGGTTTGAATACAAGGAATCATGATTTTGTCGTGGGTAGACAACATTGTATCATCATATCTGGTATCCGACGAATGATTAATCACCGCTAATGGAATATTACAAAATGAATATTGTTTGTATAAATCTATTAATTTACTGGTTTTCCCGGAAAACATCGGACCAATAAATATTTCTAAATATCCACATTCGTTGTTTTTGTTTAAAGAAGAAGAAGGCATGTTTTTATTCATTTATAAATAAAAAGAAATATATTTCAATTATTTTATAAACTAAAATAGTAAAACTAATATATAAAAAGTAAAAATATACTAATATATAATTTTTAAATGAGTTTAACCAATATAAATACAGAAAACGAATCTATTCCGTGGATTGAAAAATTCAGACCATCCGAGTTTGAACATATTGTATTAGACCCGTTAAACAAAGAAATTCTACAAAATATTATAAACACATCGTATTTCCCAAATTTATTGTTGTATGGACCACCCGGAACAGGTAAAACAACAACTATTATAAATCTAATCAACAAATATCAAGAAATAAATAATGAAAAAAATAGGGGGCTAATTATTCATTTAAACGCATCCGATGAGAGAGGGATTGATATTATTCGCAATCAAATTAATCAATTTGTAAATTCCAAAACATTATTTACCAAGGGAATGAAATTCGTCATTTTGGATGAGGTAGATTACATGACCAAAAACGCACAACAGGCGCTCAAATATTTATTACAAAATTATTCAAACAATGTTCGTTTTTGTTTGATTTGTAATTATATTAGTCGTATAGATGAAGGATTACAGAATGAATTTCTTAGATTACGATTTAATCAATTGCCACAAGAAAAAATAATAGATTTTTTAAAAAATATAATCAAAAAGGAGGAAATAAAAATACATGAAACATCTTTGAAAAAAATACAGGAAATATTCAAATCGGATATTCGCAGTATGATTAATTATTTACAATCCAATCAAGATATGATTTGTGATAATTACCACATTATTGATCATATTGTATGGGCGAAACTTTATGAAAAATGTGTTGATCATGAAAATAAAAATAGTATGAATGATATACTCTTTTATATTAAAGAAACAAGTATCAAATATAACATTAATAAAAAAAATATAATCAAAGATTTTTTGAATTATATTATTCGTAATAAACAACACGTGGTTACTAGTGAATTTTTAATTTTTATAGAAAATGTAATGCATTTTCCAGATTGTGAACAAAAATATTATATAAATTATATCATTCATAAATTATTGGATTATTTACCAAAGGCAGACGCAAGCAATGTCATGTTATAAGTCATCACAGGTGAACAAGATATGGTTTCTAAGTGGTTGTATATGTCCATTCGTTTGTTTAATTTTTCCATAAATTCATTGGGTGGTGAACTTTTTGATGGATCAAAAATATTCTTGTTACATTCTAATGAATAAGTTGGTTGATTTATTTTTTCTAAATCTTTTTTTAAATAACTTTTGTGACATTGGATTGGTATGCTCTTTGTCTCCATTTTATATAGTAGTTCATTAAAAAAATAATTGAAATATTTTTAATTTAAAGAATTTAAAGGAATCAGATCAATTATATACAAGATATGTCTAATACAAAATTTAACAAAAACAATAATATAAAAACCAATATAAAAAGCCCCCCGGTGGAAAATATTGATGACGAATGGGAAAAATTTATTTCAAATGATTACGGTGATGATTTAGATATTGACCAAATAGAACCAAACGAATCGTCAAATGAAATCACATTGGATATTACCGAAAATATTAACGGTGAAAATGATAGAAATAGTTGCGATATTCCTAAAGCTACGGAAATATATATATCAACTAAATCAAAAATTGCCTATTTGAACCAAGAAATTGACTTAAAAGCAATCTTTTGGGAAATTCCGGTGATTCAATATTCTATTCCCAAAAATGGTGTCATTAAAAAACAAATGAAATTCAATTCTCTCCAACAAGAAGAGGTTGATTATATTAAAGAAAAATTAAAAGATGAATTGTATTTTGATGAACACATTATCACAAGTATTAATAATCCAAATGGTCGGATTAAATTTAAAGATATTCGTAAAGTGAGTGTTGGTATTTCCAAAAAAGATATTATGAGTTATCGCAGTAAAAAGAAGAGTGCGTTTTATAATTGTTTTGTCATGATATTACGTATTCATATTGATAATACTTTCAAGGAATTTCATATTAAAGTATTCAATACTGGGAAAGTCGAAATACCAGGAATTCAAAATGATCAAATATATGAACAAGTCTTAAAGACATTATTGATGACATTACAACCTTATATTAAAGAACCACTTGGTTATTTACAAAAAAGCGACACTGTTTTGATAAATTCCAATTTTAATTGTGGATTTTATATCAATCGTGAGGCGTTGTATGATATATTAAAAATGAAATATAATATACAATGTATTTACGATCCTTGTTCTTATCCTGGAATACAGTGTAAATTTTATTATAATCCAGAGGTGGATATTGAATTACAAACGGGATCGCAAATTTCAAATGAGGATAAGGACAAGTATAAACAAATTGTGGAAGTTTCTTTTATGATATTTCGTACAGGGAGTATTTTAATTGTTGGAATGTGTAATGAAAATGTCCTCTACATTATTTATGAATTTATTAAAAAAATGTTGATCAATGAATTTCATCATATTAGCCAACATGTTGTATTACCTGGCAATGGAAGTGATTTGGCAAAAAACAAAAATAAAAAAATTAGAAAGAAGCAAATATTTATCTCGGTATAATCATCAAGTTTCAATTGGGAAGAATATAATTCATAAAGGAATCCAAGTTTGAGCTTATATGATTCGCTAATATGAATTTAGCGATTTTTTCTTTAAAAATGTTTTCTTGTGTCTCATGCGCGGTTTTACTTTTGAAATATTTTGTAATAAACTTTTGAACCGTATCATGATATTTTTCTTTTAATTCACTCATACAATCAATCACTAATTTAATCTTTTGTAAATCATGGCTATTTGTTTTTGGGGCATTTATTGTCTCACATGTTTTTTCTATTTTTTTTAATTCATCTACATATGTTTTGTTGGTTCTTAATTCTGTAAACTCTTGTTGTGTAATAAATTGAGATACAATCGTTTTTACGATTTCACAATATATCTCCAACAAATGGAATATTTCATAGTGTTCGGATTCATCCTGGGGATTTGAATTTAATGCGCATTTACGGAAATCACCATGTATTTCAAAAATAGTTTTTTTATAAACAAACATGACTGCGTCCTTGGATGTCAATTGTAAAAACGTATTTTGTTCTCCTGTGATTTGTCCAATGAATTCTACGTAATAATAAAACGCTTTTTGACTATGGAAATAGGACAAATTCAAATTCTTGGTATGTAAAAGAGTCAATTGAAATACGTGGGTAATCGTAGTTAATCCTCTTAATATAATGTATTTGTATAGTTCATCCGATTTACAATTCATATTTTCTAAAATAAATTGTAAATATTCAAGCACGAGTATTTTGTATTTATTCAAAATATCTGTTGTGATTGACGATAATGAATGAAATGAATCCAAGTAATTATCCGCATTGTGTAATGAATATTGAGATGGAAATATAGTTTGTTTTATATTTGAACTAGTGGATGTATGATTACTCATATTTTATATATTATATGTATAATGTGTATATTTTAAATATATATTATAAATTCGGGGATTTTTAGAGAATTAATAGTTTCAATATAAAAGTATTTAAAGATTTAAAATACTTTTTATAATATAAATGTCTGCCGAACAACAGAATAAAGCTCCCGCAACCGAATCAAATTATAGACTTCCCAGTGATATTACATTAAAACATGCTGCTAAATTAGGTATTGTAGAAGATAAGCCAATTATGTTGGATTACTGGTCAGTTTCTTTAGACAAGAAAGCATTAGTCGGTGTAAAAGAAACAGGTGAAAAGCTTTTGGTGAAATCTGAAGATGAATACACCTCACCTATTGCTAAATTCTACAAGAGTGGAACAGAATATATTATTATTACCGAAAATTCTATCTACATTGTATCATCCGATATCCCTACCAAGAAGATTTCGTAAATGAAATAATGTAACTTGGAAAAATTATTTTTTGTTACATTGATGCGACCAGTGACCGGGTTTTCCACATTTTGTACATTTGATTATCCAAAATGTTTTAATTGTATTATTTTCTTTTATCATTATAAGTTAACTATATTATATAAAATATAAATTTTATATAATTTATTTTATTGTTATATTTTGTCATATTTTGTCATATGGTAAAAACAAAACTTAATTTGAATTAAAATTTCCGTTAAAGGTTGCTGGAATAACGCCAGGTGGATATCTAGATGGTGGAAACGATAAATAAGCCTGTTTTGGACATGGAGTAAAAGACGGTCTTAAGTTTCCATATCTTTGCCATTGTAATGTCTTGTAATATTCTGGGCTATTTACAAAATCCAATGGTCCTTGATTTGACTGGGTTTGTAAATTATACCACAAATAATGCGTAACTCCCACTTTGGGTGGTGTTCCAGCTTTCAACATGGATAATCCACTGTGAGCGTCTGAATTGTTAATATAAGATTGAATACTTCTTACTTTTCTTGGACGTCCTGCCATACTATAGTATGACTATATATTTTATTTTTCATAAATTTATATAATTATGATATAAAATTTGTAAATAAAACAAAATGATGGCAGATTATTTTGAAAAACATGGTTATTTAGTGATTCCGAATGTATTTAAGTATTCAAAAAACATAATATATTATTAATAGCCTAAACCGTTTAAAAATAATTTATATTTTTACTATATAGAAAATGTCATATAATACTTTAGTGGGTAGTCAATATGTATCAGGATTTGCTCCGGCGGGCTCGATAGTTCCATATTATGGAACTTCTGTATCAGACACAACTGATCCACCAGGATGGGTTATTTGTAACGGAACCGTAAGAAACGACAATTTTGACGGTAAATATAATAAAGTTGCGTCTTTAGGAATAGGAACTGGTGGTAGTGGTACAAGTAATTATACTCCACCTAATTTAGCCGCGGCATTTTTACGCGGGACAGGAACTGCTCCTGGTGGTATCCCAAGATATATTGGACCGGCGGTGGGTGCTTTTCAACAACAGCAAATGGTACAACACGGTCATAGTTTTCCAGCTCATACTCATACTACAACACCCGATAATCAGTTCGCAATTACAACATTTGGTACTACTTTTTGTAATGATCCTGATACCGGTGGTAATGCCGAGCCTAATGTTATTAGCGGTTTTCTTAGAATACAGGGATTATTAACAGGAATAACATACACTTCTACTGTTAATTCTGTTGCTTCGGGTGGATCTGGACCTGAATCCAGACCAGGTAATTATGGAGTAAGATGGATTCTCAAATTATAATAAAATTATAATAAATAATTTTAATACCAAATATCAAAACTTTATCTATTTTGTGCCTTGGCTGGGAAAAAATATCTATATTTATTAGTAAGTTTATTCTATAAACCATAAAAATAGTACATATCCTTAAAAAATTGAAATTGTAATCCTTATATGAGATATGAAATTATAAAGGTAATCGTTTTATAAAACACGCGACGATATATTTTTCGGATATATAATATTTTTATACGTTTGTAAAAAATATTTTATTTATTCATTATATATATCATACATGTCATACATGTCGTATGATAGTTTAATTATTGGTAGCACATTTATATCAGTCTTACCTCCTACCGGTAGTATCGCAGCATATTTGGGGACAACTGACCCAACAGGTTGGGTTATTTGTGACGGAATTGTAAGAACAAATAACAGTGATGGAAAATATAATAAACTTAATAGTTATGGAATTGGAACTGGTGGTGGTAGTACAAGTAGTTATACTCCCCCTGATTTTGATGGATTATTTTTACGTGGTACAGGAACTGTTGGTGTTTATGTTGGTCCGAATATGAGAACATTTCAAGACCAGCAAATAGTAGATCATGGTCACAATACTGAGTTTCATAATCATAGTACAGTTAGTAATACTGCAGGTAATTGGTATTGTAATCGTGTTGATGGAGCTGGTACGGTAGGTTCTTTTACAACTAGTGCTGCTCAATTTAATATGAAAAGAAATTATCAATTTATGACAACCTCTACAACAGGTCAGACTGACGTTACAAGTAATACAGACGCTAATAATGTTGCTGGTGCTAGTGGCGGAACTCAACTCGCACCATATTGTTATGGAGTAAATTGGATGATGAAATTATAATCAGAAATTAGAATATTACAAACACAAGAAAGGGAAGAAAGTATTTAACTTATTAGTTTGTTTTAACTTTGTAAGTGTCAAAAATAAAAATTTGTATTTACTACAAGATATGCGGTTTGTTATATAAAAATAATAAAATTTATAAATTGTCGGATAAAAAACCATTATTATGTTTTTATATTTTTATATTACATATTTTCAAATAAAAAAATAATATTAGGGCGCGGTTTTAAATATTCAAGGGTGTAAAATATGCCTTTCTCTAAATAGGAAAAGGTATAAATATATATTTATAATTATTTTGTAAATTGATATAAATATAAATAATATTCATTATATATATGGCGTATAATATAAATTCAGGTAACGCAAATATATCACAAACATATCCAACAGGTACTATAGTGGCAATTGTAGGTTCGAGTGCTGGAACAGACCCAAATGGTTGGGTTATTTGCGACGGAATTTTAAGAACAAATAACAGTGATGGAAAATATAATAAACTTTTTGAGATGACGATCGGAACTGGTGGTAGTGGTACAAGTAATTATACACCACCCGATTTGAAAGGCGCATTTTTGCGCGGTACAGGAACCTCAAATATAAACCCAATTTATGTTGGACCTAGTTTAAAGACATTTAGCCCACATAGAATAACACTACATAGTCATCGTCCGGGGAATCACGCTCATACTGTGATATCCGATACTGGAGGTCTTTCTAATGTTGTTGCCCTAGGAGCATATACAGGTACGGCAACCGAGGCATCGCGAGTTCTTGGATCTGGAGCAGCTGGAGCTACTAGAATGAATGTATTTAGCAGCACTGGTATAAACCTCTTAACACAGACCACAAGTAGCAATGCATTTCATGCAACTACCAGTAGTGTTTTAAATACCGCCGCTGGAATTGAATTAAGACCATATAACTATGGAGTAAATTGGATTCTAAAATTATAAAAAAATACTTTCTGAAACAACTACAATAAAACGTCTATCACCCCTAACAATAGTTAAATAAGGTATTTTACAATGAAAATTAATTTTGAATGTAGAAATATTACACCTTTTAACATTTCAAACGCCAAAGTTTTCAGCAAACCACATAAACATTTGCTTTTGGGATTCTATTGCTAAGATCGTTATGCTAAAGGTTGAGGAATTACTTCCTCTGTAAAGTCAATAGTAAGGAGTTTCACCTTACGATAGTCCAACTTCGTATCCAGTTTAACTGGTGGAGGACGAAATGAGTAGCAATTGTAATACACTTTGTTTGATTTCGTATCTCATGAATTACTGCTAAACAACCAAGATTGGTTGGAGAACAACCCCATTTATTATCATTATTGTCTATGTAGTAATAATGAATTACCTTTATATTATTTTTATAAATAATTGTATTTATAAAAATCGGCATTTGAAATGTTAAAAGGTGTAAAACAAGAAAAATATTTTGTATTTATCCTGTTGTATCCATAATTTTATTTTGTTATTCGTTATCTAAATTACATAGTAAAAAAGAATTATATTCACGTAAACTTAATATATTTATTAGTTTATTACAAATATATTCTATTTCAATGTGCTGATATTTTTCACTTAACTTTATTCTCATTATATAAAGTTAAGTATTTTATTTTTAATTCATTTTGCCTCGTTTTCTTTTTATTTGGTGTAATATAACATTGAATACTTCTTACTTTTCTTGGACGAACTGCCATATTATATTATGGATATATATTTTATTTTTGTAAAAATGATAAAATCATAAATAGAATATAAAAATAAAATAAGTAGAATACAAATAATGTCCGCCGAATATTTTGAAAAACATGGTTATCTGGTGATTCCTAATGTATTAACTCCTGAAGCATGTGAATTAATATATATTCAGTGTAAAATGATTGAAGAAATTAAATGCTACGAAAAAAATGTGAAAACGAGTGAGGTTTTATTAGGCGACCCACAAGTTGAAAAAAGTTTTTCTTATTATGCTCCCTTATGTTGTGAATCCTTATGTATGTATTTAAAACCGGTCATTGAAAAACATATCAATAAAGAATTGTTACCTACGTATACATATATGCGTATTTATTACAAGGGTGCTGATCTAAAAAAACATACAGACCGCGAAGAATGCGAAATTAGCGCAAGTCTATGTATCCATATGAAATCTGAAAAACCGTGGGATTTTTGTTTAACCGATAAAACCGATAAAAATGTGTCGGTATCCTTAAATAGAGGGGATCTTGTTGTATATAATAGATATTTAAAACACTGGAGAGATGAATATACGGGCGTTGAACAAACTCAAACGTTTTTACACTATGTTGATAAAAATGGTCCTTATTCCAATAAAATATTTGATTCACGAAAATTAATGGGATTGCCACGAACAAAATGACTTCCTACACAAAAATAATTTAAATATAATTTAAATATAAATTAATTATAATTAAATATTAGGAATAAAATGGAATCTATAAACATTTATGATAATTTTCTTTCAAATGAAGATTTACAAAGATGTAATGAATATATTTATAATAGTGATTGGGTATACGGTCATACATCGTCATCATCAACTGGATTTAATACACCATTTTGGCATATGGATTTAATGAAAAATGAATTTTTTACGGATTATTTGAAAAAAAAAATAGAAAAAAAATTAAATAAAAATTTCAAATTAAATCGTGTATATGCGAATGGTCAGACCTATGGACAAGATGGAAGTTTTCACCAAGACGATGTTAAAATAAACACCACAACATTTTGTATATATACAACAGAGTTACCATCCAATAATGATGATTTAAATGGATACTTATATATTAAAATACCAAATAATGCCAAATATATAGCGTGTATTGAACCGTTATATAATCGCGGCGTTTCATTTCCTTCCTATTATTATCATAAAGGTGCTGCTTTTAATAGATATTTTCAAAATATGAGGGTTTGTATCGCATTTAAACTAGAAGAAGAACTTTTAGAATCAACAACACGTCTTTTACTGTAAATAGATATAAAATAAATATAATACACCTAGTGTATGTATTATATTTATTTACAATAAAGTCTTTAATATTTCAATATTTTCCAATGTCATCTTTTCAGGGAAATCAACATGAAATATAATGATTAAATTACCCGTATGATTGTCCCGGGTTAATCCCATGTTTGGAATCACTTTTTGGTATTCAGGTGGTATCACATTTCCTGCATGATTGTTAATAGTATAGACTTTTCCATTGATATATTTCAAATCAAAACTGAACCCACATAATGCCTCTTTGAGAGAAATACGTTTTTCCAAAATGAGGTCTAATCCTCGTCGTTGGAATTCGCTGTCGTTTTCTATTTTTATATATATTTTAACATCACCCTTACATTGTTCATTCACCACATTTCCCTGGTCTTTTAATACAATAATTTCATTGTTATCGATTCCTTTTACAATATCCACATATAACGTCTGTTTTTCATGAACTTGATTTCCATTTTCCAATATCCATCTTTCTATTTCAATCGGTATTTTTCCTCCGTTTAAAACAGTTTCCATATTAATAGAAAGAGTTTTGGTAATCGCTTGAGGTTTTTCATGACCAAAATTTACAGGTACGCCGTTTCTGAAAATCCTTATATTTGGACCAAAAGGCATACCACCAGGCATTCCACCCGGACCAAAAGGCATACCACCAGGCATTCCACCCGGACCAAAAGGCATTCCTCCTAAACCCCCAAATATAATATTGGATAAAAAATCATCCATTTGATCAAAAGGCATTCCACCAGGAGGCATACCACCACCTTGTGCCATACGCATAAATGGATTCTTTCGCGTCATATCATATTCGTTTCTTTTTTGAGCGTCACCCAAGACTTCATAGGCTTCACTTATCTTTTGAAACATCTTGACTGATTCGGGGTCCCCATTGTTTTTATCGGGATGATATTTCAGTGACATTTTACGATACGCTTTTTTGATATCTTCAGCGGTTGAGGTTTCGGGAACTCCTAAAACACTGTAAAAATTTTCTTTTTCAGAAGTCATAATTTTAATATTATTATTATAAAAGATAAACTTAAATAGTAATTAACGTATATTATTATTTATAGATGGAGAAGGAAAACACATTATTAATCAATAAATATCAACCATTGTATTTCAACGATTTTGAAATTGACGTAGAAATTATTGATATTTTAAATACTTTTATTAAAATGGATTGTTTGAATATAATGTTTACGGGGAATATGGGTTCAGGAAAAACTTCTCTTTTAAATGCGCTTATTCGCGAATATTACAAAGGTTATGATAATTATACAGATAATATACTTTATATTAATAGTCTCAAAGAACAAGGGATTAATTATTATCGTAATGATGTCAAGACGTTTTGTCAAACCTGTTCTACAATTAAGAACAAGAAAAAGATTATCGTGTTGGATGATTTGGATTTTATTAATGAGCAAAGTCAACAAGTCTTTCGTAATTGTATTGATAAATTCAGTCACAATGTCCATTTTATATCATCAAGTTCAAATCTACAAAAAATCATTGAAAATTTACAATCACGATTTACCATTATAAAAATTAAACCCCTAGAACGCACAAGTATGTTAAAGATATTGAATAAAATCAAAACAAATGAGGCGATTCATATTGATGGCGAATCGGAAGATTTTTTGCTGGACTTGTGTAATAATAGCGCCAAAATATTGATTAACTATGTGGAGAAATTCAAATTATTGAATAAAGATATTCATTTGGATTTAATTAAAAAAATATGTACCAACATCAATTTCACGGATTTTCATAAATATACATGTTTGATGAAAGAGAGAAAACTGGTGGAGGCACTGAATGTCTTGTATGTGATTTACGATCAGGGATATTCTGTAATGGATATTTTGGATAATTATTTTACCTTTGTGAAAATCACTTCTCTCATTGATGAAGATTTGAAATATGAAATTATACCATTTATTTGTAAATATATTACAGTTTTTCACAATATACATGAAGATGAAATAGAACTTGCTTTATTTACCAATAATTTGGTGAATCTGTTTTAGATTTTATTTGAATCGTTTTTGTGAATAATTTATACCTTTGGACATTTAAGTTCGCACAAAAATACGAAATAAATAATCCAAAGGTATAAATTATTCACAAAAACGATTTAAATATAAAATCGGTATTTAAAATACGCGTTGCTCTAAATATGGATAAAAAATATTATAGTTTTAAAGCTTATTTACCAGATGAGTTGAGTGATGGTTTGGGGGCACTATATTTAAAATTAATACATTGTTATGTTTTTGCGAAGATGTTTAAATTAGAATTTGTATATTCTCCATTACCAATTGTTTCTCACAATTATGACAATGATATAAATTATCAAGATAAAATGGAAAATATTATTAATTTAAAAAAACATATTTTAAACGCTGAAAGAGATATGAATATTGAATATTTAAATTTTCCAAGAATATGTTTGCCACATTTTGAAAAAAATATAGATGAATGGGCTAAGAGTGAACACATGGATTTTATTAAAAAATGTTTTTGGGAAAATAAAGAACGCGACGTTTTTAAAAATTCTAAATTTAATGTTGCTGTTCATATAAGAAGACTAAATAAGGATGATGTCGGTAAGGATCCTGATTTGAGAGTGAATACTCCAAATAATTATTTTTTATCAGTTATGAATCTTATAAGAAAAAAATATTCAGATAAAAATTTATTATTTCATATTTATTCACAAGGAGATGTAAATAATTTTAAAGAATTTATAAGTGATGATGTTGAATTTCATATAAATAGTGATGTGACTCAAAGTTTTCTAGAATTGGTATCAGCAGATGCTCTTGTAATATCACCAAGCTGTTTTAGTTATGTTCCAGCATTGTTAAGCGATGGTGAAATATATTATACTCATTTTTGGCATGGAAAACTTTCACATTGGATAGAATATATTGAATAATTATTTTTTTTGTAATTTGTAAATTAAGAGAAAAATGATTTATAATTTTATTTTGCTATTATAATAGAATTATATACCTTTATACATGTCTAAACAAATATTTAAATATCCAATCCCAGCAGAACCATTGTTCGGATTACTCGATAAAATATGTATGAAAGAAGAAAATACGTATATTTTTAATAACAATGCCTATAAAAAAGGAATCTTTGACAATAATATTCCACCCTTTTTAGAAGAGTGTAAACCCTATTATCACGCATCAAAACAAAAATACGTTGAAAAAAAGATGACATATACAGCTTTTACGACGGTATTGCGACAAATATGTAATTTCAATGATATTAAATACACTACGAAAATCCGGTACGAAAAATCCACGTATGAAATCGTCTATTATATTTGTTTTACTGGTGTTAAGGACTTGTCCGACGGTGTTAAGGACTTGTCCGACGGTGTTAAGGACTTGTCCGACGGTGTTAAGGACTTGTCCGACGGTGTTAAGGACTTGTCCGATGGTGTTAAGAGCGAGACCTTAGACGTCGTCGGGGCATAATTTTTCGTGATTTACATCGTTTTCTTTTTTTGGTCGTATTCTTTTTTCTTTTCACTGTTTTTCTTGGTTTGCGTCTGCCTCCTGTAGTAGGATTTTGTTCTAACTTGTCCAATGTATCAAATAAGCTATTTATAAAAGATGAATTATTTGTATTTTTCATAGTTTCCATATTGAAATTTGTAGTCCAACAATACTGAAAATAATTACTATATGTTTTTTTTGTAATATTCGTCTCAATTTTATCTATCACAAGACCCAACATCATATTTGGACCATAAGTCAAATAAAGTAACTGATATGTAGTCATAATTAATTCATTCTTATCAAATGATACATAAATATCAAAATCATTTTTATTCAATTGTTGAATCGGTAATAACTTTACATTTAAAGGATATATATTTTTTGGTAAATAAAATCCCTTGAATGAATTGTTTATTTTTACAAGTTCATTTTTATCTTTGATATAATCATTAATATCAAATTTTCGGTTCATTATAATTGGTTTATTTGTCATTTCCATTAAGGCATGTCCAAATTTACTGAATACTTGAATTGTATCTTCTCCAGTATTTAAACAAAATAACAATACGTATAATAATTGTAGATTTATTTCGTGTTTATCGGTATTTATAGATTCTAATTGTTTTTTTATCTTTTCCAACATAATCAAATACTTTGAATATACATAAACTTGATGTCTATAATCATCCATACCACTCGTATTATCTTGAAATTTAAATATTTGAAGGTAATCTGGGCTATCTTTATCTTTTATGATTGAATTATTATAATGTATATTCACACCAGGAGATTCTCTACTCAATCCAAAAAGTATTTTTAAAATAATTCTTTCTAAAATATTTTTATTCGTGTTTTCTTTATCATTCTCATTATGACCAGTGATTGTTTTAATATTTTCTTTTCGTTCACTCATCTTTTTAATTATATTTTTAATAAATTCTACCATATCTATATTTGTTTTCTGAAATAACTCTTTTATTGTTTCGTCATTTACAACATCACTTGGAAACCATTCTTTCATTTTTTGGATAAATAACGAATGTAAAGATTTGTCTATAAAATATCCTTCTATATTCAATTTTTTTGAATCAACATCTACAGTATCAAAACTATCTCTATAAACCATTGCTTTTCCACACCCAGGCGTTTCTTGAATTACTGGTGGGTTTGTATTCGCCTTATTCAAATATTCGCTTAATTCTTCCGCATATTTATCAAGATTTTGTGTATTTTCATCACTCATATTTTATCCTATATTATAGATATAAAATAAAATCGCATTTTTACATTCTTCTTCTACCTTTTGATTTACCGTGTTTTCTTTTTTGGGTTTGAGTTTTTCTCTTTCGTCTTCGTTGGGTTGTTTTGCGTCTTCTTCCGCCCTTATCCGGATGAAGTGCCTTGAATAATTCATTTGGGTCAGGTCTTGGATACTGAACAAATTGATATCTATTTTCTTTATCTTTATCAGTATTAAATGCTTTGTTTAATTCCTCGTAATTCGTTTTCGGATACTGAACAAATTTCAATGTTTCTGACATATATATAGTAGATAGATAAAAATAATATAATTACACTAAATCAGTAGAATAATCGGGATCTTTGATTATCATATGATTACCCAAGTAATTTGGTTTTTGTCCCCATAATCCAAATCCAGACGGCACTTGCCAGTATCCGATCCATTCAGGCATTTGTTTGAATTCCTCAATTCGTCCCTGTTTTTCACCAGGCGCGCTTGCCAACAATATATATTTGCTCAAAATGACTTCCGATTCTAATACCTGTTTAGGAGATAAACGCGCATACCATTCGTAATGTCGGCGATTCAATATTTGTTCAGCTGGTATCCATATTCCGTATGTTTTGGCATACAAATCAATGTAATTATTTGATAACAAATCGTCAATTAATATAGGCGTATCATTTAATGTCTTGGTGCCGATCAGTTTACCATCAATGATGTTGATTTCACGGGTTCTTGAATTCGTCCAACGATTGAAATCCCCTAAAAAGACCGATTCACTGGTGAAATCTGTGGATATGGTTCGTTGCATGAAATCCATCAAATCGTTCAATACGGCGCATTCTTTTGGTGCGCCCATAAAACGCATGTCTGGGTAAAATTCATGCGTGACCGAAGTTTGATTTCGGTCTACATTTTGCCCAACAAACATTTTTCCCCCGGCAATCCCAGTGTTGTACAATTCTTCTAAATTTCGCATACATAAAAAGGATGGTGGTACAAACATACCTCCGTAACGGTGTAATATTTTGACCCAACCGAGTTTGCGAATATTACATTTCACTGGGTTTGCGGTGGCATCCAAATTGATGTTCCATTCAGGCAATAATTTGCGGAATGAATTGTCGTCTATAATACAAATATGGAACGAATCACCACATTGGTTAATAATGCTCTTTACGGTTAAATACATGTAAGGCTGGTTCAATTCAAAAGATGACCTGGAGCCGAATGATAACCAGTTACGGGCGTTGTATTCGTATTCAATAGGAATCCATAAGATGGGTTTCTTGACATCACTGAGGGATGAATCGGTTAATAAATAATTTTGAATTGCTCCGTAACTATTTCCTAGACCTTGTAGTCGGTCCATTTTTTCCATATAGCGATTGTATAAAAATCCAATAACGGAAACTATAATTAAAATCACTATAATATTTGTATAACTAATTGTCTTAACTGCCATAAATAAATATATACTATTCATATATTTTTATTTTCTGTTTTTGGTGGTTTTTGTTGGTTTTTTCTTTTTTGTTTTTTTGTTTTCTTTTTTATTTTCGCATTTTCCACACCCCTTTTCTCTCTTTGACTTCTTTTTCTAAAAGTAAAAATGGGTTAAAATAATAGAATATATAATAATTTATTTACTACCAAAGGCTTTATTTCCAAGTAATTGTAAGTTTCCCCAGAATCCTTGACTTTTTTGTTTTGCGATTTCAGTTTGTCTGGCTAATTCATAGGCTCGCCTGGTGGCTTTTTCCGATTCTTTTTCGTTTTGACGATTTAGAACCTCTTGTGCCTTTTGTTCCGTCAGTGGGTTCATATCCAGTGTGTTACGATAATTCATGTATTCATTGACACTTTTAAACTTGGGCATGCTTTCGTAATCTTCATCGGTTACCGGAATGACCGTTTCGGTATGGGCTTTGTGAAGATCCTCATAAGCAAGATTGCTAAATAACCCAGAACTATACTCCCCGGGTCCTTCTCTCATTAATTCTGTTCCAAACATGGAGTTTGAACTGTTGAATTCACTCACATCCTGTTTTACGATGAGTGCTCTCACTTGGGATTTTTTCTTGTCAAATTCTGTTTTCATAGTTGCCATAGATACATTTTCACCATTTGATTGATGTAAATCTTCGTCGGAACGTAACCAGTCGCCGTATCCGGTTTCGTCATCGTGCGAGGATTTCATTTTATCAAACTGGTCGTTAAACCATTCGTTGAATTCTCTGCTATTTTTGAGTTTTCCATTGTTTGATTGAAAAAGATTATCCAATATTTTTTTCTTGTCTTTTTCGTTGTAATCTTCTATATTGTCATAATCAGTATTTGAAGTTGTCTTATTCACATCACCTTTTTTTCTAAATTCCCAAACAGAATACAACATTTTATATGCTTTTGAATAAAACAAAAAATACTCTGATGAGAGACCTGATTTATCCGGGTGAGTTTTTAATACAACTTGTTTGGCTTGTTTTAATTCGTGCTCGTTAAAATCCAACGGTAATTTGAATAGTTTTAAAATATCGTCCAAATTGTAATTGTCTATATTCAAATCAACGCTCATTTTATATGATAACGATAAATTAGTATCATATAAAAAAAATACGAAAAAGACGAAATAAAAAATGAGTCCCTAGAGACCCACTTTTTATATTTTTTGTTTTGCTTTTTGTTTTATTTTAAATCATTTGATAATTTTTTTAATAATTTTTTTGAAGTACTTCGGCATTCGCTGATGGTTGCCCGACACAAGCCGCATTCACTGGTTGGTTTTCTACTTGATTTGATTTGACCAATGATACAGTCACTACAAAAGGAATGAGCGCAACCAAGCTGAACCATAGATTCATTCGTCATCTCGGTGTAACAAATAGGACATTCATCGTGATCGTCTTTTGCCAATGATGGGGTATGTGTCATTGTCGGTTTTTGTTTGCGATTTTCTCGGAGTTGTCGAAATCGGTAATAATCATCCATATGGTTGCCTAACCAATAGCGAAAACGAGGCATATCCATGAGATGTCTTCCGCTGTTTTTGATTATCATTGTTAACTTAGTCACCGCATATATCATTGAGTCTATGTCCGTGACAATCCCTGTCAATAGAATGTCAATGTAGAGATTCAGAATGTTTGTTGCGTTTGTTGAAGTGACATCATGCAATTCTTCTTCAGCATATTGAATATAATGCTCATGTAATATTTCTTGGTATTGCTCACGAGTCGTTTTCGATTCTGTTTCCAAACGATTTAACTTTGCTAATATTTTATATTCGCTCGTAGATAAGTTGTCCAACCACAATTTATGAGTTCTTTCTGTATTCGGATAACGCTTTAAATAATGGCAAGTTGTTAAATACATAAACTGAGCACATTCGTGTAATTTTTCCCGGTCAGGATGCCTACATGTTCGTACATTATGCCCCAGGGATTCGCAGAATGAACATGCTGGTTCACGACGATCGCTTGTCAATATTCTGCTAAAATCAGGAACAGAAACACGATTTGTCGCTGCGTCGTTTGTTAAATCAATCACTCGATTTTCCAAGATATTTGTTTCGGACATTTTCTTTAAGTTGTTTTAAATACTTTTTGTAGATTGATTTAAAGACCCGGAACAAAAAAGCTTTCAATTTTTTTTGTTTTCCACTAAAAAACCGATTTTATTATAATACTTTTACGCCTTTTTACATTTCAAAGTCCGATTTTATATAAACAATAATACTTTATATAAAATTAAAATATTATGGAATATTTAGGAATATTAACTAAAAAGAGTTATTTTTGATTAATATAATAAAAAATTGATTTAAAAATAAAATATTATTATATGATATAACGAAAAATGGTTAAATATAGTTGCGAAAAGTGCGGAAAAGAATTTTCCCAAAAAGGACATTATACCAAACACATAAATAAAAAAAATCCTTGTGTTATTGAAAGTAAGGTTAAAGAAATTATTGAAAAAGTGGTTTCCGAAAAGATTAATGAAATAAAATGTAATGAAAATATAAACATTATGCCAGAAATAAAAGAAGATGAAAAAATTAAATTTATAGATTTATTTTGCGGAATAGGAAGTTTTCATTATTCATTCAAAAAATTAAATTGGGAATGTGTAATGTCATGTGATATTGATACGGCAGTAAAAGAAACATATAAAGAAAATTATGGTTTGTTGCCTTTAGGTGATATTACTGAAATAGAACCAAAAAATATCCCTAATTATGATATATTATGTGCTGGATTTCCTTGTCAGCCATTTAGTCAATGCGGACAACACAAAGGGTTTGATGATAAAAGAGGAACATTATTCTTTAACATAATGAAATTTGTAGAATATCATAAACCAAAAATTATTATTCTTGAAAATGTGCAGGGATTATTAAATCACGATGGAGGTAAAACTTTTGATAGAATAAAAAATGATATTGAAACAGCAAACTATACGATTACATATAAAGTTATAAAGTGTTGTGATTATGGATTACCTCAAATGAGAAAACGCTTAATTATTGTAGGAATTAGAAATAATACTGAAATTGTTAAACATATTGATAAAGTGCTTAATTTTGATGAATATAAAAAAGAAACAACATTAACTGAACTTCTGGGTAAAAATTTTGAAAAAAAAACTGCTTATACTATTAGATGTGGAGGTAAAAATTCTCCTATTAATGATAAACATAATTGGGATGGATATATGGTTGATGGAAAAGAATACAGATTAACAAAAGAGGATTGTTTAAAAATACAAGGATTTAACGCTGATTTTAAATTATGTGGAAATAATAAAGATCAATGGAAACAATTAGGAAATACAATTCCAACTATATTTACTGAAATTATTGGATTAAATATTAATAAATATTTATAATTGATGTAATTCATCAATCAAATTTTCAAAATTTAATTTAAACAATCTATCGTCTTTCTTTTTGGGACGACAAGTAATTATTTTTCTTTTTGTATCTTCTCTAAATCTTTGGGTTGGTGGGTAATCGTCTGATATGGTTAATAATATATATAGAGTTGGCGCAAATGTATAACTCCAATCATCTTGCGTCCATCTTTCACGACAAGTAGTTTTACAACTAACAACTTTATAATCTGTTATTGATTTACCTACTTCAATATTTTCTCCAACTACAAAATCTATGATATGATAACATTTTCCTTTTTTTTCATTAAATCCAACAATTATTCCTGATTTATTAATAGTTACTTGTTTTTTATAAGATATATTATTTTTATCTAGTATTCCAACTAAAATTTCATTTTCAAGAAAATCTCCGTTTCCTTGAATTTTACTTTGATGTATTGATATTGATTTATTGTATAATTGTAATAATTCAACATCACTTAATAATGGTGCTATTTGTTTTAGTTCTTGAATTATTTTTAAATTTTTAGAAATTTTATTCTCTTCTATTCTTGATAATACATATTGATTATCAAATTTAATTGTAGGTTTAGTTTCCATTTAGTATAATATTATAATACTTACTTATTTGTGTAAGTATAATTCAATTTTTTTATAAATAAATTTTATAAAAAAATAACCAAATATATTATGACTATTCATAAGATAAAAGTAATATTTTTATATATTTTTTACTATATAAAATTCAACGTTTGAAATGTTAAAAGGTATAAAAAATATGTAAACTAATCAATAATGTCTTTTGCCTCTATGATATTACGGAATTCTTGTCCCGATAAATATTTATCAGTCAATAAATAGTCAATAACTACATGAAGCATATCAATATTTTGTTGTAATATTTGTTTTGCCTCCATGTATGCGCCATCAATCAACAAAAGCGCCTCCTTATCAAACAACTCCTTGGTGTTTTCCGAATATTTGTCTGATGAGCCAAAACTCCGACCCAAAAATGGATTCGCATCATTGTCAATATTTTCATTGTAAAAGGTTTCCAGGCGTGTTCCCATTCCAAAATTACCAATCATTCTCCGCGCAAGAGAATTCGCTTGTTTTAAATCTTGATTCGCTCCTAAAGAAACATAATCCTCGCCGTAAAAAATTCGTTCGGCGGCTTTTCCACCCATGGTAATCACGAGTCTTTTATAGAATAAATCCTTGGTATACAAACCACTGTCGGTAATATTTTGATATTCATTGAAAACTGTGTATCCACCTGCGCCATTATAGGTGCTTTCTATACTTACCTTTTTCAAATCAAAATATTCATTAAATGTATATGCCAAAAAAGCGTGACCTACCTCGTGAATGGCAATACGTCTTTTGGCAATATAATCACGTGTATCATTGTTTTTAATTAATCCGATAATCAATTTATCTAATGCGTTCATGATATCTATTTCATTGATGATAGTGTTACCCTTTCGCGCAGCATATATGGCTGCTTCATTCATCAAATTTTTCAATTGAGCACCAGAAAAACCAGTGGTTAATTCAGCGACCAAATCAAGATTCACATCCTTTGAAAACACCTTGTTTTTTGTATGGACGTTTAATATTTGTCTTCTTGAATCACGATCTGGTAATGGAACAGTAATTAAACGGTCAAACCTACCAGGTCTTAATAACGCACTATCCAGGACATCTTTACGATTTGTCGCCGCAATCACCAGTATTCCTTCATTGTCGCCAAAACCATCCATTTCCGCAAGCAGCTGGTTCAATGTTTGTTCTCGCTCATCATTTGCCATATTAATTCCTGCGCCTCTTTGACGACCCACTGCGTCAATTTCATCAATGAAAATAATACATGGTTTATTTTTACGCGCGTTTTCAAATAACTTTCTTATTTTAGAAGCACCTACGCCTACAAAAACCTCCACAAATTCACTTGCTGTGATGGAAATGAAATTCGCGCCGGCTTCACTGGCGATTGCTTTTGCCAATAGAGTTTTTCCTGTTCCAGGTGGTCCTTCCAATAAAATACCTTTGGGGATTTCCGCTCCGGCGTTTTTATATAAAGTGGAATTTTTCAAATAACTAACTACCTCAGTACATTCTTGAAATATTTCTGGACTACCTGCGAAACTACTCAAGGAAATATTTGCCTTTTGAATCGTCGGAATATCTTTGTTTATATTTTTAGTCTCAAAAATACTGTTTAGCCCGTTGTTGGGCATTTGTTGTTGTTGAAAAAAACGAATCCCGTTTGATATTAGCGAAAATAAAAATAATCCAATGAATAAATTATTTGCGATTCCAAACAAATCGCCAGCATATTTTTGATACTGGTTCAACTCACTTGCTGGTTCTTGTAAAAATACGGTTTCTACATGTTTTTTGGTGGTTTCAGTTACAATATTATCCGTCACTACAGGTGTAATACGAGTAATTGAATAATCTTTGTATAATTCACCCGATTTTTCTTTTTGTTCAGCAATCACATTATCTAATTTTGGAAGAAAATAAACACCTTCTATTTCACCTGTATTGATTTTGTCCAATAAAGTGTTGTAATTATATTTCGTAATTAAATAATTTTTTTGTACGATTTGTCTTACGGTGTTTTCGTTTAAAGACATTTTTGTCATTCTTCCTGGCAATTGGTAAGCCCACATACACGCCGGAAATATTACTAGACTTAAAATTCTAAAAATATTCATATACTTTTTTATATGAATATTATTCTAAATTGTTTTTTTTAATTTTAATCAATTCATTGATTATTTACCATACGCCTTTTCTAATGCCAATAAATGTAGACCGCAACGTTTGAAAAAAGCGTCCAATTGTGCTGGGTCCGCACCAGTGACACTATCATCTGGAGCAAATGAAACATTGCCCTTTTTATACATAAGCATCACGGGTATTCCATTCACCATTTTTCGCTGTTTTAAATAGGCGTACAAATCAATACTGTCGTCAACATCAATATCGGCACAAATCACATTTGGTGGTGATGTTGCGAAAAATGCTTCTACAATATGGGCAATTGCTTTACATGGACCGCACCAGGTAGCACCGAGTTTCACAATGACCAGACCTGGATTTACCTTGAGTAAATTCATAAATTCGTCACGCGATTCAAATGAACTAATGATTTGTTTATTTAATCCATGACTCATGATTCTATATTATAATAAAAAAAAGAAATCTTTAAACCTGTTTTATGACTTATCTTTATCCACGAGGACCTCTTTCGCCACGGTACGTATAATTTTATTATAACTCTTCATTGCTTTTTCTTTATCGGTATCGCATAAACTCTGGTCAATGAGTTTGGTATACAAGTCGCTCTTTTTATGATTTGGATCTTTGTATTCCGGGTTGGCTTTCGCCCAAAGTGACATTTGCTTTACATTTTTATGTTCTATCGCCTTGATGGCTTTTATCATTTGCTGTTTATCATCGTCTTTATGCCAGGTATCATTGTTTTTAATATGAATCACTTCCCTCTTTAGATCACTACAGTGAATGGGTCGTTTGCTTATATCTAATTTGTTTAATCCATTCACTAAAATATTACTAATCCCCCCGCAATACCCGAGGGGTCCAAAATTTTCAAAGTCGGTTAAACTTAATATTAACGATTCCAAGAAATCACTTAGATTCAATGCGTCTTTACATGTTTCGTTCAAAAAGACATTCAAATTGAATTTGTTATTATTTTGGGTGATGTTGTTGTTATTTGTAATATTTGTGGAGACCCCCATTTCTAAAATCTTTTTCTGTTGTTCAATAATGAGTTCCTTAAGTTCCTTGTTTTCTTTAAGCTGTTCTTGGAATAAATTAATTAACATGTCCATTTGAGTTGTATTTTCTGTAGTTGATTCATTTTCGTTTTCTAATTTTTCCTCGTTATTAGTATTCACATTATGTTCTAAACATATTTTTTTATGCTTACATAATGATGATAAATGTTTGTATAATTTTCCACATTCACACGCGTATGTTTTATTTTCGGCATTTTTGGCATTTTTTATATTAGCATTGTTAGCATTTGTGAGCATACTATGTTTTTTGGTGTCAATATGTTTTTGATAATTACTATATTTAAAGCATTTAAAGTCACACTTTTCACAGAAAAAATATTCGGCATTTTTGGCATTTTTATTAGCCTCCATTAGTCTAATATAGACTAATAAAAAAATGCCTAAACCCTTTCCAGATTAAAATATATTTTATGCTCACAAACTTATCATGTCAAATATTTTTATATAAAAAATCCAACAGAGCGTTATGCTATAAAACGTTCAAAAAACGCTGTTTTTCAAGAGAATACCTGGGATTTTCAAAAATGGACATACCAAAAATGTCCATTTTTTGTTTTTCCATTTACTTTTGTTTGAAAATCAGAATTTTTATAATACAGACTCTTCGGAAAATTATTCAAAACCAAACTATTTTGAATAATTATTTATCCACGAGGACCTCTTTCGCAACAGTACGTATAATTTTATTGTAACTCTTCATTGCTTTTTCTTTATCGGTATCGCACAAGCTCTGGTCAATCAGTTTGGTATACAAGTCGCTCTTTTTATGATTTGGATCTTTGTATTCCGGGTTGGCTTTCGCCCAAAGTGACATTTGCTTTACATTTTTATGCTCTATCGCCTTGATGGCTTTTATCATTTGCTGTTTATCATCGTCTTTATGCCAGGTATCATTGTTTTTAATATGAATCACCTCCCTCTTTAAATCACTACAGTGAATGGGTCGTTTGCTGATATCTAATTTGTTTAATCCATTCACTAAAATATTACTAATCCCACCGCAATACCCGAGGGGTCCAAAATTTTCAAAGTCGGTTAAACTTAAGATTAACGATTCCAGGAAATCACTTAGATTTAACGCATCTTTACAGGTCTCATTCAAGAAAACGTTCAAGTTGAATTTGTTATTCGTATTATTTTGGGTTATATTGTTGTTTGTAATATTTGTGGAGACCCCCATTTCTAAAATCTTTTTTTGTTGTTCAATAATCAGTTCCTTTAATTCCTTGTTTTCTTTAAGCTGTTCTTGGAATAAATTAATTAGTACATCCATTTGAGCTGTGTTTTCTTTTTTAACAAGTTCATCATCATTATCGCTATTATGGTCGTTACCATTCTCGTGATCATCGTATTCATCATTTATAACCATTTGAATATTTTCATTTTTAAAAGTGCATTTCTTTTTATGTCTCCATAATCCAGACCTATCATGATACATTTTATTACAAATATCGCATATATGCTCTTGTCCCTTTTTATCCGTTTTTGTTGCCATTTTGTTGCCGTCCACATGCTTACTAGTATTTAAATGACGATTAAAATGTGATTTCTGTGACGTTTTATAGTCACACAAATAGCAGTAAAAATATGTCGTCCCTTTTATCCCAAATTCTGTTGACATTTGTTGCTTAATATAGCAACAGAAAAGGTTCTAAACCCTTTTGCTTAAAAAACATAAAAATTATGCTCACAAAATTATGCTCTCGCACATTTTTCTGTTAAAAACCCAGGAGAGCTTTATGCTGTAAATGACCCTAAAAAACAGCATTTTTAACATGAATCCCCCTGATTTTCAAAAATGGACATACCAAAAATGTCCATTTTTAGTTTTTCCAATTACTTTTGTTTGAAAATTAGAATTTTTAGAATCCAGATTCTTCGGAAAATACTAAAATATTTATATTTTTTATTTTAATTTACTCCGAAGATATTTTATTGCATATATTTGTCTTTGAATTCTTGTGCAGTCATGATTGGTATGTTGTTTTCTTGGGCAAATTTGGTTTTATTAGATACATCATCGTGTGATTTTACAATGAGCGCAAAAGTATCTTTTTTGATATTGTCTTCTAAGGTTCCACCAACGGTTTTCAAATATTCAATAATATCTTTATCCCTTATTTTGGTCATAACTATTTTTTTACCAGACATTGGTCCCGTTGAAGTAGCGGGTTTCACTGGAACGATAACTACGTTAGACGCGTTTAGTTTTCCCTCCAATACACATTCCTTTAAAAACCCAATGAACGGTGGTATATTCGCGACAAAACTTTTAGCGTTTTCAATACCAATACCATTCACTGTTTGTAACATGGTGATTTTTTCTGCGCTAGGTTCGCAAGTAGTTAATATATTTGGATATTTATCCAGAATAGGTCGTATTTTCCGTTCTCCTAACCCTCTACCTAGCAAATTAGATGCCACCATGATATCCAACAATGACGCACCAGCGATCTTTTCTTGAATACCAGTAAAAACCTTTTCAATCATTTTATCTTTGAACCCTTCAACCAGGGCAAAATCCGTTTTCTTCATTTTCAATATTTTTGGTACACTGTCAAATCCAGCATTCATTATTCGCTTTACATTACCGCTGGATAACCCATCTACTTTTAAACTCACGAAAAACGCGGTTATATTTTTTTCACGGACCGTAATGTCGTCTTCCATATTTTCCAAAACAATATCAACGCATGTAGATGTCCATGTATAAGGCACATCCGGCATCTTCGCTTTTTCCGCAGGGATAGTAACGCTTTTAATATAAGGAATCACGTCACCACTGCGAATGATTTCTATAATGGCACCAATACCAATCCCATTTTCTTGAATAAACTTACCATTGAAACCGGTAGCGTATTCTATGGTAACCCCACCAAGTTTCACTGGTTCAATACGCACGCGCGGTTTTAAATACCCGTCTTTACTTGCCGACCAAAGAACATCCACCACTTTTGCTTCAGCGATTTGTTCGGTCAATACCATTTTAAACGCAAAGGCATAATCAGGATTTCCCGTTTTGCGCTGATATATTTTATTATCTGATACAATAACGCCATCTATTTCGTATTCGTAGGTTTTGCGCCAGTATTGTAATAATTCAGACAATGTGTCATTGGATAGCTCGTAAAACAATTTGTTACACACGACTTCATGTTTTAATACTTTCAATACAACTAATTGTTGAGATGGCGCCATGGGTGGACTGATGACTTCATACGTTACAAAGTGTAAATCTTTTGCTTTGGCATCTACATTTTTTGAATTAATAATCCCTGAGACTAAATTACGAGGATTCGCAAATTCGGTCTTGTATTTCTCGTCAAATACCTTTTTCGGTATAATAAATTCACCTCTTACCACAATATTGGGTTCTTTGGGTAGATTAAATACAGGCAATAAATGACTGATATCTTGCCCGACTTTTCCATCACCACGAGTATACAATTTGGGAACACCTCCTTCGGTTGAATATAGACCACTCACCCCGTCTAATTTACAGGATAACATATATGGACCCTCATATTTTGCGCACCAATTTACTAGCGCATTTGAGTCGGGTTTGATTTTATCCATAGATGGCATTTCGTACGGTAATGTAACCTTGTTTTTTCCACTAGAAGGCGCACCGATTTGTTTTAATACTTTATTTTGGGGGAATTTGAGCTCAATATATTCCTTGATAATATCATATTGGTTATCGGTTAATAAAACTGTCGTGCCGTTGTAATAATGGTCGTTCGCAACAAGAATTATCTTGGATAATTGGGTTTCACTGAGTGAATCCAAATAAGAAATACCTTTTGTTTTAAATTGTTCAATTTCAGGGTATTCCCTGGTAACAGGTGTTTTTTTCATAAACGTAGACATGTATGGTTTGTAATTAAATATATCACATAGTATTTAATCAATTTTATTAAATATTAAATATTATATATTATACGCGTTTCTTGGATTTTCTGTTTTTTCTAGATTTTTTGCTTTTATTGGATTTTTTGCCTTTTCTAGATTTTTTACCACCGGTTCGTGGGTTTGGGTTTATTCTTTCTAATTCAAGTCTTTTTTCGTTATACAAACGTAAAACATCCGAAAATATAGTTTTTTGTTCATCTGTAAAAATATGATCATCGTCCTCAAGTAATGTTTCAAACAATTTGATTGCTTGATATATAATTGTATATTGTTGTAGTAATTGTTCTCTCGTAAAATTCTGTATATTTATTAAATTGTGATTCGCATAATTTATAAATGTTTGGGGTAATTGTTCAGTTATTATTCTATTATCTATATCATAGATAATTCTGTAATTTATTTTGATATATTCCATCTCGTTTATAAAATTATTCAAAATCTCTTCTTGACTAGACATATATATAATTTATTATATTATTTTTAGAATTATAAAAAAATAAATATAAAAATATCTTAGTAGTATAATAAATATGAATCTATTTATTTTTCTACTATTGTTAAATGTAACCAAAATTGAAACCTTTTTGTTTCGTGCGCCAAAACCAGAAACCGTAACAAAAATAGTAAAACGCCTTGTAGATACAAAGTTTGGTTTTAAAAGAAAACAACAAATAACACAACCATATGTGCCTCTTTCGGATATACAACCAGTGAATATAACAAACCACAACGAACTAACGGTAGAAGAAAGATATAACTTAAATTGGTATGTGATTGGAAAAACATCATCATTTAGAAACAATCATTTATATAAAATTCAAGTTTGGGGCGAAGACTACCTGGTATGGAGAAAAAATAAGACGTATTACGCCATGGATGATTCGTGTAGTCATCGTGGCGCTTCTTTATCACAGGGTAAAATCAAAAATAACAATATCGTATGTCCATATCACGGTTATGAGTTCAATTCCACGGGTGTCTTAGTAAAAGTTCCGGGATTGAATTTTACCAATACTGCTTGTCAAAATCAACGGACATATAATGTCATTGAACAAGACGGTTGGGTCTATTTGAATACAATCAGTAAAAATTTATATGAACCAAAAGAAATTCGTATATATCGTGAACCAGAAATATATTCAGGCAGTTTTAGTCAAGTATTGTTGAATTTTGATTTCAATGCTTTTGGGCGGATTATAAGCGAAAATTCCCTGGATGTGATGCATATTGGATTTGTTCATACTTTTGGAAATCAGAAAAATCCTAGTCCAACCAAAGAGGTGCCTCCGTATGCCTTAAAAGATTATCCGTTTCATTACAAGACCGAATACGAATATAATTCGGGTTCAGAGTCCATGGCAAAACAAGTGTTTATGGTAGATAAATTGAAAATAGAGAATGAATTTATATTACCACACACTACTGTGGCGCGAGTATTATTCGGCGATTATATTAGCACAGTAATTACCAGCACACTTCCCTTGAATAATACTCATTCTAAATTATTTGTAAAGACGTATCGTAATTTTTGGAATACCAATGATACCAGTTATTTGGGCAATTATTACAATAATATGGGAGATTTCATTACCGAATATACCATGATAAAAACCGTGTTACAAGATAAAGCCATTGTTGAAAATATAAAACATATTGATGGAAAGTTCAATATGAAATACGATAAATTACAAAATGTCTATAAAACATTATACAAGAGATTTGTTTACAACCAAACCCTCATTTTGTAGAACTTTTGAAACCACATTTTTCAGTTCCTCTATTTCTATTTCTGGAAGTTCCACATGGGATTCCCAGAAATACTTTGAATACGCCCAAATAAATTCGCAATCATTTTTATACCAATGCGAATAATTTTCTTTCAACTCCTTGTATAATTTTTCCGGTAAAAATCCAAGACTTTGGGTCGGTAAAACATAACATAATTGGACCAATGGTGAGACTGGTTTATACGTGTTTTCCTTGATGAATTCCGTCTCAAAATAAGGCACGTATTTAATCAAGTCTTCCAATAAAGGCGGATAATTGTATTTATAACACCAATTCCAATTTGGACAACCGTCCGTATAATATTTCATGGTCCATTCTAATCCTTCCAAATAATTTGTCGCAATTTGTTTTCTTCGTTCATCATCAATATCCACTTTAAAGAGCGCCTTGTAATAACGATTTTGCCAACCCTTTTTGTAAGGATTCACGTATTTCTCTAATTCGCGCTCATACGTAGGAATCGCATCAAATTTCGCATATCTTTGTTCTGGTGTATCATCAGGATAATGTTTTTTCTCTAACTTATCGCGTAATTTCATTTCATTTTGTATGTATTCTTCCTCGCGTTCTGCCAAAAATGCGACTAATTTACGTACAAGCTTCCATTGAATATTTTTACCATCAGTTAAATAATCATTTTCAGAAATGGTCGCCTTATACGCATTGAGTAATTTATCAATTCCACCGGTACGAATGTTTAATGCCGGAAAATGTGGCATAAAATCGTTTCCAAGAAAAAAACAGAGGAAAATATAATCGTATATCCGGTTTTTCTGTTGGTCGTTTACAAATTCTTTTCCATGATTCATATCCATTGTAATAATACGGGTCAGTTCAGGAATATCCATGAAATAACTTTCATTTGGTTCAAGTGAATTATCAATACTCTTGATAAATTCCGGTGTTTCTCTATACAAGTATATTTGAGGGCTAATGGGTAAATGATTCACTGAAAGCATAATCAAGTCGGCATCTAGACCATATATAACAGTGGATTTATCAAAATGTTCATTTACGTTACAGCGAATATAATGAAAAATTTTGTGTTCTCCTTCGCCACATTCATTACTCGTAGAAACAATCAATCTTTCAACACCATATTTGGATGGTTGAGTAAAATGTTTCATAATAAAATCATTCAATTCTTTCATAAAAATAGTTCCAGGGGTAATTGCCGTAGTATTCCAAACATCTGGTTTTGAATTCTTGAATATAGTTTTGGAAACCTCGTTTTGATACCATGATTTATAACGTCTTGTGCGCTGTTGTTCTAATTTGGCAACTGGTGCGACACCATCAAAGGCAATCATAATATTTTGAGTTGGCTGAATGGTAGAAATATATTCTTCTATTTTTGATATCACCTGGCTTGAAATCATTTTCGTGGTGACATCATTTACTTTTATGGTAGAAAAATCAATATTACGCACGGCGTCATAAATAATAGAGTTACAATCCAGATATAAATTGTGTATATTCATTTTATTCTTTATGTATTTTTGAATAATATGAATGTGATTTTTGACAATGTAAGAAAAATAATTTGGTATTCCCATGGTGTAATAATTGTATATACTATATACTATAGTAATCTATTTAAGTGATAAATTTAAATGTTTTAACTGCGCAAATATAATGTATAAACAAATATATATAGTGTATAAATGAAAAAGAATCAATCAAAAAATATAAATCCCAAACATAAAACGGATATTTTGGGGATTATTGAAAAAAAAGTACAAAGTTTTAGAGAAATTACACAAAAAACAATATTACATGTTCAAAAAAACAAAACATTTGATATTTTAGGAATAAGCGAGGTGAATAATTGTATAAATTCTTTAAGTAGTTTAAACGATAAAATAAATAGTTTTGTAGAAAAAATAAATAGTATAGAAACGGAAGAAGTGATTACGAATTTACAAAATATAAATAATGATTTGTCTTCTATCTTGAAAAATTACGGAACAGAAACATTGGAGGATTTATTATTGATTTGTTTTGGAAATACGACGACGAGCGACGCGGATATTCACAAGTATGATTTATTGAAAAAATATTTTCATCCTACTGGGTATAAAATAATAAACAACAAGAGTGAAAAGAGTGGAAACGAGTCGTCTACGACAACGGCTTCTAAGAAAAACAATGTAAATTATATTGATGAGACCTTTGATAATAACAAACATTTAGATTGTTTGGATTTGAGTTTACAATATAAACAGTTTCATATGAAGGTATATGGAATCAAAGTATATATAATGAATAGCGAAATTAATAAAAGTTTAATTCTATATGGTTATTTAGATGATGTGAATATCAAATTCATGAGTAACAAATATATAAATGTAAAGATCAAAAACATTAAAGACAATGCTCCCAAAGATGAAGTGTTTGATTTAGAAAAATCATGTTTTGCGAGTATGATACATTCTCTCACTTTGAAAGATTTATTAATTCATGAACATCAAGAAATTTACAATAAATACATTGGATATAATACAAATATCAAGAGTTTGAAACAAAAAACATTATTACAAATGGTGAAGGATTTTGTAAATAGTGATTTATATTCCAAACGAAATGTATTGATACAATTTTTGGTGAATTCTTATAATAATTATGAAAATAAATACAATTCTTATTTATTGTATGATTTATTATCGAATGATTCTAATAATAGTATCGATACACAAGAGCAAATTATATTATTTGACAGTTTTCCTTGGTCAATTAAAGATTCTTTTCGGGAAGCTATGAAAAAGACGATACAATATACGAATGATTTGTCAAATTTTGATATTAATAAAATACCATTAGAACAACAAATATGTTTGTTAAAAGCGAGCGAAGTTGTGAAAGAAAAGGCAATGATAAAGTTGAAAGAAATAAAATCCAAGTCGGAGGACTCGGGGTCCAAGGCGCGTCAATATTTGGATGGATTATTGAAAGTGCCTTTTAATGTTTATAAAAAAGAGCCAATTATGTATTTAATGGATCAGATTAAACAAGAATTTACCATAATTACCCAATACGGTAATATATTACACGAGTATGAAATACCTGTAAGGGAAACATACACGAGTATAGAAATTAAAAAGTATACTTTAAAACTGAAAGAAAAATTAATGGATGCTCTTGAAAATTATGAAAAAATCAAAAAGAAGTTAAACACCATGGACAAAACGTCTCTCATTAACTTTATTATCAAAGTGAATAAATGTATAAATGTAAACAATTTACCTATGGAAAAAATCAAGTATATAAATAAGAAAAAGGAAGAATTAAAAGATTGTATATGCGAATTTTTTGATACTTATATCCAAGATTATTCGCAAATAATCAATGAATTCGTTTTGAGCGAAATACTTGAGGCAAATAACACGATTCTAAAAAAGATTAAAGACATTGAAAGTTTATTTCAAAAAATAAACGGATACATATGTGAGGTAAAGAATATATTAAATTCATCTGTTCATGGACATGAAAAGGCGAAAAAACAGGTAGAGCGTATTATAGGTCAGTGGATAAATGGTGAACAGCAAGGTTATTGTTTTGGGTTCGAAGGTCCTCCGGGTTTGGGTAAAACCACTCTGGCGAAATATGGTTTATCCAATTGTTTGAAAGACGACGCTGGGGTTAGTCGTCCATTCGCTATGATACAAATGGGTGGTGATTCTAATGGTAGCACTTTACATGGTCACAATTATACTTATGTTGGTTCTACATGGGGTGGTATTGTTCAAATATTGATGGATAAAAAGTGTATGAACCCTATTATTTTTATTGACGAATTAGATAAGATATCTAAGACTGAGCATGGTAAGGAAATCGTCGGTATTTTAACGCATTTGTTGGACTCAACCCAAAACGATTGTTTCCAGGACAAGTATTTCAGCGGGATAGATTTGGATTTATCCAAGGCGCTTTTTATATTGTCTTATAATGATGTTGACGCGATTGATAAAATATTGTTGGACCGTATTCATCGTATTAAATTTACGAGTTTGTCACTAGAAGACAAGTTGGTTATTTGTAATACTTATATGTTGCCCGAAGTATATAAAAAAATGGGATTGGTAGATATGATAAAGATAAGCGACGACGTGTTGAAATTTATTATAGAGAATTATACATGTGAGGCTGGTGTGCGTAAATTAAAAGAGATTTTATTTGAAATGGTGGGAGAGATCAATTTGGATGTATTGAAAAACTCACAGATTGACTATGATTTTCCAATAATTATAACAATTGAAGACATAAAAACAAAATATTTTAAAGACAAAAGAGAGAACACGTATAAGAAGATTCATGATAAAAGTGAGGTGGGGATTATTAATTGTTTGTGGGCAAATAACATGGGAATGGGTGGAATATTACCAACCAATGTCAAGTTTTTCCCAGCAGGTAAGTATTTGGATTTGAAATTAACCGGATTGTTGGACGAAATGATGAAAGAATCTATGCATATTGCGCTTACTCTGGCATATAATTTAACACCAGATGATAAAAAAACACAGCTAAGAGAGAAATACGATGGCGAACACAAATACGGATTACACATACACAGTGGAGACGGGTCAATCAATAAGAGTGGTACTAGCGCCGGTATTGCCATTACGATTTGTTTGTATAGTATGTTGAACAATATAAAAATCAAAAACACTTTTGGTGTTACTGGTGAGGCGAATTTGGATGGAAGTGTTAACGAAATTGGTGCGTTGAATTATAAATTTATTGGTGGTATTAAGGCTGGAATTACCTCCTTTATATTTCCCAAAGAAAACATGAAAGATTACGAGGATTTTATGGAAAAATACAAGGATACTGATTTGATTAAAGGCATTCATTTTTATCCGATCAGTCACATTAATGAAGCATTTGAATTGATTTTAGAGAGATAATTTATAGAAATAAAATTATTTTATATAACTAGTTATATGAACAACACCCAGGGTTTAGCACCAGTTGTTGATAATCATATACCGAATAATGGTTATGTGTTTGACCCTTATTATTTTGACAGTATCGATAAATATTTGCTTTTTTTTAGAGCATACGATATAAATATTGACAGATTGAATTATTTACTTAATGATGACAATCAATTTCGTTATGTTAGATTACTATTAAATCCACAATTTGATATAGAGCTAGATGGTAATATAAATGAAAACAGTCGTGTATATATTGTTGGAGTTAGTGGTAAAGCGCGAAGGCTTTTGCTTGATATGCGTAGACGTGATCCTGAAAATTCACATCCAGAGCATTCATTTTATATATACACAGACACCTATACAGATAATGACACTGATATTGATAATATTAATCATACTGACGGTGAACGTATGATTGAAATAGGAAAGTTTATTGTTCCTGGGACTGATTCTCAGGATGACCGTGTTACTTCAAATGAAAACGGAGAACTACCGATTCAAGGCATGAAGTTTAGACTTGTTCAATTTCTTTATAAATCAATACAACAGAATGGTGGAAAAACAAGACACCGACAACGCAAAACTAACCGGAATGAAGGTAAAAAAAGACAAACACACAAAAATAAGAGGAACTGAAAATAATAATTTTAACTATATTAAATAGAAAATACAAAATAATATAGTTAAAATATGAGCATAAAAGATTTACATGTATATGATTGGAAAATTAAAAAATACAAAGAAATGATAATAAGAGACGGATTTTATATTCCGTTTTTATACGTATTTTTATACTTGGTAGTAAAAGACTTTTATTTATCAACTATTATTATTCAAAAATTACATGTGGTCAATTATTATTATCATTATGAACATTTATACCATTTTGTTCCACATCCTTATAATTGGCTAAAACAATTTACACGATTTACGGATACAGGACGTTTCGTATCTTTTTTGTATTATTTTTACCCTCAAATGTTTCCACTTGCTCATAATGTTCATTTCATGATTACTTTTGCTTATTGGATTGGGAAATTATTTTTAGGAGTTGATGACCTAGATCAAAAGAATAGAGAAATATATCTTTATATTTATGAACAGTGTTGGACTATAGTAAATCACGGAATAGTCTATTCCATAATAGTGTATCGTATGTTGACCGAAAATGAATGTAATGATTATTTCACCACAACTGATTTTTATTACACCGTATTATGGTTGTATGCATGGGGAATTTTTATTTATATTCCTTGGAGATGTTTGACAGGCGACCCAGTATATTCTATTTTAGCAAATGATACACCATTCAAAACACTACTCATGGCAGTTGTATTGATGAATAGTTGTGCCTACATATCAAATTATGTTGGTTATTTATTAACAAAATGTTAAAATAAAAATAAATGATTATAATATATATGTTTACAGAAAACGGAAATACCACAATTGATTTCAGTAATTTTTCTGAAAATCCATTAAATATTTTTTATTTTTTGGTATTTTACAGTCCATTGTTTATATCACTCTTCATATTTAGTTCTGGATTTGTTTATCAAAACTTTAAAGGAATTATTTATTTGTTTTTCTTAATTGTAGTTGTAGCAATGCGAGGTTTTTATTTAAAAAATTCAACACAGAGTGATGAATATAAATCGTGGGAAGCACAATTAAATCCAACATGTAATACAGGAAGATTTACGAAATATGGACATCCTGGATTAAATTTATTTGTAATAGCGTATTCATTTATGTATGTATGTCTTCCAATGATGATAAATAAAGATATTAATTATTTAGTTTTTGGAGTATTATTACTATGTTTAGGAGCGGACATTGGAGTTAGATATTTAAGGTTTAAGTGTTTAAAAGATATAAAACAAATATTGTCAAATATATCAACCGGCGCCTTATTTGGCACGTTGGTGGTGTTAACAATGTATTCTTTAAGTTTATCACAATATTTATTTTTTAATGAATTATCAAGTAATAATGAAATATGTAAAGCACAAAGTAAACAAAAATTTAAGTGTACTGTATCCAATAATGGTCAAGTAGTTGGAACTGTGATGAAATAATTTAGATATTTTGATAATAGATATTATATTATAAAAAGTTGGATATATTATTCATGAGCCACTTCCTAAAATCCTTCAAGATTAGTTTTCGTTGAAACGATTCTGCTAGTAATTTCATATTTCCTTTAGTGTGATATACGGAAACGAAGTTGTTGTATACAGCGATTACATTCATTTTTTCGTATTTATTTAATAATATTTGATTATACATTGGTTTTTTTTTCCTATAATTGACTACATTATGAAAAAAAAACATCATTTTTTTGAAATCATCCTTTGTTTTTACTCCGTTAAAGTTTATTTTTGATAGAAACGAAGCAGCATGTTGAGAACATTCCGGGCACGGTAGATTTGTTGAAATCCTCTTAATATGTGCGAATAATTGTGGAGCAATAATAGTATATGTATCCTCATGTAATTTTTCTACTAATGTATGGAATAATGTCCATATTGGTGGTCCCCATGTTTCTGGTGACATAATATAAATAAAAAAGATAATAAATATAAAGACTAAATGCAAAATAAATATAATGCCAAAATATTTAATAGAAGGGAATATTAATTTTTATGATGAATTATACAAATCATTGGATAGTACTAATGATGAATTTAAAACGAATTACCCCACACCATCAGCTGTAGATAATAAAAATAATTATTGCTTAATTACTCAAAAACCACTCACGGATAATTATGTGGAGTTGGAATGTAAACACAAGTTCAATTATAACGCGATATTTCATGATGTTTTGAATCATAAAAAAAAGTTTAATACTCTAGAAAGGAGAACATTAAAATTAACAGAATTGAGATGTCCATATTGTAGAAACATACAACGAACATTATTGCCTCATGTTGAAGGGTTTCCAAAAGTTCACGGTATCAATCATATTGACGAGGAAAATATAAATGGACAATATTTTAGAATGGGTTATTCAAAAGGAAAGTGTTGTTATAAGGATGAACAATGTGAAAAGTGTGATAATATGCTAGTAAAAATGATGATGACTGATAATAAATCATATTGCTATACTCATTATTCACAAGTCATTCATAAGATGATTAAAGAAAAACAGGAAAAAATAAAGGAGGAAAAGATGAAGAAAAAGATGGCGGCTCTCCAGAAAAAACAGGAGGAGAAAGAGAAAAAACAACAGGCGAAAAATGCGGAAAAACAAAAGAAACTGGAGGAAAAACTTGCGCTTGGTACTTGTATGACTATAATAAAAAGTGGTATAAATAAAGGAAAAGCATGTGGTTGTCAAGTGATTCCTAACAGTAATGGATTATGTAGTCGTCATTATAAGTTGTCATTACCTAAAAATAATACAGAACCGACAACAAATATAATAACTCCATAAAAAATATAAACACTATTTGTTTGTAAAATATATTCTATATTATAATAATATGAATATATTCTGTTTATTGACTTTATTATGTTTTACAAATGTAGTCTCAACATCAAGTTACTTGTATATGAAAAAAAATATGAGTGATAAATTTTCATTTTTATATAAATTTACGCATTTGTATAAACCCCATCCAATAATAAAGAATGAGAATCATTATTTGAATATTTTACAAGAAAAAAATCCTCAACATATTTTTTTATCCAAAATAAAGAGTTATTTACGTTTGATACGTTACAAAAATATAATACCTACGCTTGGGTTGAGCTACACAGGTGCGTTTTTAGTAAATCCTAGTTTTTATACTATCATCACGAGTAAAAATCTTTTGATATCAACATTGATAATTATTGGAACCATGTCAAGTAGTATGATTATGAATGATTTGTTTGATATGAAAATTGATAAAATAAATAATCCAACGAGACCATTAATAACTGGAGAAGTTAGTGAAAAAGAAGCACATATATTAAACACCGCGATACTTCTGGGTGTGGAATTCTTGAATTTGCTTTGTTTGCCACGAAAATTTCAAAACATCATTCATCTTGTATTATTTTCATTGTTTATGTATACTCCAAAAATAAAAAAAATGACCTTTTTAAAAAATATATATTGCGCGTCAATCGTATCATTTTCCACTTATTTTTCGGCAATGGTATATTCGTCATCATTAAGCTCTCAGAGTATTCAAAATATACATTTGTTGAAATTATTTTCACAAACAATATTTTTTGGATCACTCTTTAATGAAATTTTATTGGATATTCGTGATCGTGAAGGTGATTATGTGAATGAAATAAAAACACTACCTGTAATATATGGTAATAGCAATGCTTTAATGGTGGCAAGTGGAATATTGAAAATGAATTTTATGTGGAACATGTATCGCATGACTGAATTGTTCGGATTACGTAATGTGTTATTTGTGCCATTTATTTTTTTACCAATGATGTATGGTGTAAAAAAAATAAGGAGTTATGATTATAAACAGGAAGTTGTAATCGAGACAACACATGTTGGTACCAAAAGTTTATTACTTGTCTTGTTATATTATTGTTTCATGGCAAAAAATGGTTAAACATTTTTTGTTTTTTATTTGTTCAATGGTTCATTTTATGCGACAAGTGCGAAATTTAAAACATCTCCATCATAATCATGATATACATTTGATTCAACCTTATATACATAATCAAAATTCATTTGTTTGCTTATATTTTCAATCTTTTTATTCAAATGTAACATTTTCTCTAATCGTTCCTGATTATCCATTGTTTCTTCGATTAATAAATCTGTATTCATTTCAAAATCTTTGCTTTCTTCATCAAATGAAGATCCTTTGATTGATAATCTCATTTTATTTGTTGCCATCATTAAATATAATACACGATTCATATATGCGAACAACGAATTCATTTTCATATAATAAATAACAAACATGAATAAGTTACCTATTAACATTGTGTCATCCACTGTAAATTTATGATAGGAATGAGTCGTTTTTTCCTTAATAAATACGAAAAACGAATATAATTCATTATGGTTTTGAATTTTATATTTTTCACAAAATACATTGAATTGATCATCTAAAACGCGTTGATCTATTTTATGGATAAATAAGCAGTTTATAAATTTATAATAAATATGTGATTGAATGTTGTTGATGATGAATTGCTGTGATTCTTCTTCTTCCATGAAAGCGCTAGATGTTTGTCCCATTTTGTAATGTATCTTTTGTGTTGTTTTTATATTATTCTTCCTTCATATAAAAAGTAAATCAATTTTATTTTATTGGTAAAAGAATATAAAATTATCACATAATATGATATAATGGAAACCAAAGAAGAATTAATTACAAATATTAAAGAGTGGATTAAAATAGATAATGAAATATTAAAACTTCAAACGGAAATTAAAGAACGTAAAAATAGGAAAAAGACTTTATCGGAAACATTAATGACTGTGATGAAAAAGAATGAAATTGATTGTTTTGATATTAATGGTGGTGCGTTGATTTATAAACAAAATAAAGTAAAGAAACCGATCAATTCAAAGACATTAATGTCTGTTTTACAAAATTATTATAAAAACGAGCCAAAACATGCGGAAGAATTAACCAAATATATATTGGATAATCGCGAAGAACAAATCAAGGAGACGATAAAACGTAAGATAGACAAGTAAATTTTATGAATCATCACCAAATCCTCCATATGCGTCTATTATATTTTTGGATTCTATAGAAAAATCATTTATTATTGTTATTATTTTGTAAAACATTTCATACATGTAATAAATATTATTGAAAAAATTCATACTATAATTATTATATAAATTATAGTATAGAAAATAATGGTGTAAAAATAAATTAGTTTATATCTAATAAATCAACATTTGATATTTGTTGATTTGTTTTATTTGTAAGTTGTTCAGTTAAATAATCTATAGTAAGTGTTTTTTTCTGTAAATTATGCTCTAGTTGTGCGATTATTTTTTGTTGATTTTCTATTATTTCTTTACTTTTTATCATTTCAATATAATAATTAGCTTTATTTTGATTTAAAACCAATAACCATTTTTGATGAATTTTTGTTTTTATGTGTGCTGAAAATTTAGATGAATTTTCATATGTTTTGTCTTTTCTTGAACCACATGGACAAAATAATCCATTTTTTATAAAAGGAATCATATCTATATAATTACCATTTTCATCTACACTTGGTGTATAAGTATCAGGTGTTAAAGTTATATCCATTTAATAATTAATATATAATATCTTTATGTATTTTGTATAAAAGATTTAAAAAAATAATGATTGACTATTATAAATGGAAGAACATAATGAAGAAGTGTTGGACGAATTATTGGGCGACCCTATGAAAAATTATTATAATTATTCGGCGAAATATTCTTTAAAGACCGATTTACGATTATATACAAATGATTACAAGATTGGGCATATATATGTATGCCCATATGTAGTCGTCACTAGCGGGAAACAGCCTTTTTTACAATTTTTATTGAATAAAAAAATATATACAAATCCATCTACCCAAAAGTTGGATACATATTTTCAATTTTATGAATTTTTTTATATGGATGGAATGGATATTATGATGACTTGTCAAAAGATGTTGAATGTTTTGTTTTTAAAACAAACGAATTTTGTAAACCATCATTTTGAATGTAACGGTTTTTTAAATGAAGAATGTAACATGTATATTTTTTTTGATTGTACACCATTAAATCAAGATTCAACTGTAACAAATGTAAATCATATGTGGTTGGCATTATCAAGTGAAATACTAGGCGAACGTAAAATATATGATACAGAGATACATGAAAATGTTACCACGTTTTTTGAAAATAATCCAGATTTTTTGTATTTGAAGGATATGTATGAGCATGATTATGAATTGCCTGTTACCGGATATAGCGGTTCAAGCAAAGTCAATACAGAATTTATGTCTGTTTTTGGACTAACCAAAACCCAACGTGAAACCTATATGGGTCCATATTATTATTTTACGAATTACGATAACGCATTAAAGGTTGCTTTATTTAATAAACGTGCGAATCCCAAATCACAAGGTGGTATTAATCGTTTTGCGGTTTTTAAAGGAAAAACAATAGATGATGTGGTAATACCAGATGAAACAGGTAGTTGGGCGAATGAATACGATAGTGTTTATATTAAATATTTGAATTTGGACGCGGTCGCATATGAAAAAAGACCGATTATACATAAGGAAATACTTGTTGTGAAAAATTATGAACAACAAGTTCCAATATCATATTATTTATTGGGTTAACTTTTTTTCCATATCATACGCCATTTTTTCATACGGATGTTCATAGAAATGCGAATTGTTAGGATAGAAAGTGACATCAGTTATATTACTTGAATCTGCCTTATATAATGCCATATAAGACTGATTGTTTGAATCATTGTAAATCCATTCATCTAAATCAGGGTTCGCACGAGCGTCATCAACGTCCCTACGACGCATTTTTTTATAAAAATGATGATATTGTGTATACTTATCAATGTCGGTCGGATACATTTTTTGATATACATGGATTTTTTCGTGAAGAATGAGTCTACATAATTCAGTATCGGTATAATTGTTCAATACATATTCAGGTAGAATAATGACATCGTATCTGGTATGAGGAAGACCACCCTCATACAATTTTCCGCTCACACACCCGAATTTCCATTGTGAGCCGCAAGCTTTTACACCATCAAACCATGGTTCATTTACTTTTTTCAAAATAGACTCTACATTAGATACACACCCGATAATTTTGTTTTTTTCATAAACATTAAAATCTCTGGTGCTTTGTTCAATTATAAAATGATAATCTTCGGCGGATGATATTTTCCGTATCGCAAGATCTTTTTTAGAAAATGATTTATAGTAATGGTCCGGGTCTTTCATTAAGAAATCTTGAAGTTGTTTTTTGTCAAGAAAAAGTATGTGATTGATTTGGTAGTAATTTATAATAAAATGAATAATGTAAATAACCAATGAAACAATAAGGAATAGTATAAGTAAATGATAAATTTTTTTAGATTTAAACATTGAGTGAATAATATATATATAAATTGCGATTTTTATTTCTTAAAATTATATATGAGTAGTAAAAATCAAGATTCAAAATGGGGTAGTCGTATAACTACCATCGGGTTTTCAATTATTATAGTTGGTTTATTAATAAATATAATTTTTCAAATCATAAAATATTTTGATATAGATATTAGCAGTATCATTGTATATATATCTTTCGGGATATTTATGGCGATATGTTATTTTGTATTACCTAAAGATATACCCATGGGTCTTGTTTTGCCTAAAACACAAATACAGTCTGCCTCTGATTTTTTATCACCAGGTCCTCCATCATAAGCAAGATGAACTGAATTCTAGAGGTACCTCAAAAATCAAGTAATTATATTGTATTATCGCCAGTGTTTTGTATTTCAATAATTTGTAATAAAGTAGATAATTCAATCTTGTCTTTTAAATTATCTATAATTTCACTCTCCATTGGTTCACGATTATTCAAATTATAAAACACTTTTTTAAATTCACTCACCACACTATGATTGTATTCATTCATTTTGTGTTTCATATTTTCTTTATTACTTTGGATCATGAGCAATTCTTGTGCCTTTTTATTGGTATTTTCTTCATTAAACCAATTGTTTCTAAATGTATCCGTAGACACTAAAACATCGCATATTTCTGGTTTTACGATTTTTACATAATTATCTGAATTTTGGAAATGGGTTTTGAAACTCTCCACAATTTTATCAGGAATCACTGGACTCGTTTCCATCAAACGATCAAATTCTTCTTTACACAATTTAATCATCTGTGTCACAGGAGTTCTTTCACTGGGGTGTTTTGCCAATTCTATTTTGACGTTACGATAGAACTTATCCCAGGCAATACCACTTACTCTGTGTGCCTCATTGAGCTGAGTTATTTTCAAAAACTGTTGTATAGTGGTAATAATTCCGGCTAAAATATTGAATCCACCAACAACCATGACATAATAACTTTGATATTCCAAAGGCACACGATCTTGTGCGAAATTGGCGGTTCCGGTTAATGTGGATATAATAATGACAGGTATAGTGTACCAAGCGTTTAACGTAGAATACAACATGTTTGCGCGTGAATGTAGCCAGCGGTAGCACATTGCCTTATCAGCCCATTCAATCAATATTGCCTCATGTTCTACAGTCCAAACCGCGTCGTTACCTAATGAAAGTATTGTATCGGTATTGTCTTTAATATTATCCATTGTATAATATTAAAATAAAATATATTTAACGAAATAAAAAATACGTAAAATAAAATATAATTTCATACTAATATATGGAGGATACTGAAGATAAATTAACTCAAATAAAAACCACGTTTATCAAAATAATAGAATTGAAAATGGAAAATGAAAAAAAGATTCATATACTTGATACAAAAATTGTGAAATTAAAGAGTATGTATAATGAATTTATTAAAAACAACAAGGAGACCTTATGTGTATTTGGGTTAGATTCCTTATATTTTCAAGGAAAACTAATCGATATTGAATATGATGATGTGAAACGGTTATTTACGGCAATTATTAATCGCATGTATTGCGAGTTTTTCAAATTGTATAAAATAATAGTGGATTACATAAAATCCAATATAAAAGATAAAAAATTGTTGGAACTGGTAAATATACATAATCAGTTTCCAGTGTATAAAGATTTGGAGCCGTTTAAGATTTATGATTTTGACGTAGTTCAAAGTATTCACGATGTAATTGTAGAATTGTTGTATGCTTTACATAATTATTTTACTATCAAAGAAAGAGAATTGGAAAAATACAAGGTAAAAAACAAGATTGGTTTTAATATAGATAATTTTGTAAATACAGTTTATTTTAACAATATCATGTTAAGAGAAAAAATAACGTTGTTTATAAATTATCTTGAATTTTTTCATAGATTGAATATAAAATACCTATCGCGTTATTATCACAAATTGGATATGATGGTGAATCAAATAAATAGTGATATTCGTTTTGAAGAAAAAAATGATGAAAATGCTACTTATGAAATCATTGATGTGAGAGAAATCAAAGAAAACCAGGTCATTCAAAATGATAAAAATAATTCAAACACGACGATTCATTTAGAAAAGTTTTTTGAAACTCCACACGATAATACAAACGAAATACCAAGTGATTTAATAAGTGAATTATCTGTAGAAACAATTATTACTGAAACTCAGTCGAAATCAAATAGTAATAATTTGAAAAAGAAAAAATACAAAGCGCGTAGAAAAAAGAGAGAACAAGAAGAACTTGAAAAAATTGAGAAGGAAAAAATGATTCAAGTTAATCATAATTCCGAATATAATTCAGAATTCACTGTTGACGGACAGGATAAACATATTCAAGTAGCGATCGAAGAATTACCCGTTGTCACTATACATGAAAATATAAATAGCGAATAAGTAAAATAAGTAAATATTATTTAGACCTTTAGACCTTTCAAGATTGTTCGTTTTCATTTTCATTTTCAATGATAAGAATAGGTTTTTTTGTATTTTTAACTTTTGTTTTTTTTTGATTTTCAATTGTTTCATCTTGTGAATCATGAATATTTTCGTTATTTACTGAATTGATAAAAGTTTCTTCTTCTAGGAGTTGTGGTTTAATAATATAATTTATAAATTTGTGTGATATTTTTTTATTATTTTCAATCTCTTTTTCTAATTGTTTAATGAGTGTATTATTATATTCACAATACTCAACAATTTCATTTTGATGTTCAAGTGATGGGATTGGGATTTTAATTGATTTGAATTCATCAATATCAATTGCTTTTTGTGCCGTTCCTCTTCCACATTTAAATACTTGTTCTTTGTTATTGTCTAAATAATACCATAAATATTCATTAATAATGCTTTCATTTTTAGATTTAATTGTAAATGCTTGACTATTCAAATAATACTTTTCATTCAATAACATCACACAATTATGCAAAGACATTCCTTCTCTACTTATTTTACAAGTTTTGCCTTCTCTTGAATATTCATTTGTGTAAAATGATGTAAATCCGCCTCCGCCTAAAACTGGATATTCTCCTGTTTCTACTTGTCCCTTAACAATTCTTTTACCATTATTCATTTCACAAACTTCTCCAAGTGTTTTAACCACATTATCGCCAAATATTTTTTGATTATTCAAACAAAACTCGTTCAATTGTTTCAATTCCGCAATTTTCTCATTACTTGTTTTGTTTGCCTTTTCGTATATGAAATCTAAATATTTTACGATTTCTTCTTGGCGTTCAAGTGATGGGATTGGGATTTTTATATCCATTAATTTTTTCATATCAATATTTCCATTATTAGTGCAATATTTTGCTAATCCTTGTATTTTATTTTGAATGGATTTTAAATAATAAGATAAATATTTAAAGTTGTCATTTGTTTTAGGTAATAATTGAAATACCGCTATATTTGCTGCACATTTTCCATTAACTACAAATACTTTTCCAATACCATAATTTTCGCTAATGGGTTTAGATGAACTTCCACCTGATTTAATGATAAGCAAATATTCTTTACCATCAAAATCAAATGTGTTATGTGTTCCACTTGGATTATTACAAGATGCTTTATAAAATGGATATTCTCCTGTATTTGTAATATCTTTTGAATTTGTTTTACCATTACCATTTAATTTAAATAATTCTCCAAGTGTTTTTACAACAATCCCTTCTTCATATTGTTCCTCTTCGGCTTCATCTTTCATGTATTCAGCATAATTAAGTGAATATGAATTGCTCACAATTTTCTCAATAGGAACTTCAACCAATAGATTTTTGACATCTTCATATGGGTTATAATCATAAAACTTGACTTTGGTTGTTTGATGTGTCTTTGAAAACTTATAATCTCTGCCTGTTTCTTTTTGGGTTTTTGATACTTTAATTTTTGTTTCTAAAACATCAGTTCCTTCTCTCTTTTTCACAAAGTAAAACACACACGTTTTTATAGAGGTGTATGTAAATATACCTGATGGTAAATATATAATTTCTTTTAAATCGCATGTTTTCATAAGATATTCTCTAATCGCAACTAATGTGGTGTTTATTTTTGAAAATAAATCTTGTCCGTCTGGTAATACCACGGCACACTTACCTCCAATTTTTAACATATAAATAATTGCTTGAATAAACAATGAAACCGCATTATCGGTCTTAATAGGAAGATATTCGCCTTTTAATGGACTTTGAAAATCATCATATTTTAATCCTTTAATTCCAAACGGTGGATTTGCTAGAATATTGTCAAACTTTTTAGTTATAGGATCACGAATACTATCACCTCTGTCTAGACCCTGAAACATATGACCTGATGAAATTAACATATTTGAAACCGCCAATTGATATGTATCAGGTTCTAATTCTTTACCATACAAACCTTCTGTTTTAATAAAATCCCAATCAGGTTCAATATTTTTAGAATTTGCTTGTTGTAAAATATATTGTAAATAGGTAATCAAGAAACCGCCGGTTCCCATTGTGGGGTCTCCGCAAGTCTCTATTTTTCCATCAGGGTGTATTTGTGGATTAATTAATCTTACCATCATTTTCTTGACTAGTGGTTGAGTAAAGAACTGTCCCAATACCTTACCTGTCATAATATCTTGAATAACTTCCTCATAGGCATTACCCAACACATCATACTCAGTATTAGATAAGTCTAGTGAGTTTAATTTATCAATAATTTTTTTATAAGTAGATTTGTGTTGAATATCAAATCCTTTTCCCTTCAAGAAAATATTCTTTGTAACAGGATTGTTTGAAAGAATAATATCCCACGCATATTTCATTAAATTCGGGATATCATCATCTCTTTCATTGGATAAATTAGTAAAACGAACTATTTCCAATAATCTTTTTTGATTTGCTTCAATAACATCATCTTCAAAATAAGAAGCAAAATCATACTCGTTACAATTATCAATATCAATTTCACCTCCAAAATGTGGTTCAAGTAACTTTAATATTAATAAATAGGACATGGTTCTTAACGCTTTCTCACCAGTTAAACCTTCATTATCCCTTAATATATTCAAACAATTTTTAAATACGCAAATAAGTGTATATTTATTATTCATTTTAATTTCTTTTGTTTGACTAATTTGTTGAATTTCAGTCAAGGTAATACAAGGTGATTTTTTATTTTGATGTCTAGTTAAATCATTTTTTTGGTTAAAAACCTTTTTACATAGATCGCACGAATATTGTTTTGGCATTTCCATATATACTTATATAAGATATTATTTCTTTAAGTATTTTTTACTTAATATAACAACAATCAATTTTTTTACTTAATTATAAAAAAAAGGATTTTTTACTTAATTATTATAATTTATTACAATTTATAAAATAAAATCTATTTTTTTTTTATTATTTGTCATGGTAATTATATCTCTCAAATCGTTGACATTATAGTATTCAACCCACAAATCATTTGGTGGAAATAGAGTGTCTATTTTACATAAGTTGTCACATGTTTTTGATAAATCTAAACAATGTTTTTTTATTTCAGGATACAATGATAAATATTCACTTACTTTATCTTTACAGGTTTCTAATTCGTAATATATTCGTCTAATACTTAAATATTCTATCCAGTTGGTAAATTGTCCCTTAAATACAATTTCTGGTTCTTTGGATAATCTATTATCTTTTTCACATAAATCGTAATAACTTTCCTTGCTTTTTATGTTTTTATCAGCAATTATTTTTCTTGCTTTTTCATATGTTGTAGCGAGTGATGTCCTTCTTATTGTTTTCAACCTTAATTTTTGGGTTAGTTCATCATCATATTCACCAAACTCATCTACCATTTCTCTTTCTTCCCTTTCTTTTGGTTTAGGTTTTTGTTTTTCAATATCAATTCTAAAGACCTTGATCTTTTGAGTGATTGTTTCATCTTCTAAACCCATTTGATAAATAACTTCTCTTACCTTTTTCAAATCAGGATTTTCATTATTTTCTAAACAGTCATCTCTATTCAAAATTGGTAAAATGATTTTTGATATTTTATTCGGGTCTTTTTGATTTTTTCTACCGGATCTTAATACGGATTGAAGTATACGAATACTTGATGACATATTTTCAGCAAATACAACACCATCCAATAATGGAAAATCCCATCCTTCACTTAAACAATATACACAAGTAATTATTCCAAACTTTGCCTTTTCAAAATTATGAATTATTTCCTTTTGGGCGTTTGATTTCATTTCGCTATGGTAATTTGAATAATATAAATCAGGTATATCAAAATAATTGTCATCTAACAGCAGTTTTATATATTGAATTAACTTCAACGAATTACCCATGTTGTTTGAATATATCAATAAATGATGTGAATGGTTAATATTAATGCTTAATAATGAAGCATAAGCACTCAAAAACAACCTTTTATCATTTTCTTCTGTAATATTAAATTGTTCTAAATGTTGTTCCAATTTCTCTTCATTTGTTTCTAATGTTTCAATATCATAGTCACAAATAATATTTTCATTAATTGCCCACAACAAGCATTTTCTATCTATGATTTCTCCAAAATAATCAACATTATCATTTGATACAATCATATCATCCACTCTTGCGTTTTCTTTATTTTCCAATAATTTTAATGTCGCAGTTAGTGATAATTGTTTATTTGATTTTATTTTTAACATATTTATATATGTTTTTCTTTCTTCTTCATTGATATTATTCGATGTTAAATGATGACATTCGTCATTAATTTTCATACCAAATACAAACCCGGTATGTTGTGTCGCAGCATATACTTTATGCGCCGATGAATAGGTGGTAATCACAATACATTTTTCTTGATTATTATCTAAAAATTTTATTATAGTTTCAATACCTACGCCACCCGATACAGTCAAATATGTAACATTTTGAAACAACGCACTAATAACTCGTTCCCATTGTTCCAATAGTAATTTATTAGGAACACCAATAAGAATCGTATCTGAGTTGAGTTTTTTTGTAATCCATAATGAAATTAGAGTTTTTCCTACACCGCACATCAATACAAGTATACCTTTATCATGTTGTTGAAAATATGCGAGCGACTTTTCAATAATAATAGTTTGGTAGCTTCTTGGTACGTAGGGAACACATTGTCCATTTGTTTTTTTAGAATTTAATAATTGAATTAAAGATGGAATGTTTATTTTTTTTATAGTTTTTCTTACTCTGTTGCGTCTTACCAATTCACTGATTTCTGTTTTGGATAATTTTCTATACTTGATACCGAGTGTGATTAGATAAGGTTCAATAAGAGTAATAATTTTTTTATTGTAAAATTCAGTTCCGGCATCATATTTAACATTTAATTCCTGAAACTCATTTTGTAATAAGCGTTCAATATGTTTTGCGTTAGGAACCTCAAACACTTGTTCAAAATATCCTCGTTTAATCTCACCAGTCGCATACTGTGTATCCCTTTCAGGAATATTATTTGCTTTACCCATTTTACACGCATCATCAACATCATAGGATGGATGATTTCTAATATAAATATATTCGTTCGTTTGGTTCATTTTATGAAGTTTGTATAAGTTGTATATTTATTAATTTATTAAAACAAATTCAATTTTTTTCAGGTCTTTAAGTTGTTTTGATATATATTTAAAAATTGATTTAAATATATTTTAATATCATTATTAGTAAGATTTAAAGATGGAAAAACGTATTAATAAAAAGTTTGAAAATTATATTACAACATTAAAAGAAAATATTCGTGAAAAGTCAATTGAACTTGGCATGAATGATGAAAAAATGAATGAACTCATTCAATATATTTACAATTATCAGCGCATGACTTTGAATAAGGATGATTTTATGAAACGAAAACGTGTCAAAAATGTAGTCCCTTATTTTGAACGATGTTGTGCCAAACGGGCTAACGGGGAACAATGTACCCGACGAAAAAAGGAGGAATGTGAATATTGTGGAACCCACATGAAAGGCACTCCACACGGATTAGTAGAGGACGAAGAAAACAAACAGACCATGCAGAAAATAGAATTATGGGCGCAGGAAATTATGGGTATTGTTTATTATTTAGACAAGTTTGGTAATGTATACCAAGCCGAAGATATTGTGAATAACAAGGTAAATCCAAAGGTTATTTCAAAATACACGAAAACAAAAATGGAAAACGGTGAAGACGTCTATACTATATTATGGAATACCAGTGATTTATAAATTCGGTTATTCTTTGAAATATTTATTCGTCTATAAATTAATATGGATGAAATTAGTAAAAAAATACTAAACGATATTGGTATTTTTTTCAATGAAAATAGTGAAATACTTATTGAGCGAGAGGTATTACTGAGTCAGGAGAAATATGAAAGCGTTGAAAAATATGTAAAAGAACTGAAATACCATTTGAGTTCTTCTTGTTTGACCAGCCTACAAAAAAATGCGACAGATAACCAGAGGTGGCCTTTATTGAATTTAGTCAGGCAAATTTTAAATGTATATGGGTATGTGATGAAGCCTATACGAAAATGTGATGGTTATACACCTGACGGGATTAAAAAGTTTAAACGGTTTTTCTTAATATGTAAGAAAAATTAATGTTTTAATTTTTTTGTTTTATGTTTTCCATTTCTTTTGTGTTTTTCACTTTTTTTTACTATACCCTTACCGATACCATCATGTTGATAATATTCATCTGGATAAAATTCTGGGTTGGGACCAAATAGAATATCTAATTCTTCTTGTTTTTTTTCTTCTTCTTTTTCTCTCTTTTTTTCTTTATTTTTTTCAAGTTGTGTATAAAGTTCTTTTTGTTGTTTTTTTAAACGTTCAACTTCTTTACGCCTCTCATATTTTTTTACACCTTCTATTCTTCTATTTTCTTTTTTACTATAATTCATGTATAACCCTGTACCAAGAATAGTTAATAATCCTCCCACAACAACACTTGGTATTAAAATTTTATTATCCACCATTTATATATTATAAATAAAATAAACTTAAACAAAAAAGTATATTTAACAATATGTTAATGTCTTGTTTACTTTTTTCTTTGTTGCTTATTTCTAAAAATTCATTTCAAATGCGTGCGTTTTCAGCAAAGCGAACCAACACCGCCCTGAAATCATTGTCAAATTATTATAAACCAAAATCGCATAATCAAAAAAAATATTGTGATTATTTGAATGATTCTAAAATTAAATTATTATTTGCGATTGGTCCCGCGGGAACAGGTAAAACGATGTTGGCGTGTAACACTGCGATTAAAGATTTACAAAGCGGAAATATAAATAAAATCATATTGACTCGACCTGTGGTTCCGGTGGAGGAAGATATTGGCTTCTTACCAGGAAATATAAATAAAAAAATGGACCCGTGGACACGACCCATCTTTGATATTTTTTTAGAATTTTATTCTCAAAAAGATATTGATTCCATGATACACGCAAATGTCATTGAAATTGCCCCGTTGGGATACATGAGGGGACGGACCTTTAAAAACGCATTTATTATTGCGGACGAAATGCAGAATAGTTCACCGAATCAAATGTTGATGTTGACTACTCGAATTGGCGAGGGTAGTAAAATGGTAATTACCGGTGATTTGAAACAATCAGACAAGGGTCTGGAAAGTGGATTATACGATTTTATTCGTAAATTTAATTTATATGAACAAATAGAATTAATCAATAATACGACTATGTCAAGAAATAGTAGTGGAATTAAAATTGTGGAGATGAATAATACCGATATTGAAAGAAGTCCTATTATTGAAAAAATTTTGGATATTTATGATGTCAAACCTATGCCTTTTGAAACGGTTCAAATACAACAACCAGAAATAAAGGTTGAAACATTAAACAACACTACTCCAAGATATAATCGAAGAAACCAGAGATTTGACAACGATGCTGCTATGGACCCCCGAGAATCGTGGTTGAAAGATTAAATAAAATATAAAAAAGTGCTACTGTGAGCACCTTTTTATATATTTTTTTGTAAATTTTCATATTTTTTATATTCTTTTTCTGGTTCCTCCTCCAGTCCCAACAAATGAAAACACACAAAATAATCCTAGAAATATCACAAATGGATTGATATCCACTGAATTCTTTTTATCGCAGTTGTTATTGTATGCGTTGGGTATTTTTTTGGTGTTTGGATTAATCGTGTTTGTTTTCAAATTTTTTGTAACTAAACCTTCGTACAATTTGCTATACACTTTTCGGTAACGATTGATCATTGCTCCATTGACGGGGTATTTTTTACATTGTAGTTTGTGATACAAGTAAACATCGCTCATGGTGACATTTTCAAGTGTGACATTTTCACGATATGTCGGATAATTGTGTAATGTATAGATTTCTTCCATGTAAAAGTCACTCACATTTTTTAACAAGTATTCGTGGTAATTTTCCAAAGTGTATCCAAGGACAACATAGTATTTGGATTCTTGGAAAACCAGTAATTCTTGTATGTAAGGACATAATTTTTCTTGAAATTCAGTAGGAATCGCTTTGTTATACCAAATGCGGTCATTGATACCGATCGTAGGTTTTGCCATTAAATGATCGTTATAAGTTTTTTGGTCAAACATTTGGTTTTGAATTCCTCGATGACTGTGGTGACTGTCTGGAGTATTCGCCGCGACACCAGAAATCAAACATAAGAATATGGCGGATAAAATAGTAAAGTTCATTTTTTGGCTTGTTTTTGGTTTTATAAAATGACATGAAGAGAGAAAAAGTAAATCAATTTTTTTTACAAAAGGGGAAATCGTGAAAAAAGATATTCCCTCCAAGTGGTGGGTCACTCTTTCCATTTGTTTCAAGATTTATAAATAATCATACGGATCAAAGTGGTCTTCATCATCTTCCTCGCTATTATAACCATTATAGCAGTTACAATATATAGTTCGGGAGCAACATACAGTGATATGATAACGAAGTTGATTGTATTTATAATTACCACATTCCTTACAAAATCCGGCGTCTAAAATAAATTTATCCCCGTGCATATTACCCTTTGGAATTTCAAATCTCCATTTGGGGTTGGTATCATCGTAATTGATTCGAGTTAATTCGCCATTTCCAATAAGGTGAATTGCTCTCTTTTTGTTTTGTTTTGCCACTTCTTCGATCTTATGAAAACAATAGTCTTTGATGATATCAATCATCTCGGTGGGTAAGTTTAACCCTGACATAACGAGTTGTTTTTGTACGATGGATTTCATTGTTGATCTTTGTTTGTTGTTTTTATAAAATGAGTTGATGAGAGAAAAAGTAAATCAATTTTTTATTTTTGCGGTAGTTTTTTCAAAAAGTGTTATGTCGTAGTAAAGGAAAAAAGGACGCTTTTTGTGCGCCCTTTTTTCATTTTTTATTTGTTTTTATTTTTACATTTTATTCATCTTCATCATCGGATTCTTCATCCTCAGATTCTTCGTTGTTGTCTTCCTCAACATAGGAATCTTCATCCAATTCATTTAATATGATTTCTTGTTTGTTTTCATCCCAAACACCAATCGCGTCATTGGTATCAACATCATATAATACATTGTTGTTGGATTTTAAGTAATCTTTGTCGTTGATTTTGACTCGTTTTACTTTGACAACTTCTTCCTCTTCTTCTTCCTCTTCTTCTTCCTCATCAGAATCATCGGATTCATCATCAGATTCTTTTTTTGCCTCACATTTTGCCATTTTTGCTTTGATAACAGATTGGACTATTTTATTCACATCCTCATCAATTTCAACATCGCTAGATTCATCAATGACAAGTTCTTCAATTGGTGTGTATTTAATGACAACGAGTTCCTTTTCTTCAGGTTTTAATTCTTCTTCTTCTTCATCTTCTTCATCACTCGAATCGTCATCGCTTGATTCAACTTGTGTAACTGTTTTGACTGGAGGTGATGGAGCAACAACTGGTTTGACTTCTTTTTTACTTGTCTTTTCAGATGCTTTCTTTTCTTTTTCCAGTTTTTTAGCTTCCTTTTCAGCAGCTTTCTTTTCCTTTTCCAATTTTTTAGCTTCCTTTTCGGCTGCTTTCTTTTCCTTTTCAGCAGCTTTTTCAGCCGCTTTCTTTTCCTTTTCCAGTTTTTTAGCCTCCTTTTCAGCAGTTTTATTTACTTTTTCAGGTGCTTTTTCAAACTTTTTATATAATGATGGATCCTTTTCAAGTGGTGGTTCACCTGCGTCTTCCAAAATCTTGTCAAACAAATCTTTCGCATGCTCGACTTCTATTTCTTTCTTTGGACGTCCCTTTTTACTAGCAGTCTTTACATATTCAATTGCATCGTCTGCGTCAAATTTGTAACGATCACTTAACATTTTGATTAATTTTACGTTGTTTGCGGTTGTCATTCTTGAGCTTTTGTTTTTGTTGTGGTTGTGTAATAAAATAAAATTAGTTATTTATAAAATCAATTTTTTTTAAACTTGGGAAAAATGTTATTTTTTATTGTAATTTTGACGCGTGAAAAAAGGTATTCCCTCCAAGTGGATGGTCACTCTTTCCTTTGGTTAATTACAAGTATATTTTTTATTTTTATTTTTTTAAACGACTAGTTCCTCTACACCCTTGATGTTCCAGTATTGCGGATCATCGTAATATATGTCGTCATAGTAGATAGGGAATTTCAAATGGAGCATGGTTTTCTTGCCATCATTTACCCAACTTGAGATTGGTTTGACATTAGAAATATCAAGTTTTTGAAGTTCTTGATGTATAACCGCAAAATTGATTAAATAACGACAGTGTTTCATATAAGTCTTTTCAGTAAACATACCAATGGATTTATATTCTTCAACGTCCTCTAATGCGTCTGAGATGATACCAGTGATTCGTTTAGATGGACATTCCTTGTATAAGAATACAAGAATGCCGCCAAGAATACCCATAACTTCCGCATCATGAGTTACCCATTTTTCGTCATCAAGCATCTTAAATGCCAACAACACTTTTTGGGACGTTATTTTATCGTATTCGAGTAATTCAAGAATTTTTGTAAATGTTTTCATTAATAATTCGGTCTTTCCAGGAATATCGATCATGTTTTTCATATAACATAATACCAATGGAGTTAAGGTAATTGATTTCTTGGTTTCGTCAATGGTTGCGTTCATATTTGTTTAGCTAGTAGCGTTAGTTTTGGTAGTTAGATTAGTTTGAGTAAAATGATAGAAGGAGGTAAAAAGCATTTCAATTTTTTTAATTTAAGCGTGATGACGCAAAATTGATATTGTAACCTCCAGGTAACACTCGCGTGAAAAAAGGTATTCCCGCCAAGTGGCAAGTCACTTTTTCGTTAGGTTAATTACAAGAATAAATTTATTGTTTATTACGACATAATGGCGATTCTTGAGAACAGAATGCGACATGATATTTAATGCTAGAACCAACCTTGACGTTACATGTTAAACATGTGTCGTTATCATAACAGTGTCTTAAATGTTTAGAGGCAATATGTCCAGCTAAAGTAGTGGTATTTTTAGCACTTTCATAAGAGCAACCATCAATCGGACATTTAAGATAAGTGATTTCGTGGTGGTTTTTGATATGATGCGCTAGTCTGGTGGAAGCTTGGAATCCTTTGTTACAATAGGAACAAACATGGGGATTCATTAGTCTTCCAGATTGTTCAGGATGACTGTTGTTAATGTGCATAGATAAAGTATTACCATTGACAGTATTGTAATCACAATAAGGACAAGTTTTAAATCCATCATCATTGGTTTGATGAAGATGACGTACACCTTTGAATCCCTTTTTAACACGTCTTTCATTGTTGGTTTCTTTGAAAATATGTTGATTTGAAATAATTTCAGGCTCAACTGTTTTTTCTTTGACTTCGTTTTGTTCAACATAAACATCACCATCTTGAGTAAGATCAATTACCGGTGTGATTACCTTACATAAAGGAATATCAAAATAGGAAACAACCGGTTCAGCGACTGTTGAAACTAATGGATTCGTAAGAACAGTTAAGTTACCAGTTGAACGTGGTGATTGGTCTTGACCAAGAAGAATGTTTAAAGTGATACTCATTGATGTCATTTTAAAGTTTAGTTGTTTGTTGTTTGTTT